>Ga0209279_10001874_pt1 | contig 10630 bp, 15 predicted proteins | sample CoawatmetaG00DNA_3_FD_187508 | JGI IMG/M metagenome (GOLD analysis project Ga0209279, IMG submission 187508) | Marine microbial communities from the West Antarctic Peninsula - Coastal water metaG006-DNA (SPAdes) (version 2) | ecosystem: Environmental > Aquatic > Marine > Coastal ... | reverse complement strand
TGATCCCAATGCGGGAACAATGGCGCAGCGAATCATGCAGTATCAGGCTGCATTACAACTTGCAGTACAAGCACCTCAAATGTATGACTTGCCTCTTTTGCACAGGCAAATGCTGGAAGTTCTAGGTATTAGGGATGCTGATAAGATTGTGCCGCTTGAAGATGAAATCCCAGTGACTGACCCTGTAACCGAAAATATGAATATTATTAACGGTGAGCCAGTTAAGGCATTTATCTTCCAAGACCATGAAGCTCATATTCAAACTCATGTATCTTTAATTGAAGATCCAAAGATTATGGAAATTATGTCTCAGAATCCTACCGCAAAGGCTTCAGAAGCAGCAATGGCTGCACATATTTCAGAACATGTTGCTTTTGCTTACAGAGCCAAGATTGAGAAAGAGCTTGGTGTTCCGCTGCCTGGTCCTGATGAGAAACTACCAGAAGATATTGAACTCAGGCTTTCAAGGCTTGTAGCACCAGCAGCAGCACAGTTGACTGGAAAAGATCAGCGTGAAGCTCAGATGCAAAAACAAATGCAAGAGTCTGAAGATCCTATTATTCAAATGCAGCAACAAGAGTTGCAGATTAAACAACAGCAGGTACAGGCTAAATCACAAGCAGACATGGCTAAAATTCAACTTGATTTGAAGAAGTTTACGGACAAGTCTGACCTTGATAGAGAAAAATTAGCGACTCAAGTAAAAATAGAAACTGCTAAGTTAGGCGCTAAAATTGCATCCGACAATAGCAGGGATCAGCTTGAATCTAAAAAAATTGCTAGTAAAGAACAGCTTGAAGGTGCTAAATTAGGAAAAGATATAGCAAAAGACCTAATGGGAAATTCAAACTCTAATGGATGAGCTTGATGTTTTAAGGACAAAGTACCGAGAGTTGCTTAATGAAATGAGCGACCATATCAGCACAGGAAGCTGTAAAGACTTTTCAGAATATTCACGTTGTTGCGGTGTCATAGAAGGGATTGCAATGGCGGAAAGAGAATTACTTGATCTAAAAAAGAAACTTGCTCAAGCATAACGCTATATTGTGTAGCGCAGGTGACTCTGGACACCCATTTCCAGTGCAAGGAGAAAAATCTAATGGCTAAGTCATTAGCAGCAGTAAACGAGAAAGACAACAATATTGAAGAAATTGATATTGATAAGTCTAATTCTCGCAAAGCAAATCAGATGCCAAAACCAACAGGATATAAGATATTAATTGCCTTACCAGAACCTGATGAGAAAACAGATGGTGGAATTATTAAAGCAAGTCAAACAATACACACTGAAGAAGTGGGAAGTATTGTTGGGTTTGTTTTGGATATGGGGCCAGATGTATACTCAGATTCTGCACGATTTCCGACAGGATCCTTTTGCAAAAAAGGAGACTGGATCGTAATGCGTTCTTATACAGGCACTCGATTTATGGTTCATGGAAAAGAATTCCGCTTAATCAATGACGATAGCGTAGAAGCTGTGGTCGAAGATCCAAGGGGGATTGTAAAGATATGAACGAATCAACAGAAACCGACATGGGCATTGAAGAGTCTAATGCTACAATAACGTCAGCCGAAGACAAGTTCTTTGGGGTTAAAACGCAAATTGTTAAAAAATCTAAAGAAAAAGAAGCTCTTTCTGAATCTGATGATTTTGATTTAGAGATTGTTGATGATAAACCGCCTGTCAATAAGGCTGCGTATGAGCCAACTGGCGATGAAGAGTTAGACAGCTATAGTGCTAGTGTTAGGAAGCGTCTTGACAAGGCAACCTTCAAAAGAAGGGAGGCAGAACGTCTTGCAGAAGAAGCAGTTACAGCAGCGCAGCAACTTAATCAGCAAAACCAAAGTCTCTCCGCAAAAAACAAAGAATATGAATCTTTGATAAATCGCGGTGAAACTGCATTGGTTTCACAAATTAAGCAAAAAGCACAATTAGCAGCAGAAAAAGCCAAAGCTGAATATAAAAAGGCTCATGAAGAAGGCAATACTGACGATATTGTATCTTCTCAGGAAAGGATGATTGAGGCTCAGTCTCAGATGCAAGAGGCGGAGCGATATGAAAGAAGTCTTCCTCAACAGCCAACTCAACAGCAACAAATGGCTCAACAACAATTAGCCTATCAACAGCAACAACAGGCTTATCAACAGCAACAGCAGCAATCTGTTAACTCTGTTCCAGCGCCTGAACCAAAGGCAAAAGAGTGGGGAGAAAAGAATACCTGGTTTGGTGATGAAGAACATAAGGGCATGACAGCTTACGCTTATGCTCTTCATGAAGAAGCCATAAAAGATAATGGTCTTTCGCCTAACTCAGATCAATATTTTGAATATATTGATGGGGGTATGAGAGGAAGATTTAGTGAATATGAGTGGTCGGAAAACACATCTAAGGATGTGAGCGGTGGTGGACAAACCGCGCCTTCGACGGCTGCTCGTCCATCGTCCGTGGTCGCTCCTTCCGCAAGGAATAATGGAGCAAAACCACGCAAAATGAAGTTAACGTCCTCTCAAGTCTCTCTCGCTAAAAGACTTGGGTTAACCAATGCACAATATGCCAACCAACTCGTTAAGGAGATGACCAATGGTAGATGAGCGCACTCCGAGGTCTTATGACACTCGCAAAGAAGTTGTTAGAGAAAACAATGATTCATGGATTCCGTCTTCAATTTTGCCAACACCTGATGCACAGGATGGCTGGATATTTCGTTGGGTAAGAACCAGCGCAATGGGACAAGCAGATAACACAAATGTGTCCCAGAAGTTTAGAGATGGTTGGGTTCCTGTAAGGGAAGAAGATCACCCTGAACTGCATATTCAGTCAGATATTAACTCTCAGTTTAAGGGAAACCTTGAGATTGGGGGTTTATTGCTATGCAAAGCGCCTAAAGAAAAAATGGATGCTAGAAACAAGCATTTTCAGGATTTGGCACAAAAACAGATGGAATCTGTCGATAACAACTATTTGAGAGAAAATGATCCGCGTATGCCACTATTAAGACCGGAGAAAAGTACGCGCACAACCTTTGGTAAAGGCTAACTGTCCTTTTAGGATGTAGCCTTTTTTTATTTAACGTAATTCTGGAGAAAACAGAATGGCTACAAGTGCAACTCCAAATGGTGCAGAGCCGATTGGTACTTGTTCGAGCAGCGGATCCTTTTCAGGAAAAGTTGTTCATATCAAGATTGCCTCGGCGTATGACACCGCTATATTCTATGGAGATTTTGTGAAGTTGGTTGCAGCAGGTACGATTGAAAAAGACGCTGGAACAGCTTCATTGACCTCTATAGGTATTTTTCTGGGCTGTAAGTACACAGACCCAAGTACAAGTCAAATGACCTTTAATCAAACATTTCCTGCTGATACAGCGGCTTCCGATGCTGCGGGTTATATTTTGATTGATCCTGACGTATTGTTCAGGATGCAAGGTGACGCGACTATTGCTCAATCTGGTCTTGGTGCAAACTTTGCTGTTGTTCAAACAGCAGGTTCAACCACGATTGGTCGAAGCAAAAATGCTTGTGATGCGTCTACAGTTGCAACTACTAACACACTACCGATACGGATCGTCGATTTTTATGACGGACCTTCAAGTTCGGTTGGTGATTCTTTCACTGATGGTATTTTCCGCTTTAATGCAGGTCATCAGTTAACCAACGTTACAGGCATATAAAGGAGAACTAGCATGGCTATTTCAAGAGCGCAGATGCTGAAAGAACTCCTGCCAGGGCTTAATGCCTTGTTTGGTTTGGAGTATGAAAAGTACGAGGACGAACATGCTGTTATTTATGATACAGCCTCATCAGAGCGTTCGTTTGAAGAAGAAGTGAAACTAAGTGGGTTTGGTGCAGCACCTGTGAAGGACGAAGGAAATGCAATTTCTTACGACACCGCGCAAGAGGCTTATACCGCTAGGTACAACCATGAAACGATTGGAATGGGATTTGCAATAACGGAAGAAGCGATGGAGGATAACCTCTATGACTCGCTTTCTGCTCGTTATACCAAAGCCCTAGCACGTGCAATGGCTTATACCAAGCAAGTAAAAGCAGCTAATCCGCTTAACAATGGTTTCACCAATTCTTACCAGACAGGTGACGGGGTTAACCTCTTTACTGCATCTGGTGATGGTGTTACTGGCGGTGGTGGTCATCCGAGAGTGGATGGCGGCACGAACGATAATCGTCCTGCAACAGCGGCAGATTTGAATGAAACTTCATTGGAAGCAGCAATCGTTACAATTGCGGCTCTAACCGATGAGCGTGGCCTTCTAATCGCAGCTCGACCAAGACGTTTGTTGGTTCCGCCTGCTGGAATGTTTATTGCTACACGGCTTCTTGAGTCAGATAAAAGAGTCGGTACGGCGGATAACGACATCAATGCTGTACGCAGCATGGGTATCGTTCCAGAAGGATACTCAGTCAATCATTATTTGACTGACTCAGATGCCTTCTACATCATTACTGATGTGCCAAATGGCTTGAGACACTTCGAGCGTACTGCTTTAGAAACTTCAATGGACGGTGATTTCGATACTGGCAATGTGAGATACAAGGCCAGAGAACGGTACTCTTTCGGGGTATCTGATCCACTTGGAATTTACGGTTCACCAGGGGCGTAAGTAGAAAACGGAAGGAAGGCGGCTTATTAATACATTGGTGAGTCGTTTTCCTTTTTCCTGACTGTCGTAATAATGCGGCAGACACTAGCCACGACAGGAGAAAGATATGGCTAACACGACATTTAACGGACCAATTAGGTCTGAGAATGGTTTCAAAACCATTGATAAAACCTCCGGTACAGGAGCAATTACTGATGGCCTAGTAATTAATGCAGACGGTAATATTTTCACCGATGCTGGTGGGCATACGCAATATGTTGCAGCAACAGGTTATGGACCCGCAGACTTTATCGTAGGTAAAGGCGGTAGCCAGTACGGTACTGTTGATCCATTTACTTCAGGACTTACAGAGTTATTTCCTTTAGGCAGCAGATTGCTTTACGGTAATACCGTTTATGCTTATGGTCGATTGGCTGCAACTGCTGTTACGGCAGGTAAATGCGTAACTCACGCAGCTTCAATCGCACATCACTTTGATCTAACGCCAACCGCAGGTGTCGCTGCCGGTGAAACTGCAATCTCAGTTGAAACCGCAGGTACAGACATAACGCTAAATCAATACGCAAATGGATATTTGTATGTTAATGATGCAGCGGGTGAAGGGCAGATGCTCAGAATTAAATCTAACCCCGCCCACGATCATTCAGCAGACCCATCTATCGTAATTACTTGCTACGATGATCTAGCCACGGCTATCACCACATCTTCAAGAATAACTTTAATTCCTGATCCAAGAAGCGGTCAAATTGTTCAAGCAGCTACAACTACAGGTGCTACTTTAGGCGTAACAGTTGTTGATATGGCTGCCAGTGCTTACGGTTGGTTCTCAGTTTCAGGCCCAGCGACAGTATTGACTTCAGGCACACTGGTTGTCGGCAACCATGCAGTACCATTAGGTGCCGCAGGAGCAGTTGGACCCGCCGCTGGAGATGTTATCCAGGTCATTGGTACAGTAATGATCGTTAACGTAACGACTGATTACTCACTGATTAACCTCACTGGTATTATCTAGGTTACATATAAAAATTGATGTGGGGGGCATTTGCCCCCCCTTCATAAAAGGAGTAAATCATGGCTGATGTAGTTACAAGTCAAACAATTCAAGATGGCGCTCGTCAGGTTATCATGAGTTTTACCAATGTAAGTGATGGAACTGGTGAGGCTGCGGTTAAAAAGGTTGATGTTTCTGCGTTAGAGTCAAATCCAATAACAGGCGCTGCTTGTGATGGAGTAACCCTTCAATCAATTACATTCTCTAATTTTGGTATGAGCGTAAAACTTTTGTGGGACGCATCAACTGATGTTTTATGCCTTCATTTACCTGCGGATTATGCAGATACGTTGGATTTTGGCGATGGTGGATTAAAAAATAATTCAGGTTCAGGTAAAACCGGAGACATTATGTTGACTACAGTAGGTCATGGCTCTGGTGATGCTTATACGGTTACTCTAACGATGAATAAAAATTACGCATAGGAGATCATTGTGGCAAAGCTAGAAATATTTCAAAATGGTACTTCAATGCACCCAGATACAATGGGTAATCCTATTTATCAGATAGGCTCTAAAAATTCTGATGGTGAATATGATGTCGTTGTTTTTGATGCAATGACTGAAAAAGAAGCCAAGGTAAAGCTAAAAGAGCTTAGTCCAGTTAAGGCTGCTCCTAAGCCAGAGCCTAAGCTAGAAAAGAAAGTAGTGCTGAAGAAAAAAACCGCTTCTAAAAAAGTAGCTAAGAAAAAAACAGCTAAAAAGAAGTAAGGAGACTGAAATAAATGGCTACTAGTGGTACTTATGCGTTTAATCTTGATTTAAGCGATATTCTTGAAGAAGCCTATGAACGGGCTGGCTTAGAGTTGCGCAGTGGCTATGATTACCGCACAGCAAGGCGTAGCCTAGATTTAATGTTTCTCGAATGGCAGAACAAGGGGTTAAACCTTTGGACTGTACAGGAAGGCTCTCAGGCGCTTACAGCGGGTACCAGTCGTTATGTCCTGTCTAGCGATCAATTGGATGTAATTGAGGCCGCTTTAAGAACGGATGATGGTGATGCAGATAAACAAACTGATTTAACCATGAGCCGTATTTCAATTAGTCAATATTCACATTTGACTAATAAGCTGACTCAAGGTCGTCCCATTCAATTTTGGGTCGAAAAAGACCCAGGTGCTATAGCGTTAAACGTATGGCCTGTGCCTGATGACGCAGAAACTTACAAAATCAACTACTACTATATACAGCGAATAGAAGATGCGGGCAGTCCGGCTTCTAACAATGCTGATATTCCTGCTCGATTTATGCCTTGTATGGCTGCTGGGCTGGCTTATTACATTAGTATGAAACGACCTGAAGTATCTGAAAGAGCGCCATTGTTAAAGCAAATTTACGATGAGCAATGGGATTTAGCAGCAGATGCTGACAGAGATAAATCTTCGTTTTACATGGTTCCTGGTGGGTACAGTCGATTATGAGTAGTTATGCAGCAGGAAAAAGAGCGTTTGGATTCTGTGATCGGACAGGATTTCGTTATCCTCTTAAAGATTTAGTCCCTCAGATTCAAAATGGCAGACCCAATGGGTTGCTTGTAGGTCGTGATGTAGCAGATAAAGATCAGCCTCAGTTACAGTTAGGCAAGTTAAGGACACTGGATCCACAGGCTTTAAGGAATCCAAGGCCAGATACAGGCCAAGCTGAGAGCAGAAAACTTTTTGCCTTTGACCCCGTAGGCGGCGGAAACTCAGCATTAGGCGGTAGAACAGTAGGATTAGATATTAGAGCAGTAGCCGGTAAAGTCACTGTGAGTACAGACTAATGGCTTGGACACTAACAACACTGAAAAGCACCATTCAGGATTATTTACAAAATACAGAAACAACTTTTGTTAATGATCTTTCTACTATTATTATTCAAGCTGAAAATAGAATACTTAAATCTGTTCAGTTACCTAATTTCAGGAAGAACAGCACAGGCACAATGACCAGCGGAAATGCTTATCTAAATACCCCAACCGATTTTATGGCTCCGTATTCTTTAGCTCTCGATAATAGTGGCTATGAATATTTACTTTTTAAGGACGTTAATTTTGTCCGAGAGGCGTATCCAGTCTCATCGACAACTGCAACGCCAAAGTATTACGGTATTTTTAACAACAGTAGTTTTATTGTTGGCCCAACACCTGATAGCAATTATGCGGTTGAGCTTCATTATTTTTACAAACCTATATCTATTACTGCTTCAGCAGATGGAACAAGCTGGTTAGGCGATAATGCAGAAACAGCATTGCTTTACGGATGTCTTGTTGAAGGTTATACCTTTATGAAGGGTGAACAAGATATGCTCGCGGTTTATCAAAAGCAATATGATGATGCTTTAATGCAACTGAAGTCTTTAGGTGAAGGTTATAGCACGACAGATAATTACAGAAGTGGAGCTGTAAGGGCGCGTAAAATATAATGTTAGGACTAAATTCAATAGTAGAACCTGGTATTTGTGAAGTTCACACAACAGAAAATCGAGGCTTTACTCCAGAAGAGATTGCAAAAAGATCAGTAGGAAAGATTGTTTCTATTGCAGAAAGTGCTGATCCAATAGCCAGAGAGCAGGCAGAAGCATTTAAGGGCAGACTTTTTCATGTAATTGTAAAAGCCTGTAATGATGCAATTCAAAGCGATAGAACTACGCTATTAAGTCTTTTAACACAACAAGGCCATAAAGATATGGCGGATATTTTGAGGAAAATCTGATGGCAATTACACAAGCAGTAGCAACAAGTTTTAAGAGTGAGTTGCTCCAAGGGATTCACAATTTTCATAATGGTTCTGGTGGAGGCACTACAACTACAACGGGTACGGGTAATACATTCAAGATTGCTCTCTACACTTCAAGTGCTACTTTAGCTGCATCGACTACTGCCTACGCAACCACAAATGAAGTTTCGGGAACAAACTATACTGCGGGAGGTAATACCCTTACAAACGTTGATCCTTCAGCTTCAGGAACAACTGCACTTACAGATTTTGCAGATACAACTTGGTCATCAGCTACAATTACTGCAAATGGCGCATTAATTTACAACTCAAGCACAACAGCAGGTTCAGCAAACAGAGCAGTAGTTGTTCTTGCTTTTGGCGGCGATAAAACCTCAACAGCAGGTGATTTTGTAATTTCATTTCCGGCAGCAGATGCCAGTAATGCAATTATTAGAATCGCTTAAGAGTTAAATGTGGCTCAAAATGCAAAAGTTGCGTATCAAGGGTGGTCTTCAAGCAATATTGCTTGGGGCGAAAGCACTTGGGGTAATGCAGAAGAGGCCATATCTGGCTCAACCGCATCGGTTGGAACGGTTACTGTTGAAGCTAATGCCTGTATCTGTCCGGTTGCCGGAAATTCAGTTACTGCAAGTACTAACTCGGTTACTGTTACGGGTACTGCTGCTGTTTCAGTCACCAGTCCGGCTCTTACTTTGTCGCTTGGCAGCATTTCTCTCGAAACAAACAATACGATTGATGTTACTAGTGATGCATCTACAGTTTCTACAAATGACGTTAGTGTTACTGCTAAAGCAGGGGTTGAAGTTACTGGTAATGAAGTTGAGGCTTTTACGTCAAATATTTTGGTTTGGAGTCTCGTTGATACAAGCCAAACACCAAACTGGAATTCTATTTCTAGTTCACAAACACCTGATTGGAAAGAGGTAGCATAATGGCAAGCACTTATGTAAATGATTTAAGGCTCAACGAGCTGGCTACTGGAGACGGTAGTGGAACGTGGGGTACGACTACAAACACTAACCTAGAGTTAATAGGTGAGGCGCTTAGTTACGGGACTGAGGGGATAACCACAAATGCGGATACGCATACCACTACAGTGGCAGATGGTGCTACCGACCCTGGAAGGTCCATGTATCTTGAATATACTGGAACCCTAGACTCCGCTTGCACCATTACGATTGCTCCCAACACTTTGAGCAGAATGCATTTTATCGAGAACGGAACAAGTGGTTCTCAAAATATTATTATTTCTCAAGGCTCTGGAGCCAATATAACTATACCTCCTGGCGATACCAAGGCGGTTTACTTGGACGGGGCAGGTTCAGGTGCAGCAGTAGTTGATGCTTTTGCCAGCCTTAATGTTGTAGACCTCAAGGTACAAGACGATCTAACCGTTACTGATGATTTAATCGTCAATGGCGATATTGACCTCGAAGGCGCTATAGACGTTAACGGCACAGCCAATCTTGATGTTGTAGACATTGATGGTGCGGTTGATATGGCTACTACCCTTCAAGTTGATGGGGTCGCTACCTTCACTGGTAGAGATGTTCATAGTGGGGGTATCACTATTGCAAATGCTGGACAAATTGGTTCAGTTGGAGATACGGATGCAATCGCAATCGCAAGTGATGGCGTAGTAACCCTTACACAAAAATTAGTAGGTACTGAATTAGACATCTCAGGCAACATAGACGTAGACGGTACAACCAATCTTGATGTCGTTGACATTGATGGTGCGGTTGATATGGCAAGCACTCTTGCAGTCGCAGGAGTCCTAACCGGAGCTTCACTGGACATCTCAGGCGACATTGATATTGACGGTACTTCAAACCTAGACGTTGTAGACATTGATGGCGCTGTGGATATGGCCTCTACATTAGCAGTAACGGGCATAGTCACATTAACTGACGATCTTATTATCGGTGATGGCAAGACTATTGGCTCTGCTTCAGATGTAGATGCTATGACCATCGCTTCAAACGGCCAAATAACGCTTACACAGACTTTAATTGGCACAGCCTTAGATATTAGTGGCGATATAGACGTTGACGGTACTTCAAACCTAGACGTTGTCGATATTGATGGTGCTGTGGACATGGCATCCACATTAACAGTTGCTGGTGTTTTAACAGCCAATGCTGGTGTAGTAGTGGATAACTTCACACTTGATGGAACTACTCTGGCTTTATCAAGTGGAAACATGACACTAGATGCTGCTGGAGACATTATCCTTGATGC
>Ga0209279_10001869_pt1 | contig 10661 bp, 10 predicted proteins | sample CoawatmetaG00DNA_3_FD_187508 | JGI IMG/M metagenome (GOLD analysis project Ga0209279, IMG submission 187508) | Marine microbial communities from the West Antarctic Peninsula - Coastal water metaG006-DNA (SPAdes) (version 2) | ecosystem: Environmental > Aquatic > Marine > Coastal ... | reverse complement strand
AGGCATGACCGCTCTCGCCACACCACAGATCGAGGAGGTACCGCCCCTACAGATTACACCCAAGGCCGCCTGAACGATGCGGCCCGGTGGCACACCTGAAATTACACCACGTTGACGGACACGACCCGGTTTTCTGCGTGAATCAGCGCGCCCGAAATGTGGAGCAGATTCCCTTCACCCGCTCCATCCCCCTCCTGTGAACCGGCTCGAACCCTAGTAGGGGAGGGGAAATGTCCGCTTTTGGGAGGGAAGCGAACGTTGCGCCCGACAGCCTACTACTGCATCATCTGGGGCATGCTCGATTTTGCATGCTGGTTTTGCGGTGAGGGGATCGATCGCGATGACAACTCCGCGCTCCTCGTGAGCGTCGAGAACCTCTGGCGTTGGGCGGAGGGTAAACGTGGTAAGGGCGACCCTTTCCAAAACCTCTACGCCCATTCGCGCTGCGCCGAGTTACGGATGACTGGCGCAACCATGAGCCTAGAGCCTAACGCGCTGAGAGAGGATGGCTGAACGTCCGCTTCTGGGAGGGAGAGCGGACATTCCGGCTGGCCTAGCGAGCAAGTGTCGTTGCCCCCTAATTGCCTGACGAGGCCTCGCGGGTTTGGGTGATGTACTCGCGGGGTGATCGGTAGCCTAGCGCCTTGTGCGGATGGACCTCATTGTAGTGGGTTAGCCAGCGGGGCAGTTGCTCGATGACAGTGCGTGCATCGGGCGTCGGGTTTACACGGACGTAGTCGCGCTTGAGGGTGCGCACGAAAGCTTCGGCCATGCCGTTCGATTGCGGAGAGCTGACCGGCGTGGTGCGGGGTACGAGGCCGATGTCGCGCGCGAAGCGGCGAGTATCGTGAGCAACGTAAGGGCTGCCGTTATCGCTGAGCCATTCAATGGGCGAGGCCAAGCGGTTCACCGGGCCAAAGCGATGCTCGACAGTGGCGACCATCAGATCACGGATGTCCTCGGCGGTGATGCCGCCGGTGGTAGCAACGTGCCCCATGGCCTCGCGGTCACAGCAGTCGAGTGCAAAGGCGACGCGCACCTTTTCGCCATTGTCGCAAGCGATCTCCAAGGCGTCAGAGCACCAGCGGGTGTTGCGCCGATCGACGGCAACGCGACCATCATGGCGCCGCTCCTCCCGGCTGCCGTTGTGGCGCTGAAGCAGCAGCCCGTGCACCTTCATGACCCGGTAGACCCGCTTGGGATTGGGCGCTGTGCGCCCGATCCTGGCAGCCTGGCGGCGCAGAAGGGCGTGGACCCGGCGATAACCGTAGGTGGGCAGATCGGCGATCAGCGCCCGGATGTCGCTGACCAAGTCGGTATCCGGTAGAGGCGGTCGACCTCGCCGACGTGTAGGCGACCGGTTGTGCATGGCTGACAGGTGCTGGCGGCTGACGCCCAACGCCTCGGCCACCGCGCTCACCGGTCGTCCCCTGGCAACGAGATCGAGCGCAAGAGGAGTTTTTTTGGGCCTGCGGCCCGGGAGACGGCCTCCCGCAGTATCTCGGCTTCCATAGTCTTCTTGCCCAGCAGGCGCTGCAGCTCGGCGACCTGGTTCTGCAGCGACCGGTACTCGGAGGCGGGCACCACCTCCTCGCCGGCACCGGCGGCAGTCAGCGCACCCTGCGCAACCAGCCTGCGCCAGGTGAAGATCTGGCTGCCACTGATGCCATGCTGCCGGGCTACCAGCGACACGTTCATGCCCGGCAGATACGTCTCCTCGACGATCCGGACCTTTTCCTCCGGGGTCCAGCGCCTCCGGCGCTGAACCCCGGAGAGGACCTCGCCGCCATTGTAGCGCCTAGTCGTATGCTCAGTCATATGGCTCACTCTTATCTAAGAGCGAGACCCTGTCAGGTCATTTCGGGGGCCAACTCACAGGTGTCGGGCGACGACTGGCTTACGATCGCAGGTAAGATTGCCCGCTGGTCACTATGGGAGTTCGAGGACTATAGCCCGTAAAGAACGTCCGCTTACCCCCCCCATCCCCATTGCCGGACATCACTTAAGTAGAGGTGATCGCAGGTCAGCGACCGTTTGCGATATGAACGAACGGCAGAAGCTGGGGAGCGGGCAAGGTGCTCCAAATGGCCGAAACTGGTTCAACCCAACCGCATTGCCGTCGGCGCATTCCCGAATGATTGCTCCGTGGTCGATGGCTCGGCAGACTACCCTTGCGTTGTCTGTATTAACATCTCTCAGCGGCTACGGAGGAGTGAGGCTGCGGCATCTTTTCCTCTATTCTCCAACTTTGGACTGAATGCCTGCGCAAAGCTGCTTGTGTAATCGCCCCGTCGAAACGACGGGCTATTTGTTGTTGATGCTGCAATTGCGTCGGCAGATCAGAAGGAAAGGTGCGATCACCGACCAGCTCGAAACTGTCTTCATCCACCATTACCTGAGGGCTGACCGGGCGCGAATTATAGTTTGAGGCCATAGCTGCTCCGTACGCGCCGGTTGCATGGAAGACTGCCAGATCCCCCCGCTCAACGTGATCGATCGTCCGGTCGATGCCGAACATGTCACCGGTCTCGCAAATGGGCCCGGCGATGTTGGCAACCATCGTCCGCCCATCCGGACGGACCGCCGCGAAGCGGTGATATGCGTCGTAGAGCGCGGGACGTGCCAGATCGTTCATCGCGGCATCGACAATGACGAATGGGCGGCTCGGGCTCGGTTTAACCCAAATCACCCGCGTCAACAGCACGCCGGCTAGGCCGGTGATGATGCGACCGGGTTCGAACGTGAGGCTGACGTTCCAGTCGCGCGTCACCCGCGAAATCATCGACGCGTAATCGGCAAGCGACGGCATCACATCCTCGGGTCGATAAGCGATGCCGAGCCCACCCCCCAGATCGACCCGCGTGATCCTGTGCCCGCGTGCGCGCAGTTCGAGAATCAGCGCGCCGATCCGGCGGTAAGCGGCCTCCAGCGGATTTAGGTGGCCGATCTGACTGCCGATATGAAGCGCGATCCCTTGCAGATCGAGGCCATCGAGTCGCGCTAGCCGGTCGTACATGTCCAGCGCACCGGCGATATCGACGCCGAATTTGCTCGTCCGCCTGCCGGTCGTGATCTTGGCGTGCGTCCCGCCGTCGACATCGGGGTTCACGCGCAACACCGCCGGCGCACGCATGCCGCGTTGCCGCGCCAACTGCGCCAGAACGCGACCCTCTTCCTCCAGCTCCAGGTTGAACTGACCGATGCCGGCCTTCAGTGCGTCGATCAGTTCTCGATCGGTCTTCCCGACGCCAGAGAAGACCACGTCCGCTGGCGCGATGCCGGCATCCAAGGCCCGGCGCAGCTCGCCGCCCGATACGATGTCGGCCCCGTAGCCGCAGTCAGCGAGCAGCCGAAGGACGGCGCCGTTGGGGTTGGCCTTCACCGCAAAGGCGAATCGGGCGGTCGGTAGACCTTGCAGGGCAGAGGTAAACGCCTCCGCGGCATGCCGGAGCGCGCTTGCCGAATATACGTGGACGGGGGTGCCGACTGCATCGGCGATAGCGGGCAGGGGGACGCCCTCGGCGCACAGGACGCCATCACGATAGTCGAAGCAGCGCATGACAGGGGACCTTGCGTGTCAGTGTCCAAAGCCGTCGTCGGTCTGCCCGCGGCGACGCACGCGGGCAGCATGGACGACGTCGGCGGTGTGGCTGTGCCCGCGCCGCTCGGCGCGGAGCAACTGACCGACCCGCTTGCCGTGGATCATCAGCGGCAAGCCGAGCAGCGCGAGCGGAAAGAAGACGATCATCGCCGGGGAGCCGTCGAGCGCGAAGCACATCCCACAGGAGGATGCCAGCAGCGCAAAGCCGCCGGCTTTCCATTGCAGATCGCGACGGGTCATGCCGCCCGTGCCCGGTCACGCGGGAGATCACGATCGCCGATGACGATGTCTCCAGCCTTTGCGAGGCTTTCGCGCAAGCCCGGTCGATTATCGTCTGCGCGGCTGCCATGCCACAGCACGATGTCTGCCGGTACGTCGGCTTCGTCGGCCAGCGCTTCGATCATGTCCGCGACCTCAAAGGTGAGCCCGATCGCCGGTTCATGCAGACGGGCAGCTGCTACACGCGCCCGCCCGATCATCGCGGGCGAGCCATCAATGCCGCGGCCTTCGATCGCCGTGAAGCCGAGCGCCCTGGCGTGACGCACTGCCTTGATCAGCAATGTGCCGCAGGCGCAGTCGGCGTCGACCATACGGACGGAATGGCGCCGCTGCGCGCGCAAAGCAGCAAGCGCGGCGCAGATCTCAGTCCAGCGCGCATCATTGTGTGCGGCACGGCTGCCGAGGATCATGGACCGGGTAACCGTCGAGGTGGACGACGGACGATCAGCCGTGACGAACGGCTTGAGTTTCGATGTCATGGGAAATCCTTAGGCGGCGCGGCGCAGCGCGTGCTCGGCCGGAATTACCGGCTCGAAGGAAATGAGCGGAACCAGCGGTGCCGAGACGATCTCAAGGCTCGCGCGGTAGATCTGCCGCTCCGCTTCGGCGAAGCTGAGCGCTGCGCCGCGTGAGACGAATCGGCCCTCCATCTTTCGGCCGCTATCCTGCACGAGCCAGTGGCCCGCCTTGTCCTGACCGACGTAGATGATCGTCCCGCGTTCGTCGGGCTCCGGATTGGGTTCGGACGACATATCGCCTTTCAAACCTTCGATAATCGAGCGTCCAGCGCCCGCTTTTCTCAGGTACGAACCCCCGCATAGCATTTCGATATCGATTCCGGGAAAGAGCATATAGAGCGCATAAGCCTGCCAACGGCTCGTCGCATTAGGGTCGGCGAACGCGTGCTCTACAGCCAACGCGCCTTGCGAAAGCGCCAGTACAGCGCCGAACAGATCGTCAGGATCACGCCAATGGTTATGGGATAACCGTAGGGGCTCCGAAGCTCGGGCATATGCTCGAAGTTCATGCCGTAGATGCCGGCGATTGCAGTCGGCACGGCCAGGATTGCTGCCCAGGCTGCAAGCTGGCGTGTGATCGCGCCGGTGCGCTGCTGCTCGATAAGGTTGCTGAACTCGAACACCGATGACAGCAGATCGCGCAAGCCGCTCGCCATTGTCTCCACCCTGCGGACGTGATCCAGCACGTCCCGGAAGTACAGCCGAGCCTCGGCATCGACGCACGGCAGCCCGTTCTTGGACAACTTGCGGGCAGCTGCCCGTCCTTCAGCGCGTCTACGACCGCCAGTGGGTGGAGGTCGTGGAGACGTTGTAGCGTGTCGGTCTCATTGGCACACGGGTCGATCAGCGTAGCCAAACCGATCCCGGCCACGGCAACCGCGCTTGCCTTGCCGCAGCCGGCCCACGCCGCATCGAGCACGACGGTGGCGGCGAGCGCCGCCTATCCGCTCACGATCAGGCTGGCACGCTCAAGCTGCCGATCCGCCCATGCGCGCCGCAGCAGCGCAGCATCGGCCAGCCCAGCGATAACGGCGACGAGCGCGGCCAAGGCTGTCACAGATGCAGTTCGAGACCGGCACCGAACGTCTGTGGGTCGCCGACGATGCCGCGAAGGCCGTCAGGGGTGCGGTACTGGAGGTAATCCTCGTCCAGCAAGTTCCGGGCGAAGGCGAACACCGTCCAGCGACCGGCGTCATAGCCGAGCCGCGCATTCACCACCGTGCGGCCGGACACACGTGCTTGGTTCTGCGCGGTTCCGACATCGGTAAAGACGGCGCTGCGATAATTGGCGTTGACGTTGCCGGCGATGGCACCGACGCGGCCGTTGATCCCGCCCGCCAGCGTCCAGCGAGGCGCATAGGGGAATTGCGATCCGGCCAGGTTGACCGTGCTGGTCGAACCGGCTGGCAGATCGAAGCGATCGTACTTGGTCCGGACGTAGCCAGCCGAAGCATAAGCGTCGAACACGCGGTTGAGGCGGCCCTGCACCTCCAACTCCCCGCCATAGAGGTGCGACTTGCCGGCGTTCACCGTATTGTAGTCGAAAGCGTTGAGGCCGAAGAAGGCCGTCGTCTGCTGGTCCTTCCAATCGACGTAGAAGACGTTGGCATTGACCGTCAGCCTGCCGTCCAGCCAGCGCGAACGCAGCGAACCCTCGTAGTTCCAGCTATATTCCGGATCATAGGCGACGAGCGTCGCGCGCGCCGGGTTCTGGCTGGATCCGCCCGAGCGATAGGCGCGCTGCACGGTGAAGGCGGTGGTCAGGTCAGGCGTCCACTCCATGCTGAGGCCGGCCTTCGGCAGGAAGGCGTCGAAGCTGCGGGCGTTGCTGGCCCGCGCCGATGCCGCCTGCGCGACCAGGCCGAGCACGCCGCGGTTGATCGCGTTCACTGCCAGGTTGAGTGGCGTGCCAGCCGCGCCGAACGCGGCCGGGCTCGGCAATGTGCCGTTGAAGGTCGCGATCGTTTCCGCGCCGTAGCGGTTGTCCTCGTGATCGTAGCGGAAGCCGGCAAGCAGCGAGAGGCGATCGGTCACGCGCAGGCGGCCGTCGCCGAACAGCGCGGCGTTCTTCACCAGCAAGGGCTGATCGGCGCTATAGCGGACCGGGATCTGCGGCAGCGCGGTGGCATAGGCCGTTGCGATCTGCCTCGCAGCGGCGGCCGGGAAACCGCCCCTCTGCAACAGTCCGACGATCGTGGTGACAGGCGTCGCGATGTTCAGGCGGTTGTTGGCGTCGAGCCCGCCGGAGCGACGATAGGCCCAGGCACCCAGCACGCCACTCAGCCGCTCGCCATCGTAGTTGAGGCGAAGCTCCTGCGTCCAGGTCCGATAACGACTGTCATTGCTGATGAACTGGACGTCGGCGGCCGTGCCGTCCGCGTCCGTCTGCGCCAACGTCGCGGCACGATTGAACGAGGTGACACTCGACAACCGCAGGCGGGGGGCGATCTCATAGCCGACGTTCAGCACCGCGATGTCGGAGCGGATATAGCCGCGGTTGGGCTGGTCGCTGGTCGAGCGGCGATGACCGTAGAAGTCCGGCGTGGTGAGATTGGTATATTCGTAGAGATAGCCGCCATCGCGCCGGACGCGATTGTAGCTTGCCTTCACGTCGAGCCCGGGCAGCGACCGTGGCGTCCAGTGGAGCTTAGCGCGCAGGTTGAGCGTGCGCAGGCTGTCATCGTAACCACCTCGCGCGACGTTGCGGATGATGCCGCGATCCGCGCGGCGTTCGGCCGACAGACGAATGCCCAGCTCGTCGCGGATCAACGGACCGCCTGCCGCGGCCGAGAAGGTGCGATCGTTGCGGTCCGTCCACAGGATGCGTCCATCCGCACTGTAATCGGTCACGGACGCATCGCGGGTCGTCAGCACGATGGCACCGGCCAGCGCGTTCAAGCCCTGGATAGTGGATTGCGGCCCGCGCAGGATTTCGACCTGATCGATATCCCAGAGATCCGTAGGTCCCCCGAATAGCGCCTGGCGAGGGATGGGCGCACCGTCCACATACACGGTCGCCGTGTCCGCATCGCCGCCGGCACCTACACCCTTGTTGTTGATTCCGCGGATGGTGAAGCCGGCGGAGCCGTAGGTTTCCGAGACGTTGGCAGTGCGGTTGTAGACATCCTGGATCGTCAGGATGTTCTCCTGCCGGATGCGCTCGGGGGTCGTGACCGCGACGCTGGTCGTCGTTTCCTGAAGCGTCCGGTTCGACTTCTCACCGGTGACGATGATGTCGTCCGGTTGCGTTTCCTGCGTCGAGGCGGGCACTTCCTGCGCAAGGCAGGGTGTCGCAGCGAGCAGTGTGCCGGTGCATAGCAGGTAAGCGATCAGTCTCATTGTAGCCCCTCTTTTGAAGGGAGCTACAAATTTCCCTAATGAGAATCAATAGCAGATAATATCCGCATGCTTGGCGGCGTTTCGCCTTTCCTACGAGCGTCGGAATCGTCCGGTTGTGACGCCAGCCCGAAGCCCGCGGTTTTCCGCAAATTTTGGGGCGTCAGAAGTCCGCGTCAGATTGTCTGCGTGAGGAATGACCGGCCATCTGATACAGACTCACCATCTGCATTTGCTTCATACGGCCGAGCTGAACGGGCGTCCGCTTCTGGGAAGGGGAAAATGCTGGTGAATGACCGCAATTGGGTTATCGCAGGGCGGCACTTACAAGGATTTACCTATCGTTTCGACGTCACCGGCTGGCTTGGCAGCCATCCCCCTGCCGTTGCCACATACAGGCGTGCGACGTTGAGGAACTGTTGCGTCCGCGCAACGACCAGGCCATTGCTGGCACGCTGGTAGAGGCGTTCGGTCTCCAGCACTTGCAGGATGCCCGAATTGCCGACCTCGAAGCTGCGCCGCGACAGATGGCGCGAGCGTTCGGCCACTTGGACCGAGGCCTGCTGGTCGGCGACCGAGCGTCTGTCGTTCTGCAGCGCCGACAGCAGATCGGCGACTTGGCTGAACGCGACCAGCACGGTCTGTTCGTAGCTCGCCTGGCTGGCGCGGGCGCGGTTGACCGCCGCTGCGCGCTGCGCCTTCAGCGTGCCGCCATGAAAGATCGGCGCGGTCAGGCCGGCGAACAGGTCGTAGCCGCGGAAGGCGTTCTTGACGAGGTCGCCGACCCCCGGTGCGCCCTGGGTCAGCGTCGCGCCCAGCGTGATGTCGGGATAGAGGCGCGCGGTGGCGACGCCGATCGCGGCGGTGGCGGCGTGCAGCTGCGCCTCTGCCTGGAGGATGTCGGGGCGGCGATGGACCAGCGCTGACGGCAGCGCGACAGGGATCGTCGCCGGCAGGGTCAGCCGGTCGAGTGCGATATCCGTCGGGGGTAGTGCGTCCGGCGTGGTGCCGAGAAGGGTCGCGAGCAGGTGTCGCGCCTCCGCCAGTTGCTGGTCGAGCTGCGGCAGGTCGCCGCGGTCGGCGGCATATTGGCTCTGTGCGTTGAGCACCTCGACCAACGTGCCCTCGCCGCCGGTCCGGCGCTTCTGCGTCAGGTCGACGTTGCGCTGGTCGTCGGCGAGCAACGCTTTGGCGGTGGCGATCTGCGCGTTCAGCGCGGCGATGGTCAGCACCTGATTGACCACCTGCCCTGCGATGGTCAGGTGTGCCGCCTCGGTCTGGCGCTGCTGCGCTTCGGCCTGGGCGGCGCTCTGTTCGACGCTGCGGCGCAGACCGCCGAACAGGTCGAGGTCGTAGCTGATGCCGCCGCCCACGGTGTACAAATGGAACTGCGGGTTGCCGCCGGGAGCGAGCGGGTTGGCGCCGGAAAAGCCGAACGCGGCGAGGTTGACCTGCTGCTGGTCGACGCGCGCATTGGCATCGACCTGCGGCAGGCGGCGGCCGGCAATCGCGCGGACCTCGTCGCGGCTGGCGGCGAGCGTCGCATTGCTCGCCGCGAGGCTGCGGTTGTGGGCGATCGCCTGATCGACCAGCGCGTCGAGCTGCGGCGAGCCGAAGGCGGTCCACCAGCGCTGCTCGGGCCCGTCGCCGAACACGACGCGCGGCGGCGGCGCCTCGCCGGCGGGCTGATAGCCGGTCGCGGCGGGGGCCGGCGGCCGCGCGAAATCGGGGCCGACGGTGCAGCCGGCGAGGGCGCCAGACGCGATGGTGGCGAGGAGCAGGGGGGCGATGCGCATCGGATCAGTCCATGTGGATCGTCGGGCCGTCGCCGCCGCCGGCGCGGGGGCGGCGCATCAGCAGCAACAGCGGAATGACGGCAAGGGTAAGGATGAAGAGCAGCCAGAAGGCATCGACGTACGAGACCATCGCCGCCTGCCGCGTGATCTGCGCGTTGAGCATCGCGACCGCCGACGGCGCGTCGAAGTCGAACGTGGAGGGCAGCAGCGGATTGTCCGGCCGGATGCCCTCGACCAGTCGCGCGTGCACGGTCGCGCCGTTGCGGATGGTTAGCGCCTGCAACATCGAGATGCCGACCGCCGAGCCGATGTTACGGGTCAGCGTGAACATCGCCGCGCCTTCGTTGCGGTAGCGCGTATCCAACGTCGCGAAGGCGATCGTGGTCAACGGCACGAAGACGAGACCGGTGCCGATGCCCTGGATGAAGCCCGAGACGATCACCAGCCGCTCGTTCATACCGAGCGTGAAGCCCGACATGATGTGCAGCGAAAACGCGGCGATGGAAAAGCCGACAAAGATCAGCAGGCGCGCGTCGACCGACTTGATCAGCCGGCCGACGACGATCATCGAGATCAGCGTGCCGATGCCGCGCGGCGCGGTGACGAGCCCGGTCAGCACCACCGGATAGCCCATCAGTGTTTCCAGCATCGTCGGCAGCAGCGCCAGCACGCCGAACAGCACGGTGCCGAGGAAGAAGCCGAAGATCGATCCGGTCAGGAAGTTGCGATCCTTGAACATGCCGATGTCGATGAACGGGCGGCGGGCAGTCAGTGTGTGGACGACGAACAGATAGCCGAAGAACACGCCCAGCGCCGCCTCCAGGCAGATTTCGGTCGAGCTGAACCAGTCCTTGGTCTGACCGCGATCGAGCATCAGCTGGATCGAACCAATCGCCAGCGCCAGCATCGCGAAGCCGAACAGGTCGAGCCGCGGTCGGGCAGCATCCTTGGTTTCGGTCAGAAACGCGGACAGGCCGGCAAAGGCGAGCGCGCCGATCGGCAGATTGATGTAGAAGACCCAGCGCCACGACAGATTGTCGGTCAGCCACCCGCCCAGCGCCGGGCCGATGATCGGCCCCAAGATCGCGCCCATCCCCCATACCGCCATGGCCGGGCCGTGGCGGTATGGGG
>Ga0209279_10001866_pt1 | contig 10674 bp, 20 predicted proteins | sample CoawatmetaG00DNA_3_FD_187508 | JGI IMG/M metagenome (GOLD analysis project Ga0209279, IMG submission 187508) | Marine microbial communities from the West Antarctic Peninsula - Coastal water metaG006-DNA (SPAdes) (version 2) | ecosystem: Environmental > Aquatic > Marine > Coastal ... | reverse complement strand
GCAAGATACCCTAACGGCTATGAGTTCGCTAAGGCAATGCAGCTTATAGCACTAGAGGCTTTTGCGGCCTCGGCCACGGTATCTGAATCTGATACTCATGGATTACCGTTTTAATGGGCAGAGAAATTACATTTAAAGCTGTCAATTTAGAGTATCGCGGCACCGTTTATCAAAAGCACCATAATAAAATGGTAGGCGGTGGAAAGCGATTTATATCTGATACGGCTTGCCCTAAATGCGGAGAGTATTTAAGAGTATGGAGAAGCCAGCGAAACAGTGAAAAGACTTCATCCTGTATTGGCTGCTTCGTTGATAAAAAGAATAAAAAAATAGATAGCGTAAAAGCTGATAAGCGTAGGGCAATAGAAGCCCACCAAGATAGAACCAAAGATTTAGATTGGTACGATTTTAATTAAAACAAAGGGGAAGAAAATGAACAAATCAGATCAAATTAACCACTTAGCAACTGCACTTTGTAAAGCCCAGTCAGAGATGTCAGGAGCAAGCAAAGATGCAACCAACCCGTTTTTCAAAAGCAAATACGCCGATCTAGGCTCAGTTATTAAGGCAATCAAAATGCCATTCGCTAATAATGGTTTATCTTACTCGCAGTTTCCGGTCACTAGCGCCGGAGGTCAAGGCATTGGTGTATCAACCATACTTATGCACAACAGCGGCCAGTGGTTGCAGTCAGAGTTCTTTTTACCTTTAGCTAAGTTAGACCCACAAGCGGGCGGCGGAGCGGTGACCTACGCGCGTCGTTACTCACTTATGGCACTAGGAGGAATTCCTACAGAAGATTGCGATGCAGAAAGCTCTATGAATCGACAGCCAATCACTAGAGGGCAAAGATAATGGACTTTTATGATATTGAGCAAAATACTGACGACTGGTACGACTTGCGAGTCGGTAAATTAACCGCTTCGTCTTTTGGAAAGGTAATGGCTAACGCTAGTAAGGGTATTTTTGGAGAGCCAGCTAAGAAGTACGCAGTAGAGATTGCACTAGGGCAGATAACAGGTAACAGACCGCCTGCTGGCTATCAGAATGAGCATATGCAAAGAGGCCATGAGCAAGAGCCAATAGCAAGGGACTTATACGAAAAAGCATTTTCTGTAGAGGTTAATAATGGCGGCTTTTTTACTAATGGGTTTATAGGCTGCTCACCTGACGGTTTAGTAGGTGATAAAGGAGTCATAGAAATAAAGTCTGTTATAGCTACCACTCATTTTGCGACTATACAGCGCGGCACTTACGACCCATCTTACAAATGGCAGTTAATTGGAAACATGCGCTACACAGATTCAGACTACATGGATTTCGTTAGTTATTGCTCAGAGTTCCCTATAGGCGGCCAGCTCTATACATATAGATTGCATAGGAAAGACTATAAAACTGAGATAAGTTTAATGGAAGATAGATTTGACGATTTTAAAATTCTAGTAAGTGAAACAAAAGATATTATTTTAAATTCTACAATTTTTAATTAAATAGTTTAAATAAAGTGTTTACATTTACACAATAGCGCGTAATATGTACCTCTAACTTCAATAAAGGGAAGAATAAAATGAAAGAAGAATCATCATTCTTAATAACAGCATTAGCAATTATAGTTTCTATTGCAGCTTGGGCCACGCACATCATTCATTGCCTACTTCACGCTAAGTATTTGTTGTTAATTGCTGGCGCGTTTATGTTCCCAGTTGGAATCGTACACGGTGCGGGCCTTTGGTTTGGGGTTAGCTGGTAATGGGTACTAAGGGTATTGATCAACGCCCTTATGATCGAGAAAAGTTTAACAATAACTTTGACGCTATTTTTGGCAAGAAAGAAAAGAAAAAAGAGGAGGTTAAAAATGGAAAGCCCGTTAGAGATGAAAATCATAAAAATAGAGAATGAGGATTTTTTCGTTCTGTCAGTTATGGTTGATGGAGTCTCTACACTTTACGAGATGGGTTCAGCGGTAGAGTTAATGGCTTTCCATAGGGTTTTGGCAGATGTTTCTTTATCAATTGTTAATGTCGCTAAACAAAAACAAGTAAAAATAAAAAAGGGGTTACATTGATGTTTGCAGAACTAAATAAAATAAACGAAGAAGCTGATCAATTTTGGGCTGGTCAGGAAAAGTTATCCCAGCGCGGTATGATTCAGAAAGCGTTAGAAGATGGCAGGTTACTAACTAGAATGGATTGCTTGCAAGAGTTCGGAGTTATGAATCCTACAGCAAGAATCTCAGAATTAAGGCGGTTAGGTATTCCTGTCGTAACTAGAATGGTTGGTATTCATAACCGATGGGATGTGAAGGTAAAGGTCGCCCAGTGGTTTATACCAGATCAAGATAAGCCCTTAAACACAACTAAAAAACGTAAGTAGCCACGTCCTTTGCGCTGTCGCTGGTCAGTTTAGGCTATTAACCAGCATCCTAACTAACTTAAAAAGAGAGAAATTAATATGCAACAATATGACGATAATAACAAAGGCGCGCTATGGCCAGCTAAAGAAAGAGCTTCTGACAAGCACCCGCATTTTACTGGGCGAGCTATGGTAGGCGGTGTAGAGTATTATGTATCAGGCTGGAAGCGCGACCCGAATGGCAATCCTAAAGCGCCAAGTGTTAAGTTTAGCTTTAAAGCAGTCGATGAAGTTAAGCAGCAAGCGCAGCAACCGCAGCAACCGCAGCAGCAATATCAGCCGCAAGCAACTCCACAGCAGTACGCTCAAGCAACTGGCGGCCAAGCACCACCAGCTAATGAAGTACCAGACTTCCACGACGATATACCGTTTTAGGAGTAGGTAATGGTAACGGCTAGAGCAATAACTAATGAGTCTGGGCATATAGATAGCTTCCATATCAAAATGGATGGACTGGCTACTGGCTTCGAGTTTGACCCTTGGAAGTTCCAGACTCAGCCGTTCGGCAGAAAAATGATGCTAGTGGAGTTACGGAATAATGTTAGGGGCATTGATAGACTGGACCAGTTCGGTACTTTAGTCATGTACGCCCTACAAATGGGATTCGATGAGACTGACTGGTGTACGCTAGGCGATAACAAAAAGAATATCTGCCACGATCTTTATGTAGGCAAATACCTTTTTAGAAAGCTAAACGGCAGGATGTATAAGAAGAAATTGCAAAAAGGGAAAAAGAATGGCTGATTATATTGTTGTGCCTAGTGATGTCAGGTCAGTAGTTGAATCAAAGAAAGCCTTATTCGACATGATAGACGCAGGCGAGTCTTTTGGAATGTCGTTTAAAGGGCTAAGTAAGCGCACCTTATCTCAGAATGCTTTGCTGCACGTCTGGCTAAGATCATATGCCGCTAAGTTATTGCTAAAGCCGCTAAAGACTATATCTGAGAAAGAAGTCGGATATATGAAAATGACGGCAAAGCGTAGGTATTACGCTGAGACTCAAGCACGATGGATATTAGAGGAAAAGGTCGATCTAATTACTAAAGAGACTAGCATGGGTTTAGCTAGTAGTAAGAAATGGCCAAAAGGTGAGATGTTTAATTTTATGGTATGGCTACAGACTTACGCGGCAAGTAGGGATGAGCTAATATTAGAGTCAAGCGGTGACTATGAAAAGAATTTTATGAGTCAGACTGAGGTTTAAATGGCTAAGAAATCACCACGGGCATTATGCTTAGAGGCAATACAAAAGCTGACTAGGTTAAAAGCGTCAGATGATAACGGTTATGCTTCTTGCGTTACTTGCGGTAAAGCTGATCACTTTAAGTTTATGGATGGCGGTCATTACATCCCCAAGGGGGCCAGCAGCTATTGGGCGCTTGAAGAAGAGAATATACATCCTCAGTGTAAAGGCTGTAATGGTTTTGGTATGAAGCATGGGGACGCAGCGCAGCGTTACACGTTATACATGATAGATATGTATGGCCGTGACTACGTTGACGATATGCACGCAAAGAAAAAAAATCTTAGGAAGTATTACATAGCAGATTATAGAGCTATGCTTAAAGACTGGAATCAGCAGATTAAAGAGCATTTAAACAGGGTTGGGCAATGAAACAAGACAAAGTAGCCGAGTTTAGAGCAAGGCAGAAAGCTAAGGGTTTAGCTGAGTTACGGGGCTTGTATGTACCGAAAGAGCTACACCCACAAATTAAAGAGCTAATAAGGAGCCATACAGATGATAACTACCGAAGCATTAGAGATAGTTAAAGCAGTTAGAGATTTACTAGGCTTATCTGACGAGGAGTTAGATTACTTAGATCACACAACAGAACAGGAATTTTGGGAGAGATATGCACCTACAGATAGAGTATAAAGAAACGGCTAAGTTAATACCTTATGTTAATAACTCACGTACACATAGTGATGATCAGGTTAAGCAGGTAGCTTCAAGCATCAAAGAGTTCGGCTTTACTAACCCGATTCTAATAGATGAAACAGACGGGATTATTGCTGGCCACGGTCGCTTAATGGCTGCTCAGTTACTAGATATGCAAGAAGTGCCAACTATCAGGCTAGTAGGGTTGTCGCAAGCTCAAGTCAAGGCTTACGTTATAGCTGATAATAAACTAGCTTTAAACTCAGGCTGGGATGTAGAAAAGTTAAGGTTAGAAATTGAGGATTTAGATTCTCTCGGCTTAGACCTTGACCTGTTAGGCTTCGGTGAAGTTGAGTTAGATTCTATATTGAATAGCAGTTTAGATATGAGCCTGCTAGATGATGTAAATTTTGAAGCAGACCTTAACGAAATGACTGACGGCGTAAAAAAAGCAATACAGATAGAGTTTGAGGCGAATGACTACGAGGAGGCGCAAGAGCTAGTAAAGAAATACAGAGCTGAGGGCGCTTATATCGGGGCTATCCTTATAGAGTCTCTTAGGAAAGGGTAGTGAAAAAAGCTATATTTCTGACAGGCTCTATGGGTTCTGGCAAAAGCACTATACTCGAGCGTACTGACTTTATAGAGCAGGTTGGGTACGTTAGGCGTTGTACTGATTATGATATTTTAGGTGTCAGCCAATGCGGTTCTGACAGGTTAAGTAATTATAAAAAAGTTGATGTACTGAAATCATTAGAAGCATATAGTGGGGAAAAGCTACTAATAGCTGGGGAGTATTACTCTAAGAATGTAGATTTGCAGAGGTTCAAGGATTTAGGCTTCAAGATATACGTGATACTTCTGCACGTTGATCGCGACATTATTTATAGTCGTCTTATGCACAGAGGCGGCGGCAGATGGAACGAACTAACCTATAAAAATAATATGAATGCCAGAGTCAGCTTTTTTAAAGCGCACAAAGGTAACAAGAAAATTATGAAAAATAATACTTTAGAGCAGCAAGCTCAAATAATACAGGTGATAAAAGATATATGAAGAATGTTGAGTTAGTGCAAAAAGAGCACAATGTTACTGTAGGTGATACTTGCCCGTATATAGAGCCAAACATAACAGAAGACACGCTTTTTACTCTTAATGGCGAGCCAGTAGGCTTCTATATTAAGGATATATCTAAGTACAGCGCGAAAGCTGCTATGCTGGCCGATATAGCAGACTCAGAGCTAAGAAGTAAGCGAGTACCTAAAAGCCTTATGAAGCGCAGTAGCGGCTTTGCAGATGGCAATAAAGATAAAGAGGTTTTGCAGTATTCAGCAATACTAGGAGGCATCCCACCGAAGCCCCACATGAGAAGACCGTACCCAACAGTATCTAGCGTACATGGCGTTGCAAGCGCAAGACCGTTTGTAAAGGCTATGCTACTACTCGCTAAGGAAAGTGAGATGATAGTGAAGCAGCTTATGCCTGAGCAGTACGAGCAGCAGGTGGCTTTAATCGCTAAGAACGCGCCTAAAAAGTACAGGTTTGGAGATATGTTCACTAGCAGTATATCTAACTTCAATATAGCGGCTGACTTCCATAGAGATAATGCAAACTTACAAGGGTGTTCAAATGTAATTATAGCAAAGCGCATGAGTAGCAAAGGAGGCAATACTAGCGTGCCAGATTACGGAATAACGGTTGATAGCGCAGATAACTCTATGCTTTTCTATCCAGCATGGCGTAACGTGCATGGTGTAACGCCGATAATACCTACTTGCGAGGGCGGCTATAGGAATACTTTAGTCTTCTACCCGCTAAAAAGTTTCAGTAAATTCACAGAAGATGATTAAATTTATTTGAAATTGTCTACCATTAAAAGAGATACATATGCGAGAGCAAATAGAAATTGACTTAGAAGATTTAGAAAAGCTATGCAGGTTAAATTGTACACATGAAGAGATTGCGGCATATTTTAACGTCAGCACAAAAACCGTACAGCGCAGGTATGCAGAGGAACCTGACTTTGCAGCAGCGGTAGATAGAGGAAAGGCGCATGGAAAGCTATCATTACGGCGTGCTCAGCTTAAACTGGTAGAGAGTGGGAACCCAACTATGGCGATATGGTTAGGTAAACAGTTACTAAACCAGACTGATAAGCAAGAGATAGACCAGTACAATCATGGCGATAGAATCTCTATCGAGATCGTAAACCCTGACGCTATTTAATGGCTAGATTAAACCCTACAAGCCCTCAGTTCAAATACATAACCTCATCGGCTAAGTTCCCTGCTCTAGTGGCGGGTTTTGGTGCTGGCAAGACTGAGGCGGCTGTTCAACGCTCTATCATTGGCAAGCTAAATAACCCTGAGACTAACAGGGGCTTCTACGAGCCTACTTACGATTTAATACGGATGATTGCATGGCCAAGGTTTGAAGCTGTCCTGACGGCCTTACAGATACCTTACACGCTACAGAAATCGCCAATAAACTGCATTGACCTCGGTAGATACGGCAAGATTATCTTTAGATCAATGGATAACATAAACAGAATCATAGGTTATGAGCATGCAGATGCAGATATTGATGAGCTTGATACGCTAAAGGAAGTAGATGCAGCAGCCGCATTTAGGGCAATCATGGCCCGTAACAGACAGCTAAAGCCTAATGGTGAGCCTAATACTATAGGGGTAACAACAACTCCAGAGGGCTTCAAGTTTGTATATAAAACGTGGAAGAAAGAGCCAAAGAAAGGCTATGAGATAATCCAAGCACCGACTGCATCTAACCCTCACCTGCCAGAAGATTACCTTGATAACCTTAAAGATATATACCCAGCGCAATTACTATCGGCATATACGCGAGGCGAGTTCGTTAACCTTACTCAAGGCACCGTGTACACTGGCTTTGATAGAGCTAAGAACCACAGCAATGAGATGGTAGCTGATTACGATACTCTGCTAATCGGTATGGATTTTAACGTAACGAATATGAGTGCAGTTGTGTACGTTAAACGAGGGGAGGTGTATATAGCAGTCGATGAGCTATGCGGTATATACGATACGCCAGCTATGATCGTGGCTATAGAGCAGAAGTACCCTGAGCATTCGGTGGCGGTTTATCCAGATGCTTCAGGCGGTAGTCGTAAAACTGTAGATGCAAGCATATCGGACATATCTCTATTAGAGTCAGCAGGCTTTGAAATAAGGGCTAAAAAGAAGAATCCATTAATAAAAGATAGGGTAATGGCGGCTAATGCTGCATACGAATCACTTGCGGTTATGGTAAACTGCCATAAATGTCAAGAGCTAACTGGTAATCTAGAACAATTAAGCTATGATACCAACGGAGTACCCGATAAATCTAGCGGGCTAGACCATTTAATAGATGCGGCGACTTATCTAATTGCTTATGAATTGCCGATTAATAAACCAATGACGGCAGTGCCGTTCAAATTTGTGATGTAAATTATGAGCGTAGACCAGCAGAATCCAGAATTTGATACATACCTTGGCGAGTGGAAAAAGGTAACTGATTGCTGTGAGGGGCAGCGAGCAATTAAAGATGCGACTTCTACATACTTACGACCGATGGAGGGTGTGGGCGTAAATGAGCCTAGATACCTGAGCTATATTGGCCGAGCGGTATTTGTAAACTTTACAGGTCGCACAAAAGAGGGTTTAGCGGGCGCTATATTCAGAAAAGAGCCTGAGATTGAGATACCTGATCAACTAGATTACCTGCTAGATAATGCCGATGGTGCTGGCGAGTCAATCAATAGCTTAGCTAAAGATATATGCGGTGAGGTAATTGCTAAGGGTAGACACGCTATGCTGGTTGACTTCCCGCAATTAGAGCAGGGATTAACGCTAGAGCAAGTGCAGCAGATACAGCCGCAAGCCTCTATTAACCGCTATACCGCTGAAAACTTTATTAACTGGAACGTATCAGTAGTTGCTGGCCGTAAGTTACTTACACTGGCTGTACTATGTGAGCTATACGATGCAGATGAAGATGAGTTTACCTACGAGGTTAAGAAGCAGTACCGAGTGCTAAGATTGCGAGATGGTATCTACTCTCAGCAAGTCTATAGAGACGATGCGCCACACGGTGAGGAGTTCTTTCCTAAACGCGCAGACGGTTCTAACTTCGAGTTTATACCTTTATTTATAGTTGGCAGTGAGAATAACGATGCCTCGGTAGATGTTCCGCCACTCGCTGATATTGCTAATGTTAATATCGGCCACTACCGTAACTCGGCTGACTTAGAGGAAAACTGCTATATACATGGCCAATTAACTCTAGGCGTTACCAGCTCTATGAGTATGAGCCAGTTCGCAGAAGCTAATCCTAATGGTATTACAGTAGGCTCTATGGCTGGTCACTTCTTGGGCGAGTCGGGCGGGTTTAGCTCAGTACAAGCAAGTGAGAATCAGTTAGCGGATAAGTTGATGGTGCGTAAGGAGGACCAGATGCGTAAACTAGGCGCTCGAATGGTTGAAGATGGCGCTAATAAAACTGCTACACAATCACGCATAGATGCAACCGGTGAGAGTTCAATTCTAGCGACTATTGCTGATAACGTATCAGGCGGCCTACAAACCTGCATTGACTGGTGCGGTCAGTTTATGGGCGTTGACGCTACCGAGTCTGTATATCAGCTTAATAAGAAATTCTTTGACGATGACGCTAACCCGCAGCTAATGATGGCGGCTATACAACTGAATGACCGAGGAGTTATTGCTAAGTCTGACCTACAAGATATGGCTAGATCGCAAGGTATCGTAAACCCTGAGCGAACGAATGAAGATATTGATGGTGAGGTTGAAGTGGTAGCGCCAATTTAATGAGCAGCGAACAATACCTAATAGATGCGGCCACCCGTCACCAAGTATTTATACAGCGGTATGCGGGAGGTCTATCTAATCAGTATCAGAAAGGCTTAAAGAAAACATATGCCGAAGTCCTAGCCCGCCTAATGGAGGATGAGCTAACAGATATTGGCGCTGCTAGACTTACTCAGATTCGCTTAGATATGGAGCAGATACTCTCTAACGGCTATAACGCTGCTAAGACTGAGTTACTACTTAACCTTAATGAGTTCGCTACCTCTGAGGCTGCGTTTAGTGGTCAGCTATTGGCTAACGGCAGTGCTACACAGTTTAGCGTTGCGTTACCCGCTACACAGCAAATAAAAACGGCACTCTCGCTTAATACATTCTCACCAGATAACGGTAAAACCCTAGTTAATATCGAGACTGCTCTTAATAACTTTGGCACTAAAAAGGCCGCAGATATACGACAGGTAGTTAAGGATGGTTTCTTACTAGGCGATACTAACGCACAGATAGCCAGCAAGATAAGCGATGTAGAGAAGATTACTAGAGCGCAAGCAGATAGCCTAGCTCGGACAATGACAAATCATGCCTCTAACGTGGCAAGGGCTGAGACGTTTAATGCCAATGACGATGTAGTAACTGGCTATGAATGGGTAGCTACACTAGACAGCCGCACTACCCTAACCTGTAGTGGCCGAGACGGTGAGATATATTCTTTATCAGCCGAGAATCCTAAACCACCTGCACATTTCAATTGCCGATCAACCACGGTTCCAGTTATTGACCCTGAATTTGATATAGGCTCAAGCGGTAAAGGCACGCGACAATCTAAAGGTGCTAAAGGTAAAGAGCGGGTGAGTGCAAAGACTACATACGGTCAATGGCTGAAAAAACAGCCCGCAGGCTTTCAAGATGAATATTTTTCTAAATTCCAAGATGGCGATATTAAGGCAAAGTTATTTAGAAAGGGCGGCTTAAAGATCGACAAATTTACCGATGTGCGCGGTGCAGAGTACAGTTTGTCAGAATTAAAGGCATTAAATCCATTAGCATTTGACGTTGCTAAAGTTTAGTGGTATATAACTAAAAGGCTACAGGGTAGTCAAACTTAATAACTTGGGGTTATAAGATGATAAAGTACAATGTAAGTACAGACGAGTTCGGAACGCTGGAAGATTCACAGAAAGGTCTATATTCACAGGGTGAAAATGGCTATACGTTGAATGTTGAGGGTGTACCGCAGGAAGATGTAAGCGGGTTAAAGCGTAAGATTGATGAGCTACTTACTGAGAAGAAATCAGTACAGCAAAAAGCAAACGAAGCAGACGAGCAAGCGAAAGCTGAATTGGCTGCTAAGCTAAAAAACGCAAACGATTATGAGCAGTTATATAACAGTTCAGAATCTGAGAGGCAAAAGGCTTCTGAAGAGTTAGCAACTTTAAAGGCTAATTTACAGCAGCAGCAGGTAGCAAGCCAAGCCAGTACAGTAGCGTCTAAGTTAACTAAAGACACTGCTAGAGCTAAGCTGCTATCAGCACAGATTGAATC
>Ga0209279_10001860_pt1 | contig 10702 bp, 12 predicted proteins | sample CoawatmetaG00DNA_3_FD_187508 | JGI IMG/M metagenome (GOLD analysis project Ga0209279, IMG submission 187508) | Marine microbial communities from the West Antarctic Peninsula - Coastal water metaG006-DNA (SPAdes) (version 2) | ecosystem: Environmental > Aquatic > Marine > Coastal ... | reverse complement strand
ACAAATGCCGCTTTAATTATCGGCTAACTTAACAACCGCCCTCAGTAGCGGTAAGGTAAAACATGAAAACATTTAATAACGTAGCTCAGATGAAACTGGCTTCGCTAAGAGTAGACCAGTTCGTAGAAACTGGTGGGTATTACACTAAAGGTGATGCTGGTCAGGCTAGGTATTTAATCGTGGCGGCACAGGCGGCTGATGAGTATGGGGACCATACGCTAGCTAATGGTACTGTAGCTGTTTTGCAGACTGGCGATACATCAATTATCGCCTCGCAATATGGTGTCGGTGCTGCAAGTTCGGCAGACGCATTACAATCCTGCTTAGATAAAGGTCAAGCAGATAATAAAGAGGTGATACTGCCCTCTGGTATTATAACCATAGAGAAAATAATAACAGGAATTAAGCGTGTAACAATGCGTGGGTCTGGTCGTGATGATACTACTATACAATCTAGCGGTAACTACACTGTATTTGAACACACGACAAATTTCAGGGTTTCAGATTTAACCTTAGAAAATATATCAGGAATAAATGAGGGTATAGGTTTTGGTAATCAAAGGTCTGACGACCAAGCAAACCAAGCTTTAAACTGCGTATTTGAAAGGGTGGCGGTAAAGGGGTTCGATTTTAGCTGGTGGTTACGTGCATCAGTCTGGTGTTCATGGCGTGACTGTTACTCGAATTCTTTAGTTGGTCTTAGGCTTGCAAGAAATGCAAACCCTTACGATGTTATTTCTGATGCACCTTCAACATGGAATGAATTTAACCCTATAGGTTGGTTCCATAATGCAGGTATTGTGGAGAATTGTAATTTTGAAGATGACGAGTGTGGTATTTATGGCTGCCCGATGGCTTACTCTTTTCTGTCACCAACAACGCAGGGCCAAAACGGTGATAAAGCAAATAACAAAATACTAGCAGTAACCGAAGAACGGACGGGTATATGGTTGCAATCAGGATTTACAGGCACTAGAAATGCTTGGTCTAACATGATTGTGAGTCACTACACTGAAGCGTGTAGACGGCCGTGCTATATACAAGATCAAAGGTCATTAACCAGTATATCTGGATTCATGCAAGGCGGCTCTATATCTGTTAAATACCCAACACCTTTTGATGTTGATAATTCAGTGGTTTACATTGAAAGTGTTGTTGGTCAAGACTACTTTGATAATCGAGCAGTAGTTAGAAATAACGGGGTAATGTATGGTAAAACCGAAAACATAGTCACAGGTGGTAATACTGATGTTCAAGATACTAGCCGATTATTTGAAAATAGAGAGTTTGAAAGTTATCTAAATAAATATTCATTCTCTACTGGTGTTGAAACTGCGAGCTTTACCCTGCCAGTAACCCTTGCTAATGATAGCCATTATGTTCTTAAGGTTGGTGGGCTGTATAACGGTTCCAGTATTAGAAACGCTTCATTTAATATATTTAAAAGGGCTGGTGACGCACTGACATCTATAGTATTAAGTTCTGGAGCGACTACGAATTTTAATATAACGGCTGTGGGTAATAAACTAGTGGTAGGTAAAACAGGTAGTTTTTCATTTGATTTTAAAGTTGTTTTAGAAGAAATAAGTACAAGTATATCAGTCACGACAGCTTTAACGGCTGATTAAATAGGTAAACAAACAGCCGCTTTAATTAGCGGCTAAGGGAATACAATGAAAAATTACATATTTACAAACTTATCAATGTTAAGCCATGTACTAAACACACTAACGGGTGGGTCTAGGTTCTATACTTTCTCAGCACGGACGCATTACTGTTCGCAGGTGTTAGAATTAAAGAATTGGAACTATATAGAAAAGGCGGTTGATGGTCTATTCTTTTGGCAAGAGGCACACTGCAAGCAGGAGTTTAAAAGGGAAGAACACGGACGCTGGGCTCCATACTCGCATGAATGATTTTATTATAAACCTAGCGGCAGATAAGAAGAATCATATTATTGCAGGTGTTATTATTGGTGCAATCTGTATGCTACCCACTTTATTCTTTAGTAGCTACATCACCTTGATTGGTGGTGTAATAGCTATTTTAATAGTAGGCGGTAAAGAGGTTATTTATGATTGGGGTCTTAATAAAGGGAACCCTGAGTGGTTAGATTTTATAGCCTCAGCAATACCAATTTTACTGTTTATGATATTTAGTATTTAACTGGGGAATTTATGAGTAAGTTTAAAGATAAGCAAGGTAAGTGGTTAACACAAGCTTTGTTCTTAGAGATGGGCTATAAGCCACAGGCTATGTTTACTCTAGACGATAATGACAAAAAGTATGAGGGTAAAACCTACCCTTCACTTAAGCGTCTATATTTAAGCCTTGATGACCCTACAGAGTATATGGTGGCCTCTAAACACTTAGGTGGCTGGAACCATTGGAAGCGACTACGTGGTAATAAACTCTTAGCTAAACATTTAGATGAATGGCAAGATGAACTTAACGTAAAGCTTACAGCTAAGGGTGTTGCACTAGCTATACAAATAGCGACAGATGGCGGTACATTCCAAGCAGCTAAATGGTTAGCTGACACAGGGTGGGAAAAACGTATTGCTGGTAGACCTAGCAAGGAAGACGTAGAGAGTGAGCTTAAAAAGCAAACTAGGGAGTCTGATGACTTCGGGGCTGACATACTACGTATGGTTAAATAGGAGTTAATATGAGCAAGACTTGGTTAGAAGATGCTAAGGTTAAGCTTAGAAACATGCCTAAGGAAGCAAAGGAGATGAGGGAGTTAGCAATAACAGACCTCCCTACCTTTGCCCAACTGGTAAACAAAGGCTATATGTATGGTCAAATTCACATGGATATATTCAAGTGGATGCAAAACTACTCCCTATATGGGCAAGGAGACCAGCTAACAGCTAACAAGCTTATCATGCTACCTCGTGCTCATTTAAAGAGCCACATGGTTGCTACATGGTGTGCATGGATGATTACAAGACATCCAGAGATAACAATCTTGTACGTATCTGCTACAGCAGAATTAGCTGAAACTCAGTTGTTTGCTGTACAGAATATTTTGGCTAGTAGCGTGTATTGCAGGTTCTTCCCAGAGTATATCAATCCGCAAGAGGGTAAACGTGAAAGATGGTCACAGCGCAAGATGAGCGTTGACCACGAGAGAAGACGTAAAGAGGGCATACGTGATGCTACTATATCTACAGCAGGTCTTACTACCAACACAACTGGTTGGCATGCTGATGTAGTTGTAGCAGACGATTTGGTAGTACCAGAGAATGCCTATACTGAAGACGGGCGAGAGAGCGTCAGTAAGAAGTCTTCTCAGTTCACATCAATCCGAAATGCTGGTGGGTTTACTATGGCCTGTGGTACGCGCTACCATCCATCCGATATATACCAAGTATGGAGGGACCAGAAGTTTGAAGAGTTTGATGAAGACTTCAACATTGTTGGTTTCTCTCCTGTTTGGGAGGTAAAGGAGTATAAGGTAGAGGAGGACATGATATTCTCTTGGCCTCGTGCTATGAGAGCAGATGGTAAGTCCTTTGGCTTTGACCCTGCTATATTAGCTCGTACCAAAGCAGAGTATTCAGATAAAGCACAGTTCTACTCACAGTATTACAATGACCCGAATGATAAAGGCTCTAACCGTATTAATCGAGATAGATTTATATATGGTGACAGGAAACACTTAAAAGAACAAGGTGGCAAGTGGGAATACAAAGGTAGTAAACTCAATGTGTATGCTTCTATAGATTTTGCATTCTCTCTTAACAAGAAAGCGGATTATACTGCTGTTGTTGTTATAGGTGTTGATTGTGATAATAGGGTTTATGTACTAGACATAGATAGGTTTAAAACTGATAAGATTAACTCCTACTTTAAATCAATATCTGAACTGCATTCCAAATGGAGCTTTAAGAAGCTCAGGGCTGAGGTTACAGTAGCTCAGGCAGTGATTGCTAGGGATTTAAAAGATAGGGTGCGAGAGGAGGGTCTAAGGCTCTCTATTGATGAGTATAGACCCTCTCGGCACGAAGGGCGAAAAGAAGAACGTATTGCTGCCGCATTAGAGCATAGATACGAGAACCAAGACATGATTCACTTTAAAGGTGGGTACACTGAAATATTGGAAGAGGAACTTGTTCTTTCTAGACCAGCGCACGATGATGTTAAAGATGCTTTAGCCTCTGCTGTTGAAATAGCAATTAAACCTAAATCACTACGTAACAGGGACGAGTTCTTGTCTAATGTAGTTAATATAAGAAAGAACCGCTTTGGAGGCGTATAATGGCAAATTCTGTTGCTGAAATAAGAAAAGTACTAACTGGGGACCAAGAATCTAGTCATATTGCAGAAATGTGGACAAGATATAAAGACCAGATGAGAACACGTATTGATTTGTGGAATGAACAACGTAACTACATCTTTGCTACAGATACAACTACAACTACTAACTCAAGCTTACCTTGGAGTAATACAACTACTCTACCAAAGCTATGTCAGATACGAGATAACTTACACTCTAACTATTTAAGTGCTTTGTTTCCTAATGACAACTGGATGAAGTGGGAAGCTCATAGTAGTGATGCTGCTAAAATATCTAAAGCTAATGTCATTACTAACTACATGAGCAACAAGGTTAGGGGTGGTAAATTTAGGAAGGAAGTGTCTAAGTTATTGTATGATTACATTGACTATGGTAATGCCTTCGTAACAGCTGAATTTCAGGCTCAAATTACTGGAGAGGGGGCAGAGGTAGTCTCTCAGTTTATAGGCCCTAAAGCGAGGCGTATAAGCCCCTTAGATGTGGTGTTTAATCCTTTGGCAGATGAGTTTGAATCAAGCTGGAAGATTATCCGTTCTATTGTAACTCTAGGTGAGTTAAAAGTTATGGCAGAAGATATGCCAGACAACCAATACCTTACAGATATATTAGAGAAGCGTAAAGAGCTTTCTAAGTTATCTAAGTATGGTGGCTACTCTATTGAAGATTGGGACAAAGCTTCTGGCTTCCAAGTAGATGGCTTTGGTAATATGAAAGAGTATTACGAGTCTAGCTATGTAGAGATTCTAGAATTCTGGGGTGACTTACACAACACAGCTACAGGTGAACTAGAACGTAACATGGTTATGACTGTTGCAGACCGTTCTATGGTTCTACGTAAGACTAAGATGCCTAGTTACTTAAAGACAGCTCCTATACATCATGTAGGTTGGAGATTACGTCCTGATAACTTATGGGCTATGGGTCCACTAGAGAATTTGGTTGGTATGCAATACCGTATAGACCACTTAGAAAACTCTAGTGCTGATGCTTTAGACTTAGCTATTAACCCACCAATAGTAATTTCTGGTGAGGTTGAAGAGTTTAACTATGGTCCTAACTCAGAGATACACATAGATGAGGGTGGAGGGGTCACAGAGCTTGGTAAAAACTTAGGTGCGGTCATTACAGCAGATAATGATATTGCTGGCTTAGAGAGGCGTATGGAGTCCTTTGCTGGTGCTCCTAGTGAAGCTATGGGTATTCGTACCGCTGGTGAGAAGACAGCCTTTGAGGTGCAGCAATTACAGAATGCCGCAGGACGTATATTCCAAGAGAAGATTACTTCTTTTGAGACTGAGCTACTAGAGCCACTATTAAACTCTATGTTAGAAGTCTCAGTACGTAATATGCAGGTGGTTGATGTAGTACGCTCTGTAGATACTGACAGTGGTGTTGTGGAGTTCCAGAACATTACTAAAGAAGACTTACAAGCTAACGGTGTTATCAGGCCAGTGGGTGCTAGACACTTTGCTGCTCAAGCACAGTTAATGCAGAACTTAACGCAATTGTATTCTTCTCCTATAGGTCAGATGGTTGCACCACATACATCTAGTAAGAAGATGGCTGAGGTTGTAGAGAACTTACTAGGTCTTGATAGATACGACTTGTTTAAGGCTAACATTGCCATACAAGAGCAACAAGAGACACAGGGTATGGTTAACCAAGCAGAAGAAGATTTAGCTGTAGAAGCTGAGGTGGGTCTTAATAATGAAGAACAGTTGGTGTAGTGGTTTAGAACCAGACGCTAAGAAACAGATGAAGGACTACTTTAATAGTAGTCCCATTCTTAGAGAACGATTAGCGTATATAATTAACAGTAAGATTGAGACTAGAAACAGCAGGAGTATAGCCTTAGAGGAGTTTGATAACCCCTCTTGGGCTTACAAACAAGCAGACAAAAATGGGTACGAAAGAGCCCTATTAGAAATAATTGAATTAATTTCATAAATTTAAGTGACAAAACGTAAAAATAAAGGTATTATTAGTATAAGGTTTATTTAGATAGCTTTCCTTTCTCTCTAAAAGAAAGCGTTTAATTTAATTTACTACGCAGTAGATATAAGGAAGAACATGTCTATATTTGAAAAAGAAGAAACACAAGAAAATAAGTCAACTAGCCAAGTTGATGACACTAACGTTAGTAATCCGTTTGATGACCTATTAAACAATATTAAAAACGATAGTGGAGAGCGCAAATACAATTCAGTTGAATCAGCACTTGAAGCTTTGAAACACTCGCAAGAGTATATTCCAACCTTGAAAGACGAAAAGAATAATATGTCGCAAGAACTGGAAAAATATAAAAGTCAACAAAGCAAGCTTGATGATTTAACGTCCATTGTAGAAAAGCTAACTGCACCCAAAGAGGAAGCGTCTAACCAGACTCGTGAATCGTACGGTGAGCAGGATGTGGCAAAACTAGTTCAAGAAGCACTTAACAACAATAAAGTTCAATCTACACGAGAATCAAACACGCACTCTGTAACCTCAGCGTTAGCAGATAAGTTTGGTACAGAAGCGGAGAAAGAGTTTTATGGCAAGGCTTCAGAGTTAGGTATGACTAAAGAAGCGTTTAATGACTTAGCGGCCACCAGCCCTAAAGCAGTATTGTCATTCTTTGGAAATATTACACAAGAACCTTCAATGATGAAGGGCTCACAAAGTCTAAACCATAGTTTTGAGAAACCTAAGCCTAGCGGTAAGGTAGATAAAGCAGAACGCTCAGTAATGGCAGGTGCCTCCACAGGAGACCTAAAATCTGAAATGGCTAGACACAAAGCAGCAGTTTACGCTAAATATGGCGTTCAACACTAAAATAGGTATATAACATGCAATTAACAACTAATACTCAGGCTTTTATTGAAGCAGAGCAGTATTCAAGCTTTATCCTAACCAACCTACATGATGGCTTAATGCCTAGCATGTGGTACCGTGATGTCGGTGATTTTGGTTCAGGCGAAACATTAAACATTAAAACAATCGGTACAGCTACCATTCAAGAAGTATCTGAAGATACTGCTATTAATTATAGCCCAATTGAATCTGGTGAAGTACAACTATCAATTACTGACTACGTTGGTGATGCTTGGTATGTAACTGATAAGCTACGTCAAGATGGTTCACAAATTGAATCGCTTATGGCTGCTCGTTCACAAGAATCTACTCGTGCTATTCAAGAGAATTTCGAGACTCGTTTCTATGAAGTTTGTAACTCAGTCCAAACTGATGCAGACCCTATGGCAATTGCTGGTTTTGCACATCGCTTAAGTTCTACTGAAGCTAGTGCTCGTGTACAACTTAAAGATTTAGTTTCTCTTAAGTTAGCATTCGATAAAGCCAACGTTCCTTATGCTGGTCGTGTAGCTTCAGTTGACCCAGTGTTAGCCGCTACTTTAGATAACTTAACTACTATTACACATGATGTATCAGAGTTTGGTGCTAAGATTCTAGAGAATGGTTTTGACCGTGACCACCAGTTCCTTATGAACTTGTATGGTTGGAACTTGATTACATCTAACCGTCTAGCTAAAGGTACTTTCTCAGATGGTACTACTCAAGTAGCTGGTGCTGTTGCTAACGTGTTTATGTCTATTCTAGATGATAACACTAAGCCTATGATGGCTACATGGCGTCAAATGCCTTCAGTTGAAGGTGAACGTAACAAAGACTTCGGTCGTGATGAATTTGTTACTCGTGCTCGTTGGGGCATTGGCGCACAACGTTTAGATACATTAGCTATCTACATTACTTCTGCAACAGCAGTATAAGGAATAAATTATGAGTTTTGAAACAGCACCCCTTCGTGGTGTATCAGCGCAGTATGGCGCACGTAAAGTTGGTGGATTTGAAGGTGTTAAAAAAACCGCAGGTCTAACCTATGAAGCAGTTATTAACTTTGATGGTGATTCTTTACCAGAGAAAGTTAAAGTTCCAGCAGGTGCAATTGTCACTAATGTTAAAAGTGGCTTTGCTACTGGTGCAATCGGTGCAGCTACCGTTGGTGCAGTAAGTGTTGCAGCAGCAGATGGTTCAGCAGCAACGGCTGTTCCAGTTACATTAGGTGGTGACTTAACTGTTACTGGTCCTACTGCTGGTTCAGTAATTGTAGAGTATGAGTTCACTGCTGCTTCTGTAGTATAACATAATACCTAAGGGGGCTGGGAGTAATCCTCGCCCCTTTTTTATTGCCTGAAGGAGAATAAGATGGCAGAGCATAAGAATATTACAGACCCAAACATACATGAACCTAAAGGTGTTTCTGTAGCTACAGTAGGTACAACTTACATAGCAGATGGTGCTGGTAGTGGTGCTTGGAGTGCTATACCCTTAGATTTATCAGGTATGGTAATAGAAAGACTAGTAGATGGTTTTAGTACAGCTACTTCACAAGAACCTGTAGGTTTAGACACAGCTTTACAAATAGAATTTGGAGCAGGAGAAACTTCAGTTCCAGTTACACTTGATGCAACTGGTAAAGTTACTATTAACATAACAGGTACATATAGAATTAAACTTGGTTTTGCTGTTGGTCGTGTTGGTTCCGCTGGTGTTGCTTCTTTATATGTTAGGTCTTTAATTGATGGCGTACAAGCAGGTCAAAGTGTTCATTGGACTATAAGTTCCGCTGAATCATACATACCTTTTACAGATGAAGCTTGGTTAACCTTAGCCGCAGGTACAGAGATAACATACGAAATAATTAAAGACTCAGGAAATAATGGCAGAGATTCAGGTGGTTTGTTTCAAAGTAACCCTGTAACCGCTGGCTGGGAAGATAATCCCTCTGCAAGCATTAGAGTCGAGAGGTTTGTGTAATATGTTTTACTAGGAATTAATAATGAAAATAACACTACTTGAGATAGTTCAAGAAATAATGTCTGATATGGATACAGACGAAGTTAACAGTATATTCGATACAGTAGAGTCTGAACAAATAGCTTCCATTGTAAAACGTTCGTATGTTAACTTAATATCCACACGTAATTGGCCTCACCTAAGTAAGCTAATACAGCTATTTGGTAGTGGCACTACAGCTAAGCCTACGCATTTAAGTATGCCAACTAACATTAAACAGCTTGAGTTTCTTAATTACAACATAAGTAAGAAAGATGAAACTAAACGAGCTTACGTAGAAATAACATATCTAGAACCTGTTGAGTTTTTATTTAAAACTAACAACAGAAACAGTGACAATGAGAACATTGAGATAGTAGATAATGGTGGTGGTGTAGAATTACTAATAGATAATTCAGCTCATCCTCGCTACTGGACTTCATTCAATGACCAAGAGATAGTTTTTGATTCTTTTGATAATACAGTGGACACTACATTACAAGCTAGTAAAGTGCAAGCTAAGGCTTACATGACTCCCACTTGGACTATGGAAGATGACTACGTTCCTGACTTTCCAGCAGAAGCATTCTCTAACTTAGTTGAAGAAGCAAAGAGTACAGCATTCCTAGTACTTAAGCAAATGCCTAATGGTAAAGCAGAGGCTAATGCACAACGTCAAGCACGTTGGTTATCACGTAAGAGTTGGTCAGCTAAAGGCGGTATTCAGTTTGCTAAGTTTGGTAGACGAGGTAAAGGTTTTAACTCACAGAAAGACCCAACGTTTAGACAGGATAACTAAGAATGGAATACAAAGGTTATATAATTAAGAGCCACAATAAGTCCCCTAACCTAAAGGTCATTGTGACCTCAGGCAGGGGTGGTAAGATACCAGATGCATTCTCAGGAGCTCATATGAGCAATGGAGCGTGTATGAAACTTATAGATGGTTACAAAGAAAAGGTGAAACCTAATGGCAAAGCAAAATCTACAACTAGTAAACTTTAACAAAGGTCTCATCACGGAGGCTAACCCTCTTATACAACCTTTGGGTTCCACTAGGGCTGAACAAAACTTCACCCTAGATAATGATGGTGTTCGTAGTAGACGTTTAGGTATGGACTATGAACTTAATGCGACTGAAATAATTGTAGATATTACAGATACAGATATAGAAGACGCTGGTATTAACACTTTTCGTTGGGATTTAACTGGTGATTTTTCAGGGTTGTACGTAGTAGTAGTACAGACTGGTAATATATTAAACTTCTTTGAGTCTCTAAATGGCTCATTATCAACTGAGCTTATGGGCTCTGTTACATTACTAACTATATCAGCTAACCCATTGCCAGAGCCAACTACAGTGGCTTACAGTATAACACAAACAAACTCACTACTAGTTATAGCAACTGGTAAAAGTATTAGAAGTATAGAGTATACAGACAACCCAGACACATTTACTGTGCGAGAAGTTGTTCTTGAAGTAAGAGATTTCTTTGGCATGGCTGACTTTCATACTCCGCCTCTTGGAGACCCGTTTAGAATAGATAAGGGTAATAATTTATCTTT
>Ga0209279_10001859_pt1 | contig 10706 bp, 13 predicted proteins | sample CoawatmetaG00DNA_3_FD_187508 | JGI IMG/M metagenome (GOLD analysis project Ga0209279, IMG submission 187508) | Marine microbial communities from the West Antarctic Peninsula - Coastal water metaG006-DNA (SPAdes) (version 2) | ecosystem: Environmental > Aquatic > Marine > Coastal ... | reverse complement strand
TTTTAGGATCACCTAGTAACGCTTCTTTTTCACCTTCAGTTAATCTAGATTGCTTACAGAAATCAATACCTTCAATTAATTTAGCTTCATTAAAATTTTCACCTCTTTCCATTTCATATTCAATGTAATGTTTAACTGATCCAAGATAGTCTGAGGCCTTTGTTATTTTAGATTCAACCCATTCTGGAAGATTCATATCATCCTTTAACATATCATGTATTTTTTTACTATATTCTGACATTTTAAAAAGATCTGATTTAGCCATACGTGATTCGTTGTCATTATCTTCATTAACTACCGATTCGTTAAATCCTTTGACTGCTAACTTCATTATTGTCTTACCACTACCAGCCTTATAGCAATAGTAAAATGCAGTATCGTTTCCATGTTTTAACTTATAACCAATAGCATTCTTATTTGTTGGTGGAGCTTTAATAGATACTTGCTTGCCATCTACAAATGTAAAAGAGTCTCTGTATGATTTTCCAGGCTTAAAGTTTACCTTTGTAACTTTCCAATTGAATTTTATTAATTTAATAGTATCACCTACCTTAAATTTATTGGTTATGTATTTTTCTGCCTCATTTAATTTACCTTCCTGTAGTACAGAAACCAATTCCTTATACAGTGTGTTTACAAAATTTTTCATGTTATTCCCTATGATTTAAACGTGTATGTGTGTTCCTTACCTTCTGCATCTTTTTTTACTAATTTACCATTATTATGTAATGTTGCCATTTCTTCTTTGGTAAAATCTATTTGGTGTTCGTTTACTGTTATAGATTCTTTCATACCAGACATCCAACCAAAAGCTTCCATTGTATATGCCATTGCAGCTTCAGGATTTTTTTCCTTTAGTTTTTTAATCAATGCAATTACTCCCTTTTTATTAAAGTATTTTTCAGGCATAACGTCTAATGCATTTTTAAATTTATTTGATACATCTTTGTATTGTTTACTTTCATTTAATTTGCCTTCGCTAACACCTTCCATAGCTGATTTTACTGATTTTCCACTTAGTGCATCTTTACATACTTTATTGAATTTCTTAAACCAACCTCTTGCTTCTGATGGTGATCTGTCTTGCATTAATTCAATGCCCATATTTAGATGACTTGCTATATCATCAGCTTGCTCATCATCTATATCGTCAAACTTGTCAGATAATTTAAGTAATACCTTTTCACCAACTTTGCTAGTAATCTTTGCACCTACCGTTAACAAAGGCTTGAGACCTCTTGCTAATGCTTCAGTTAATTTGCCTTCATCCAATCCTAAAAGCTGTCTAGCTTTCTTTGCATCGTTTGTATTATTAAATACCAATGCTTGACCTTTCTGGTCCCAGCCGATATTGGCTTTTGCTAGCTTATCTGTATAGAGCTTCAAGTCCATAAGATTTTTAATACCCATGTCTCTGAATGATATTCTTTTACCTTCAGTTAATTTACCTTCATACATAAGATCAAACATTAAATTTTGTATCTTAGAATTTGTGGAATTACCACCATTCTTTTCAATAGCTCTTCTAGCTTTTAGAGCGTTTTTTGCTAATACTATATGATATCCTTTTCTTGGTCCACCCATTTTCTTACTATATTGAGAACCTTGCATTTTAGAACCAACAGGTCTAGCGTTGCCTCTAGGATCTACTACAACATAAGAGTTTTCGGCTATTATATTTTTTAGTTCTTCTTTTATTATTTTTTTCAAATCTGTGGGTTTCATGTTATTCTCCGTGTATTGTATTTTCTATTATATAAATATCAGATTACTATTAAAAAGCATCCATTATAATTTCGTCTATTTTACTTTGTATTTCTTTTGGTGTTGCTTCCATTTGCATCATAATATTAGCTTGGAACCTTGCAACCTCATCACTTCCATTAAATATCAATATTGTCGGAATAACTACTATTTTATATTTTCCTGCAGCCTTTGTATCTGTTCCTATATCAATAAATGATTTTTCACATTCAGTTAATTCATTTAACCAGGCTACCTTATTTGCCTCATTGAATCCTGCATTAAATTGTACTACACATAATTCATCGTTACCACATGGAGATTGAGCAGCTGCTGTACTAGATACTACCATTAATAAAAGTATTAATAGGTAACTTCCAAATAATTTCCAAACTGTATAATCTTTTTTCATAGTATTCTCCTATCTAAGTCTGTCAATTTTATCTTCTAGCTTATCAAGTTGCTCTTTAATTTCTTTAACATCTTCTTGGGTTGTCATTATGGTTTGACGTACTAGTTGGTCTTTCATATCAAATTCCATTCTACTAATTACTGGAGGTTCAGGAGCAGGTAATTGTTTTGCCTCTTCAATATCTGCCTGCAATACAAACCACATACCAATAATAGTGGCCATAGCAGCACCTATTCCTATTAAAGTTTTAATACTTACATTTAAACTAGTGTCTTCGTTTAATTCCTTTGCCATTATTTTATCCCTTAAAATACTCTATAGTTTATACCAGCACTGAAGCCGTGCCATGTTCTGTTCCAATACTTATTATATGTTCCTTCTATAAATACACCTAGGTTTTTATTAAACCAGTGGCCGTATATAATACCTCCTGAATAATCTTTCCATTGGCCTTCATTATACTTGTGATAGCTAAACTCTCCACCATCATTGTAGTGTAATGGCATTATACTACCCCAAGCATGAAGCCAACTCTTTTTTGAATACCTATAGTAATCAAAACCAGCAACCCATGAATGTTGAATTGTATTATCTAATTGATTTCTTTTCTTTTCTGTATAATTTGCCAATGCTTCTGGAATAACTACAGCTTCCCATACTTCTGTACTTGTTGCAACTGAATTACCTGATGGATCAAAATATTCTACTCCACCATTACCATCAAAATTCATCGTATATCCTTCTTGTATAGCTAATTCTGTATAATGTAGGTTTCCATTAGATAATAACCATTCTTCTAGTGGATCGTAACCATAAGGTTCTGCTAGTCTTTGTGTTATTCCAAGATTAACTGATAGTCCAGGTACCTTTTCAACAATGTATCTATATCTTTGAGATGATTCAAAATATTCAATATCTGCAAATCCATCTTGTAGATATTCTACCTTAAATATTAAATGTTTCCAATCAGCTGGGCATTCTTCACAGGTTTCATCCCAAATATATCTGATCATATGGTGTTGATCTAAGTATGTTTGGCCTTCTTGTCTTTTATATTCTGCTTCAAATAGGAATTCAAAATTATTTGTCCATCTTCCTATTGTAGAATTGTCTGAAAAAGAATTTTCAGTGCCATTTTTAAATGCCTCTTTAGGTTGATAGCCAAATTTCTTTTGTTTTCTTACCCCGAATATAATTGAATAATCATATGGAGTTTCTATAACTGATTGTTGTAAACCGCGTGTAACCGAGTACGAATCTTCATCTGATAAAGATGTACCACCGTTAACTGCACCATAAACTGTACCAAATTTAAAGAATTCTTTAAACGTTGTTTGACCAGTACTAAAAAATGGTAATATCAACAATAAAATAAATAACTTTTTCATATTATCTTCTTTTAGACTTTTTGTATTCGCCCATAGCGTAATTACTCATTATCTTTAAAGTATCTGCGAGGTCTCTTAGTAAATCAGATCCTCCTGCGTCTTTAGCTTCTTGAATAAATTGTCTTAAATCGTCTTGTATTGTATCTACCTTATCCCATTTTTGCATAATGTTAGATTTGATGCGCTCATTTATTTGTTTTCTTCGCCAAGCTGCGTCGTTGAATTTTTCTGCCATTTTATTTCTCCTATTGTTTTACTACTCTTGTTGTGAATCTTTTATTGTTATATATAAGTATCAAGTTATATACACCGTTTGGATAGTCTGACAAATCAATTCTTTTGGATTTGTCGTTTATTATTAATTTTCCCATAATATCATATACTTCTACAGATATATCTAATCTTGTCTCTATATTTAATATATTTTTTGTTGGATTAGGATATACTACTATTCCAGCTGATGAAATATCTTCTATCGAAGTTGGCCAGCCTAATTGACAATAGTCATACATTGATTGGCAACTAGCATCCCATTCATTATCACAACAATAATCATCAACATCGATTACCCAAGCAAAACAACCATCATTTAACCAATATGGATTACCGGGTCCTCCATAACATCCTGCATCATATAAACATGCTGTAGAATCAGAAGTATTAGCTGATGGATCGTAGTTAAATGCACCTACATCAGTACAACCAGTAATAGGTAGTATACAAGTTCCATTATCAGTATTTGCTAATATATCATAGTTTAATGCTGTAGGGTCAGTACATCCAAAAATAACTGCAATACAACTACCATTGTCTGTATTTGCAATTGGATCGTAGTTAAATGCAGTAGCATCCATACAACCATAGATATAAGGTATACAAGATCCATCATCAGTATTACACGTAGCATCGTAGTTAAATTGTGTTGGATCAATACATCCATAGATAAAAGGAATACAAGTTCCGTCATCTACGTTTGCCAATAAATTATAATTAAATGCTAATGGGTCTGTGCAACCATTAACAATATCGATACAAGTACCATCATCTACATTAGCTAGGTTGTTGTAGTTAAGTGCCGTTGAGTCCGTACATCCATATAATGGAGATATACATGAACCATCATCTGTATTTGCAAGAGGATCATAAGTAACTGAAGTTGAATCAGTACAGCCAAGTACAATAGCAATACATCCGGTGTTGTCTGTATTAGCTAAAGGATCAAAGTTAAAGGCTAAAGGATCCATACATCCAAAGATATAAGGAATGCATGATCCATTATCAGTATTTGCTAGTGGATTGTAATTAAATTGAGTGTTGTCGGTGCATCCATTAATAATTGGAATACAAGAGCCATCATCAGTATTAGCTAAAGGATTAAAATTAAATTGTGTATTATCCATACAACCATAAATAAAAGGAATACATGAACCATCATCTGAATTTGCTAGTGGATTATAATTAAATGCTATTGGAGAAGTACAGCCATATATAATACCTAAACAAGTACCATCTTCAGTGTTAGCCAAAGGGTTGTAATTTATTGCTGAAGTATCTGTACATCCAAGTATTATTGGAGTACATGATCCGTTATTTGTATTAGCAAGTGGGTTGAAGTTAAACGCTAATGAATCAGTACAACCGTAAACGAATGGTATACAAGATCCGTTATCTGTATTTGCTAGTGGATTGTAATTAAATTGAGAAGGGTCAGTACATCCATAAATAAATGGAATACATGAACCATCATCTGTATTGGCAGAAACATCATAATTCCACTGTGATGCATCAGTACATCCATAAATAAATGGAATACATGAACCATCATCAGTATTAGCAGATGAATCATAATTAATGGCTGTTAAATCTGTACAGCCGTAAATAGTAGCAATACATGTTCCGTCATCAGTATTTGCCAATGCGTTATAATTAATTGCAGTAGAATCAGTACAACCATATAAGAATGGTATACATGAGCCATCATTTGTATTTGCTAAAACATCATAATTTAATGCTGTTGAATCTGTACAACCGTAAACGAATGGTATACAAGATCCGTTATCTGTATTCGCTGTAGGATCATAATTGAATTGTGATGCATCCATACAGCCATATATAAATGGAGTACATGAATAGTCTTCTGTATTCGCTAACGGGTCGTAATTAAATGCTAATGGATCTGTACATCCAAATATCTTTGCTATGCATGGATCTGTTTGATCTAATACACTAGTCCAATTTACCGTAGCCAATGAATTATAGTTAAAGGCTGTTGGATCCATGCAACCAAAATTAGCATAATTAAGACAGTAAGAACCATCATCATAATCAGCAACAAATCCTTGTGTATGATATTCTAGATAAGCTTCATCTGTACATCCAGGACTATAATAACAAGAACCATCATCTGTATTTGCTGTGTCTACATAGTTTACTGCAGCTGAATCTATACAAGCATATATTCTATCTATACAATTATTATCACAATCAGGGTAGCTTGAATAATATCCGTTATCAAATGGTGAATTGTATACATCAATTTGATCTGTAAATACGTTTGTTCCTCCTTCTTGAATAACTAGGCCGTATGGATTTGTTATTTGGAACATACATTGGTCTTTAGTTCCTTGTGATTGGTTAAACGAGTAAAAATATGTATGAACTTCTTCTGATGTATTAAGTGGGAGTAAGGTATCTAATCTTAATTGATTTGATAATAGTGTAAATGGGCCCCAAAATGTGTTTCCTTGAGTTACTACTAAGAATGATCCGGCCCATCCGTTATCTGCCCAATCTGTTAATGTTAATAGATTATCACAATTAGGATTATTATATTGGGCGGTTGCCGTTGAATCATAATTAAATGCAGTTGGATCTACACAACCATATATGTTAAATGTAATACATGATCCATCATCTATATTTGCTAATGAATTATACTCTTGATAAGCTGGATCTGTACAGCCAAATACATCTGCTACTATACATTGATTAATTGTTCCAATCTCACTATATGTTAAACCGAAATCTCCCATACCTTGAGATATTGTATCACAGTCAGTATAAACTATCCATGTTCCATCAATACCACCAAATTGAGCTCCTCCTAATCCATCACCATAAGCATCTGTTATTGTAAATTGTATTTCAGTTCCATCATCTATACAAAGTTGTTTAGTAACTATTTGTCCAGTTCCTACTCCATCGAATTGTCCTTGTGGAGCATCATGAATTAGTACACCAGCTGTTGTATATATATTCCAGCCAATTTCCATAGCATATTGATCAAACATTATTTCAACTGTTAATAGTGTTTTGCCTGGTGAACATACAATAGCACCTCCACCTCCACAACTACCATCATCTAATGTTGCAGCTGGATTGTAATTTCCTGCGGTTGAATCTGTACATCCTGGAATATTTATACATGAACCATTATTTACTCCTGCCGTTGGATCGTAATTTAATGCATTAGGATCTGTACAACCATATATAAACACACATGGATCTACTTTCCAAGGTTCACCTACTATGGCATTTACATTAGTTCCTGGATCGAATGTACCTAAATTACCATCTGCTTGTGATTGCATTGGTACTACATAAACCAATACTGCAGGCGCATTACCATTAGTTGGAAAGTCAACTGCATCTACAAACCATTGCTGACCTGCAAGTCCTATATATAATCTATTGCCTACTACAAATAATGAAGGGTCATTCCAATAATCAACTGAGTCAATTCCAAAGAAATTTCCTGTCCATATATTTGGGTTGAAAGATGATCCTACAATTAAACCATTTGGTAATTGTCCTGCTAATGAATCGTAATTAGAAGCATTTGGATTCATACAACCCTCTAAAAACTGACAAGACCCATCGTCCATAGAGGCTAATGAGTCAAAGTTTAATGCTATTGGGTCTGTACATCCAGATGTTGGTGGTGCACATGGCCATATATTAACTAGTGTATCTAAGGTAAAGAATGCCATTGTTAATGGATCATAGTTTAATATTTGACCTTGACAATCGTTTTGCATTTTAAACCATGCAGGGTTTTGCGATAACCAACCATCTCCGTAAGAATCAGTAAGTGTAACCACATAGTCACCTGAGTTTAAAGGTATAATTGTATCTAAATATTCATACCCTACTGTAGGTTGATGAAACATAACAGTATCACCTGATACAGTATCTTCTACCATAAAGAAATTAGACTCCTGTGGAGCATAAAAATCGTACTGTACTACAAACTGTACCCAACTATCTGTATTTCCATATTGTGCAAATAATATTGATGGTAATGCCATTAATAAAAATATTAGTTTTTTCATAACTTATCCCTTAAATATTTGTTTTTTACCTCCGAAGTATTCATATGCATGACCTTCGATTTTTAATTGTTCATTTATACAGATAGAATTTCCATCTTTATCTTGTATGAACAGTTCACCAAGAACTCTTCCGTATTTCCCTACTCCATGGGACTTTAATCTAAAATATCCTGGCTTAGATGATGTTTCTTCTAATAACTCTATTACTCTTGCTTTTGCAGCAAGTCCTTTCTTTTTTTCTTCAAGGTCTCTTGTTCTAGATTCCCAAGCATCAAGTCCCATAAAACGAATCCGCTTCTTAAACCATATATCGAAACCTACATCAATAAGAGCATCGACAGTATCACCGTCTACTACTCTATCTAATTTTGCTCTGTATATATACTTTTCCATTATCTTAGATATCTTAAGGCTTGAAGGGCTTTCATAGCCTTTGCTATAGCACCCTTATTTCTACCATGAGCACCTGGATCTTCCATTCTTGCCATGTTTTCAAATCTTTTTAATGAAAGCGTTGCAGCCTTTAATTCTTTTTCATATGGTCTAACACGCATTTTAGGGGCAGCTTCTTCAACAGTTTCTTCATCGCTTTCTTCATCTTCCTTAATGTTGTTCTTAGCTTGATAAGCTTTTTGTACACTTGCTAGTGTTGGTAACGAATCACCAAAATTTCTATTTTCAAATCCTGGAGTATTTTCTTTTAATAGTTGTTTTAATTTGATTTTTTTAGTCATTGTTTTATCTCTATTTAATAGATTTCTTCATCCATTGTAGGATGTACTTCGTTAATTCTTTTTGTGCAGGTTTGATATCTGACTTCTCTGTCATAGGACCTCTCTTCCAATCTAACCATTGCATTTCAATTTTAGATAAGCACTTGTCTATTTCTATTGAATTCATAGATTCAATATATTCTTCGTTTAACGATTCTTCTTTGATTAGTTGTTTTAATTTGATTTTTTTAGTCATATTATTTCTCACACTTTTCTTTACCACAGCACTTATCTTTTTTGCATGGAGCGTCATTATTACACTGAGTAGCCCAATATCCCCAACCAGCTGAAATAGCCAGTAGTCCTATTGCAACCCAATTATTAATACCAAAGGTACACCCAGCTCCTACTGCTAATACATAACCACCATAGCAATTAACATAGCATAATACAGAATCTATAATTGTTTTATTTTCTTTATATTCTGCTACAATTTTTTCGTCTAATTCTGTACTGTCAAGTATTTTTTTAACAACCTTTTTTACAGTTTTTTTAACCTTTGCTTTTTTAGTTGCTACTTTCTTTTTTAATTTAACTACGTTTTCATCTCCAGGATCTCCCTGTTGTGTAGCTTTTTGTTTTTTTGCCATAATTTTACTCCTCTTCTTATTTTTTACTAGAAAATCTACTTCTAGCTTTACCTTTACTGTCAGTTACGAATAACATAACTTTTTCACCTTTCTCTTGACCTTCTGGTATGTTACACAAGATGGTAACATGCAACTTAAATGAAGATTTGTTTGGGTTTGTATATGCTACTTCCCCAGTTTGAGTGTATATATCAGAAAGATTCTTCTCCGCCTTTTCAATAGATCCCCATTTTACATTAAATTTTGACCCTTTTGTAAGTATCTTAAAACGACCATCTTTATGTACAACATCTCCTCCTTTCCCATATTTATTGTCATTTTTAGCAATATCATTTAGAATATGTTCTGTAGTGCTTACTGATTTTTTGAAAGCTATTTCTATTTGTTTTGTAATTTTAGTAGACGACTTTTCCATTGCGCTTCCCCGTTCACCTTGACCCTTAAATTTTGTCAATTGAACAGTCGCTAATGGATTGTTAAAGTAATTTTCAGTACTAATTGTACTCCAGACACTCCAACCGAACGGATCTAATTCAACTGCTTCGGTTCTCTTGCCTTCGAATAATATTTGTTTTAATTTTATCATTGTTCTACTCTCTAATAGTTTATCTATGTAATAAATATCATTTTATTTACTTTAATATACACTTACTTAACCAATTTTGTAACGATGGTTTTATTTGGGTATTTTTTCTTTAATTTATTAACTGCCTTTATATTTTTAGGACTATCATCCATAAAATATATTGGATCATATCCTTTTAATATTTCTGCCTCTATCCAATCTGCTTTATCTTGGGGGTCTGCACTTCCTAATGGTACAACATATGGTTGAATGCCTATTGTTTTAAAAAAATGATTTATTGGTGCACCTAACCTTCTAGCAGTTAATATAGTCACCTTTCTGCCACCTTTCTTTAGTTGTTTGCGTAGTAAATCAACATTTTTTTTGATAATTTTTGGATTTCTTAATTTTCTATCAAAATCTTTAAAGTCGTATTCTTGTCCGTCCTCTAGTTTATGTACTGCAAATTCAGCTGGGTCAAGTTTATCAACCTCTTTGCCATTAATCATCACGTATACCCAAGAATCTGATTTAGCTAGGGTATCGTCAAAATCAAATATGCTTAGCATTCTTTTTTCTAGTAATATGTCTTTTAATTTTATCATACGTAAGCTAAATTTTCTTTTCCATACATTTTTATATCTGCTTGATCTAATTCTTTTTCGTTATTGCCAAGTCTATCTTTTCCAGTCTTTGCCCACATTGTAGCATCTTTCTTTCCAGCGCCACCTTTTTTATAAGCCATTCTCCAGCCTCCAGGACTAACAGCTGCCCATCTGTCTGAAAAGAATAGTTGCCATACATCACCAGGTTTTTTCCTCATGTCAGTTAATGTTCCAGGTATTATTTCTTGTAGTTTTATTCCCATTTTCTATTATACTTTTTTCTTTGGTCAGTTAATACA
>Ga0209279_10001857_pt1 | contig 10713 bp, 1 predicted proteins | sample CoawatmetaG00DNA_3_FD_187508 | JGI IMG/M metagenome (GOLD analysis project Ga0209279, IMG submission 187508) | Marine microbial communities from the West Antarctic Peninsula - Coastal water metaG006-DNA (SPAdes) (version 2) | ecosystem: Environmental > Aquatic > Marine > Coastal ... | reverse complement strand
CCTCTAATATCTGTATCACCTGAACCAGATTGTACTGCCCATCTAATTGTTCCAATATTATCACCTACAGCTGCTTGAGGAAAGAATCCTAATCGTTGTGCAAGATCTAATATCCTAAGTACATCATCTGGTCTAAATAGTGCATTCAAAGTTAAAGTAACATCGCTATCATAACTACTATCTGCTGCACTAATGAATAAGGCTGATGTCATAAGCCCAGAAGCTTCTACTGCCGCACCTGCTTGGACTAGTGATATCGCACCTGCACCACCGGCCTGGTATGACATAATTAACTCACTACCAGTAGCTGAAGAAGCGGCATCAAAATTAAAGGATTCTAAGTCTCCATTTTGAGTAAGACGCATTCCTTTCTGTTCACCTTTTCTAGAAAATTGCATTTCATCTGCACGGAAGTCTAATTCTTTTATTGGATCGGTTGTATTGAATCCAATCTTATCACCTGAACCTGACATGTATAATAATTGATTACCGGAACCTGATAACATAAATGATTTGTTATCTATATCAATTTGTAATCGCGCAGCTGCACCTGTTAGATTAGCCGATCCTATTATTTCTTGGGCCTGATAATCTCCACTACCACTCACTATTATACTTGCAGTTATTCTTGCATCTGACATGGATACATCATTTACCGCCCCTCCATGTAAATTTGTTATCCTAAATGCATTTGGAGCACAATATGAAGCTGATATATACATTATATCTCCATTATAATTAGTTGACCCAGATCCTACTAGTGAGCCAGCCTGTGATGTTCCTCCTGTATAATTGTTAATGGATAGAATAGATTGAGATACCATTCTTGCAGTAGTTGCATTATTTTCTACTGGTATTTCTATTATATGACCTATTCGGTGATCAATGTTTGGAAGTACATTTTTTGAACCACTTTGAGCTATATCAAATGTAAATATTGGATTTGTTGAACCAGTTACATATCCATTATATCCAGGTTTGAATCCTGCAATTACTAATCCATATAAATCACTTTCACTTCCACTAATAGATGCAGACATGTAACTTGCTGTATGGTTTTGTAAATTTATTACATTTCTAGAAGCTGTTGCTATGTTATATATAGATGCAGAGAAATCAATTGGTACTTCTATTAAATAATCACAACCGCCTATTGATGGAGCTGATGATGTAACATGGGTCCCTCCTCCAATTGCAAACGTTTTTAATCCTGAATGTGATCCTGTTAAACTTTGTGTAATGAATGCTAATGTATCTGATAATGGTCCTGTTGTTACTGCGGAGAATTGTATTGTATTTAAACTCGCAGTTGCTGTAATTCCAAAGTAAGATGAACTTTGATTTATAATATTAGCAATTTGTACAACACCGTCGGTTCTAGATGATGATAAAAAGAATTGTGTCGTTAATGCTTGTCCAAATTCATCAATTGAGTTTGAAACTGAACTAGTATAAAAATACTGTATTGGGATACTTATTCCACCACTACCTGTTGGTGCACCACCAAATCTTGCATTCTCTGCATCATCGGTTACAGATGAAGATGGTATAAAATGAAATACCTTTCCGGCTGATGCAGATAAGATAAACATGTATTGGTTATCATATTGATCGCTTTGTGATCCTGAAAAACTACTTATTGTAATTACAGATGAAGTTGCTCGAGTAAAATACCCTGGATTGGAATACCATAATTTAAACTTTTTAGTATCATATCCTTGACGACTTGATGTGAATTCAAAATGTCGACCACCTTGGGATCCATATGAAGATGTTAGTGATGAACTATTTGGTCCAGGTAGTATACGATGTTTATGGATAACTTCTTCTGATGTATATGCAACTGTATAGAAATGATCAGTGTTCGTACTACCACTTATCATAAAGAAACTTCCTGTATTATTCACCGGTGTATGATAATTGTTAGTATTAGCTGACATTGATATTTCTACTACTTGTGCAACTGCTGCTGATTGAGATGCACCGATAGTCGCAGACCCTGATGGTATCATAAATATATTACCAGTTGAGTCTAATGAAATTGTGTGTGTACTTAAACTTCCTGTTGGCATATTCTTCCTCTTCTATTCATTCTTTAACTCCTCTATTGTCAACTCTTCGTCAACCTTACCTTTATCAACAGCTCCAATCATTCTTGCAAAAATATATATCCATTTATGCATCCCTTGTAACGCTTGTGTAGAGTTAGAATCTACAGCTGTCATATTATAGTATTTATTTATTTCTTTCGGGAAGACATAAGCTATTCCAAGGACAATTCTGGTTAATATATGATGAAGTGTTGGATGACAAACTGGATACACGGAGCAATTTATATTGTTTACTATTATTTTACCATTAATTGTATAAGGGTTATAAATACCTTTAGAAACTTTTGTTGTTACTTCTGTGACAACTACTTCTTCACCTTTATATATTATTGTGTCATTAATCTTAATATCTTTTGCAACGATAGGTTTATTATTTACGTAAATGAAGTGTAAATCAGATAAAACTAATTCTCCGTTAGAATGTTTTACAACAACAAACTCCATAGAAGTATTCTTAGTATACATGTGCCAAGCATATACTCTTGACCAGCCGTTTTGAGTTTTAATATACTCACCTATTTCTATATTTTCAATATTAATTATACCTCTAGTTTTACTTTCTACTTTTTGTCCTCCAGCAAAACAACCACCAGTCCCACCTTGATTGTTAGGATTATAATTGGTTCCACTTAGATTTTGGTCAAAGTTGTTAAAGTCTGACATCTTTCTTGGATTGGATGCTATATTGATATAAGAATTGTTCTGTGTATTAAGTGATGCATTTGATATTTGAGTCAAACCAATTTGAGTAGTTAATGGGCCCTCATTATAATTATTCCCAAGCCCAGTTGAAGCAACTTCCTTATGAATCTTACCCAATTCTTTCTTTTGATTTGCTCCTGTTACAACCATGACATGTCTGGCAGTTAATTTTCCATTCATTATTTATTCTCCAATTTATCAATTCTATCTGTTAATTCTTCAATTTGTTTTTGTTGATCCTTTATACCTTCAATTAACAATGGAACTAATTTTTCATACTTCACAGCTAAATATCCATTATCTCTTTCAGTAACTGCTTGAGGAATTACTTCTTGAACTTCTTGAGCAATTACTCCAATATCATGTAGTGATCCAGATGGTAAGTATGTGTTATCCTTAACCCATTCTGGAGCAGTTTCCTTGTTCCAATCAAATTCAACACCACGTAACCGTTTTATTTTATCTAATGGATCTTCTATAATAAATATGTTATCTTTCTGTCTTCTATCAGAAGAAGCATATGCAATAATATCAACTGCAGATCTTATTTCACCTTGGTTAAATAATGGTCCTTCAGCTCCATAAAAAGAATATCCTCCTTCATCAGATGCAGCTAAAATACCACACATAATAGTCTCGTCACCTGCAGATGTCAAACAAAGCCCTAAAGAAGCTTCAGCAACTATACCTGCATGGAATGCCTTAGTCGCAGATGTCGGATTTGGACATTTAGCATTTATAAATGGCTTACGCTTACCTGTTATTGTAGGTGCAGTATTTGTCCAAAAGTAAGGTGGTACACCTCCTGCCGATATTCCAAAAAATGCACCACATCTATTAGATCCTAAATTTGCACCTCCTGCTGATACAAATAATGGAGCTCCTGAACCTGGATCACCGAAATCACTAGTATTAATAATTCTAATAGTTCCTTGGGTGATTTTCATACCTGGATGTGCTGGTGATGCTAACACATTATCATCTAATGTCATGATATTAGTACCTGAACCATTGTAGAATTTGATATTATTATCTGTTCCGGAAATTTCTATTCTTTTACCTGATGCAGCTGTTCTAATTTTTGTCAATCCATTTCCAGTAAATCCTTGAGATGTAAAATTCCATCCTGCAATGATGGCTGTATTATTAGTAGAATCTAATTTAAATCTCGCAGCATTATTGGCACGCATTTCAAGTATTCCATCATCTAGATTAAGTAATGTTCCATTACCTGTTCCATCATTAGCCCAATTATTAGATTGGATTAATCCTGTACTTATTGAATTACCTGATATCTTAGTACCTGTACTTGGAGTATTACCTCCCATACTTATACGCTGTAATTCAATTGATTCATATCTTCCATTAGCACCTCCAGATGAATCAACACATATTCTAACAAATAAATTTTCATCTGCTCTATTTGGAAAAAACAAAGTTGCAAGTGGAGTATTATAATCTCCATTTTTAAATACTGTACCGGTGGCTCCTTTTGGATGTGCTTGTATTACAACTCGTAACACATCTCCAACTGCATAACGATTACTTAAAGAGCCTTGTATGGTTTGGCCAATATTACTTGTACTAGTTCCACCTCCTCCGTTATCATTAAGACCATAAGTAGCTATATCATTATTTTTGATATACATGTTATAGTAGTTATAGCTATAACTATGACTATGCCCTTTTCCAAGTCCTATCATTAACAATCCACCCACTGTTAACATTTTCACATCAACTGTTAGTTTTGGATTTGTACTACGCTTCCAATACCGTCTACTTACTATGGAATCTCTCCAAGTATTTTCAGCAATAGTTGGATCGGTAGACATTATAATACCAGTTGCGGTTTCTTTGAAATGTGGTAATCTACCTGATCCAAGACTGGTTTGATTTTGATATAAATCTTTTGCATCCTTTCCATGGAAATAAAAATCATCATTAAGAGAGGCAGTTGTTGTACATATATGTTCTAATGGATCATTAAGTCCAACTACTGTGGTATGATTTTTTAACCAATTTATTCCTCTTTCTCCCCTTGTATTATATGGAATTACATCTGCCCATCTATATTTTGAACCTGTTGCATAAATACTATTCATTTTAAGATCCCCACCATGATAATAACTTGCTATAATTGTATCATGAGGAGCTGGTGTAAATGTAAATCCATCATTAATAGCTGTTCCATTGGCTATTATATAAAAACTCCCAGATCCATTTGCACCAGAGTCATATCTCATTGGCGTAACATGTTGAGAATGGTTATTATCATACGGTACTGACTGATTATTTTGAGCATTGTTTGCATTTGCAGTTCCATCACTGATGAGGTGCAATGTTCCTGCAGGAAATCTATTAGCTAATGATTCTGATGAAAACATTAAATGATGTGTTCCTCTTGCACCAGTTCCTTCTGATGGAGTTGCTACTTTTGTTCTTCGTAAACCTAATCCAGATCCGGTTACATAATACCCAGATGGAGTACTAAAAAAGTCTCCTTGACATGCAATTTCACCTGCATTAATGGTTGCCCAACTTGATTCAAAATTTGGTAAGAATGTAATATTACCCTCACCTCCTCTGGCCATTCCTGGAGGGTATTCTAGATTATTTAAAACTGATTGTGATATTGCTGCACCTCCTGGGGCATCTACATCTGCAAAATCACCAGTATTTGTTATTGTTATATCACCACTAATGGTTAGATCAGTTCCATCCCATACTAATTTGTCTTTTAAACTAAAAGTACCATCTTTATCAACATAGAAAGCTGTATCAGCATTGTTATGATTACCAGCACCAATATGCATTTTATCAGTAGCTAATGTAACACCTCCAATATTACCAGCACTTGCAGATACATGGCCGGCCGAATCAACTTCAAAAAGTGGTGATGTTCTACCACCTAATTTAATTGTTCCGCCATCTAAATCTATTTCAGATCCAACAGTAGCAGTTAAGTTAGTAGAGATTATTTTACCGGTAGTAATTTTATCACCTTCTATAGTAGTAGTCATTTGGCCTGGAGCTGTTAACTGTACAGAATCTACTTTAAAAGTTTCGACATCCTTTAAACACCATATTCCAATATCTAAAAGTTCTTCTTGCGATAATGGGGTTGATGCATCATCTATTGTATCAAGTGATGCAAATGATGAACTTAGATTAGGATACTTAAATACAGTGAACAGTGCTCCTTGAGTTGCATGTGGTTTTATTATTAATCTAAACTTATCACCTGCTGCAATTGTATCTGTTGCAATAATTCCTTGATTATTAGATCCTTCATAAACATAAAGATCATTTACTGAGAAATAAAATGCATGTTGATTGTTTGTATAGCTATTTGTAACCGCATCTCCTGGTAAATGATCAGTCCTGTTACCAATCCCTATCATCATTCTAGGCGAATCTGCATTACTAGTTATATCATTTATCTCAACATCAAATACTGCAGAATGGTCTCCAGATCTATTAAAAGTTTGCTTAGTTCTTAGTTCACCACTCCATTGAGAATTATTAGAAGAAGACATAAATAATACACCATTTTGTACTCTATGTCTTGTACTAGTTGATTGGAACCATTGTGATCCAGTTATTTCATCATCTGCTACTAATTTAGTCATAGTAGTTATAGAACCAGATGGTCCACCAAAATTATGCTCCATAGACGAGCCTTCTGGATTTGTCACTTCTATCTTACCTTTGAAATATCCATTTTCTGTATATAACCCAAACCCAGAAACACCATCTGAAAATGAATTATCTGTTATCCCAGACAGATCTCCTATCTGAGCTTTTAATGATAAATCATATACACCAGATCCAGTCCTTTCAACAATTTGCATATATGGAGTAGATGGATCATTTGGATTGGCATTTAATCTAATATAACCAGTTCCTGGCCTACCAGTTGATACTAATACCTGTGAACCGGAATATGTTTGTGCAACTGAAACTAAATCTCCTAATGAACTAGTTTGTTCATTTTTAGTATATCCTCTTGTAACATATATATTACCTGACAAATCATTTTCACTTGATGCATTGTTCCTAGATGCAGAATTTACTAGTACATACTCAGTTGCAAATCCAGTACTGGTAACTTTCTTTAATGCTAATATTTCTCCATCGCCATTATAACTTCCTGTAAAACCTGATACATTTACTACCGACATTGTAGTATCTGTTGCTTTATAATATGGATCTGGATGTAACAATGATGATGTCAATACTGTAGAATTAGCTACATATAATTGTCCACCAACTGCATTAACAGATTCTTTTTCAAATACAGCTGTTGATAATGTCCCTCTAATTCTTGCATTTTCAACTTCTAACATTCCACCACTAGCAGCTGTTAATCTAAAACCAGATCCAGGTAAGTTAGAAACAAATCCATCTGACTGTATTGTTCCATCTTTACTGATAATCATTTGACCACCAACAAGTTTTGTATCATCAAAAGTCCAACCAGCAATTTGATTTGTCGATCCTAGTTCAAATATATCAATACCAGCCGATCTACCTTTAATACCCCAGCCATCATTTCGATAGGCCATGTCAACAAAATCTACTCCATCATCTGCACCATCATTTACTTTGAATCCATAACTAGCACTTATAATTACTCCGGTGTTAAATATTTTTTCCTCATCAAATTCCCACCCTGCTATTCTATTATATACAGCGCCTACTCCTGTGGTATCTGTTTGTGCAGCTAATGCAAAAAACTCTTTCATTGGTGTACCTGCACCATCATATGCTGCCATTTGGATACCTCGATATCCTGTTTTTATTCCTGGTGTATTTGTATCTACATTTGATAATTGACCAATTACCATATGGCCTCCATTACCTGACATATGCCATGGCATTGAAATACCTTCAAGTATTTGAGCTCCAGAGTAAATTGCTTGACCTGCACCAGATCCAGCGATTGAGAATTTCATACCATGGGCGCCTTGTCCTTGAGATGTTGCATCGTCCCAATTAGGTGATGTGATTGCAGTATCTTCTATAGTCCATCCAGCAACTTTACCTCCTGTAAATAATACATCTGAACCTGTTATTTCTCCCGTTTCTTTTAGTCTTAAATTAGCATTTACAGATTTAATTTCATCTGCAGATAATGTAAATCCTGCAATCTTACCGCCATCTAATAATACTGTTGAAGCTGTAATTTGGCCGCTACTACGGAAAATTAACTCATTATTTGATGATGATATGGTTGCGGCGTCAATACTAAATCCACCAATATCACCTGATGTTGCTGTTATCTTCCCGGTTATATCTGCTTCAGCTGCAGTTAATGCACCAGCATTAGTAACTTTAAATACTGAACTTGCTCCTAATGCTATACCATCAGTTGAAACATGTACACCATCATTGCTATCTGTTAAACTTGCCTTATCTCCTATTCTTAATTTTTTATTTGCTGAATCAATTGCAATAAAGTTAGCACCTGTACCTGTTGATAGTGTATCTGATCCTATATCAAATCCACCAATTGTTCCTCCTGCAGTAGCGGTAATAGTACCTTGCATTGTAACATCACCAACTGTTGTTAATTCAAAGTTTGAAGATGATATTGCAATTGTACCATCACCTGATCCAGATATAAATGATGATGTACTTCCTAGAAAGAATTTCTTAGTTCTTATATCTAATTCTGAATTACCTGCACCATCATTGGTTCTATATCTTAGATAACTATCATGATCTTGAATTAATTCAATACCTACTCCATCATAATCTGTTCCACTATTTGGTAATACAGATCCAGAATATATCATGAATCCTGGTCCACCTGTACCATCAAATGCATGATCAAATCCTTCATATCCAATTGACCTAATGAATCCTGATGATACACCTGCCATTTCTATACCAGATCCTACTGAATTACCAATAAATACAGATCCAGTTAATAAATTTGATCCTCCTTGAATATAAAAGTTTGCTCCTGAAAATACACAACCTGACATTTTGGATTCATGCTTAGATGCCTTACCTCTAGAATCATAATACTTAAGTTTAAATTCCTGAGCGGTATTCATATGCTCAACATCTATAGGTATTAATATTCGTGTAGTTGCTGGCGAGAATCCTTCTAATCTATTTGGATACAAATGTATTTCACTAAAATGCCATATCCCAGCTCTAACGACGAATATAGGAACTCCTGTACCTGTTTGGTCTGCTTCGAAATGTGCTTGTATATTATCAAACCTAGAACCAGATCCTCCTTCAATAGTTCCTATATGCCTACCTAAATTTCTATCTTTAATAAAGTATGTCGGTGCACCCGTTCCACTTGTACTACCAGGTGGTGTAAATGCTGATCCTGACATATAAATATCTATCCTAGGAGTTTGTATTAAATCTGTTTGGGCATTGCCATTAAGAAACGACTTGCCATCAAATTCAATATAATATGGAGCTCCTTTATAAATTGTACGAGCATATGTATCATTTAATCGTATTGTATGATAACTATTTTTATTCGGGAATCCATCAGCATGAGGTATTATCTTCATTGAAGACATTAGATGTGACCTATCATGTAAAGCTGCTGGTGTATTTGCACCATTATAACCTGTCCTTGTCCAATATGTATTTATTGTAGATTGATTATCAAGAATACCCATTCCTGTCTGGCTAGTGAGACTAGTCTCATCAATTAAAATATCTTGCTGTTCTACATCCGTTTCATTAACTAGTTTATAATCTCCTGTACTACCAGCTGCCCTTTGATATACTCTAATCTTAGCAATATCACCGGATGCTGGCATTAGGTTTGAAACTATTATATTTGCATATGATTGGCTATTCTGAGTTGTATGGAATATAGGTGCTTGTGAATATGATGCTGTCCATTGAGTTGTAGGTTGAAATCCATTTATTTGCGACTTTGCACCATTTGCTGGATTTGTATATGTAAAACTTAAGGCCTTGGTAACATTTGCTACCGTCGAATTTAATATCTTTACAATCTTAGCTTCATATGAAGATGTAATTTGAGTATCACCTCCTGGTGTTTTAATTGTAATAGGAGAATTTATTTGTATTTTTCCTCCTACCATATCCGGTTGGAATAGGAATCCTTTAGTATGAATCTGGGGTAGTTCTATACCTGGTATTTCTACTGGTGCTTGTGACTGCATTACCTGCTTTGCTGCTTGTGCACTATTTGTTCCAGTTCCTATAAATGGTGTAGATGGTGATACTGGTATTGCGGGTGATAATGAGTTAACATTTAGTCTATTAAAGAGTCCATATTTTAAAACTCCCTTTCCAAATGGCGATTGTACAAATGGTATTGGAGCTCCTCCACCTCCCTGCCCCTGTAATGCGGATGCATCTGGTACAGATTGTACAGTAGTTGGTGATCCTTTTAATTCAAATGTAATTCCTGCACTACCACTTAAAGCTTGAAACTGGCTACCTGATGGATGTACAGTATCTAAATATGGTACAGTTTTTTCTGATATTTGTACGACTGGATAACTTGTATTTTGTCCTGAAGCGGTTACAAATAAAATTTCTGATGTATTTTCTGTACTTGGTTGTACTGGAATTGTACGAATCCATTTTATATTTGGATTATCTTTAAAATTTGGACTACTCGGGCTATCACTAAATGGTATTTTACCTGTACGTAATTCTCGTATTCTTGATGCCCTACCTGCTAAATATACAGTTGCAATACCAGGTGGTGTATCTGGATATATGTATACAACTATTACTCTAGTTCCATCAGCCTCAACATAATTTAATATTTCATGATAAATTGGATTGTCTTGTGCATCCAATATTTCAGTATGTATAACTGAGTCAGGTACTAGTACATTACCTTTAGCTCGAAGTTTAATTATATTTTTACCTGCAGTAAATT
>Ga0209279_10001855_pt1 | contig 10714 bp, 10 predicted proteins | sample CoawatmetaG00DNA_3_FD_187508 | JGI IMG/M metagenome (GOLD analysis project Ga0209279, IMG submission 187508) | Marine microbial communities from the West Antarctic Peninsula - Coastal water metaG006-DNA (SPAdes) (version 2) | ecosystem: Environmental > Aquatic > Marine > Coastal ... | reverse complement strand
CATCGGGGCAACACCATAATGACCACACGAAATTGCAACATTTGGACTTATTAAAACGCGTCTTGGTGAATTTTGGCATAGGTGGTTGCTCCCTCCATCGACCTCAGTCATGCAGCCGTTTGGAAGAGTATGTCTTTTTCTAGAAATTTGATTAACACAAGATAGATTAGGAATTAATTCATCTGCGTAAAGATCTAACTCAGGAGTTCCTTCCCACTCATCTGGCTCATAGTAAACGTGTGGGTGTAATCCTTGCCCCGTTTGAGTGGGGTCAGGAATAGAAAACGAACTCATTGGTTTCATGAAGTTTGGGTTTCGTTTCAGGGGCGGGCAAAAACCTTCACACGGCGAGTCTTGAACTCTTGGTGGAGAATTATAAAGATAATAATCATGTCTGCCGGGCCAATACCAACCCAACGAATCCTGCGCAGCAAGATCAAACATTGTTAGATTTTCATAAGGGTTATCACCAACATCATCGCTTGAATATAACATCAGTCCTTCTCCGGTCTACCTAATGATGCTCCACCAATAGGAGCATCGGGTGTTCCACTAGATGCTCCCGGTTGCCACAAGCCATCTGATAATCTTAGCAGTCTTTCTTTTGGATAATCTATTTTAACTTTATATGCATCTGTACCAACTGGAGCAAACAAACTACGAAAGAAAAAATTAATTGCATCATCAGTTGATTTAGAGAGATATAGATCACGAACATTCCTGAGAAGAGTTCTAACATTAATTGCAGAGTTGGAAGGATCTGACCAATTAAGTCTTGCACTTTCTGGGTAGTTTTTAGCAATCATGTTTTTATAATATATTAAAAACTTATCTTCAGCCAGATCAAGATCTCTTAGTTCAGTGAGTTTGCCGATATTGTTTTCTTCATGAAGCCAGTTATAAAATGTCTGAATGAAAAAAGTAAAGTTTGTGTGGTTCTCACGAACGAAAGAAGGCAACGCTTCATCGACGAAAAAGTTAAATCTCTGTTTGCCGTAGGTAATCCCCCGCTGTTCGCCTTCATTCAGAGATTTTGTCGCAAAGTCTTGGCCCAATGGTAACTCCTGCAAACGCGCATCCTCATACGCTGCTTTTAGGGGATGACGATCTACTTCTTCCCCGGCATTACCGTCATCTATACCTTGTGTTATAAAATCTACCATTAAATTTCTTCTATAGTTATTGGGTGGTCAGTATTTGGCCAATCTGCTTCTCTTTGGAATACAATGTTTCGTTTCGACACGACATTCTTACTTCTTGGTTCATAGTAAACGGTAAAGTTCTCTGATGCTTGAACATCTCTCAAATATATGAATCCCGTTTCAGAGTTATATGTACCAACATTGGTGGTGACTAATGTTCTAACTCCATCTACATTACTGTACAAGTCTATAACACCATCTGCTCCGTTTTGAATATAGAACACAGAACCTTCAGAAGCATAGTCTGCGTGTGCAAATTCACTTGAATATATTACTTGGCCAAAATCATTGTTTACTGCATTTTGTGTTCTTAGCGGTTGTCCAAAATCAAACAGGTAAGATCCCGAAGGGGATGTGTTGAGTGTGTTTTGGGATACTATTAAGAAGTAATCAAGACCAACAACACTTCTCTCTACTCCCAAAACATCTCTATTCAAGTTCTCAAAAAGGAGGCTAGATTTAATAAGACCAAACTGATAACCGCCACCCATAAGTGTTCTTACTAAATCCCTTATCTCATTGGCACTCTTTGCTGTATTGAACTTGTCATATTCAACAGTAAAATTACGGAAGTAGATCGTGTTATACTTTGGAGCAACATATTCTGGAATGATACTTATAACAGACTTGTTTTTGACAACATCCACGATCTTTTTTGTGTCTATGGCAGAACTAGATGTAGTACTGACAAACACCCTACCATAGCGTGGTGGATTATTTTCTTCTCCGCCCCAGATATTTACCGAAGTAACCGTTCTTAAATCTTTTCTTATTAGTGCATCATAATCTAATTTTGTAACTGCTCTGTTTTGAGATTGGAAGAATGCAGGGGCATAATATTTAATATCATCTAACGTGTCTTCTTCCGAACCACCACTAGAGGGAAGAACCACTTTATTAATGCTTATATTGGAATCTGCCTGAGAGAAAACTACAACCCCGTTATCGCCGTTTCCATTTCCTCCTATTAGATAATCTTTTGTGATGATGGCATTATTGGTGACCGCTTTTCCAAATACACCGTCCCCAAACTTAACTGTATAATAGTTGTCATATGTACTATCTACAAAATAAATTTTGTCATCACCGTTCAAACCAGAAACAATGTTTGAATCCATCAATGACCACGTTTCTGATGTAACGCCATCGTTGACTGATACTCTTAGCGTGTCGGTATCGACAGTTCTGTCACCAATTATAGTACCACCTTCACCCTGCACCAAACCATTACTACCATACACCACTGCATTTGCAGTTAGTCCAGAGCCAAGTGTGAAACCGGTTGCTCCCCAAAAAAACCACGGGACTCCATTTGCATTAGCAAGTTGCCTTCCCCTCACAATATTCTGTTCGCTACCGGAAACATTTTTAAGTTCTAATTTTGCGGATGCACATGTTTTAGATTTAGGAACGTAACCAAGCATCTTAGATAATGAAACAACATTATCCCTTTGTGTTGCACTATCCAAAAACATTTCATTAGCAATCATATTCGCATAGAACGAATAATACATTGTATTATATGACAAAACATCCAACAGAATAGACAAAGCAGAACCGTCGAAGTTATAGTCTGTAAAGAGATCTTGCTTTTCTAGAAATGATTTCAAACTAGATTTTATATCATTAAAATCCAGTTTAGTAAAATCAACGCTTCCAAGAGTTGTAGCGTTTGTGGTACTTGTCGTTGATGAACCAGTATAGTCTACTGCCATTTTTATCTATCTCTCTTTATGTTTACACTTACTTCTTCTACGGTATCCAGTGTCTTAAACTGAACCTGAACCAATGGTTCGCCGCGTTGTGTTTTTTTAATCTCTATAATTGATCCTGCCGCTCTGGGTTCAAATCTATTTATTGCGTTTGTTGCTTCGTGTCTAAACACTGCACTGTGTATACCACCAAAAGAATTTTTCATACTGTTTGGTTTCTTAAGGCTTGATTTTTTCCAAATCATATCTGTGTCTTCTGGTTCGAACTGAAGTCTTCTAGTTCTGCCATCCATATTATGTTGAAATGGTCGCTCATAGCGGTTAGTCTGTAAAATACTAGCAACAGATTGCTTAATAGCATCTGCATCCGTTTTTAATAAAATATCACCACTTGCCCCCAATCCCGAATCCGTAAAGATAGGAGAGGGTTTAAAATTCAAATCAAAATCAATATATTTTGGTTTTAGTGTTTCGTTTTGTATTGGTGCCATGTGTGAACCCTTTTAGTTATTTATAACTAACCCGCTTCCTCTGTGTCAAGAAATTCTTCCTCTGTCGTTTCTTCTTCCCCTTTATTCTTAGAGAAGTCACCCTCCAAGTATCCAACTTTACTTGCATATCCACTCCAATCATAATCAGAAAAGTCCTTCCATGCGCCCATGTTGATAAAAGGTGTCACAAAATGAAGACCGATACTTGGATTGTCTGCAAACCTAGTTGCGATGGTGGTTTGATTATCATCTACAAAATTAACAGTAGTTGTTTCTGGTTTACCATGCTTATCCCATTCACCAGTATTATAGGTATAATCATTGCCGGACGCTGGAGAATCCGTGAAGAATTTATACTGTTTCGCATTTAAGAATCCTGGTGTGTCAATGTTTCTGGTATATTCAACCTCATCTGAAGAGAAACTCAATGCACCAGAAAACCAGTTGTTATCTACTATGGCATCATAGTTAGAAAGCATATCCCTACCCACAGATGCGTATGGTTCTGGGAAAGAATCCCTAGAGAGTTCCATCTCCATAGTATGTGTGTTATTTGCCGATATATTATGTTTAATTGCGGTTATCATATACCTACCACGCATAAATTCCTGAGTAGGATCCGATTCTGCATCTGCCAGTGTAGATGTAATTGGAACCTCTAGCGCAATTATTTCGCCCGGTTTTCTAAACAAATTACCACTAGTGGTTATTAAAAGTTGCTGGGACTTTAATAGATTTTCCTGTACGTTTCTTAATAACGGAGTCCAATTATCCGTTTCCCAAAATCTAGAAAATGTTCTATTGTATTCAAAGTACTTTCTGAAGTTTTTGTCTTTAGTTGCAGAATTACTACCTTGACAGGGACAGGTGCAGTCTGGTCCTTCTGAGAAAAGACCGGGGAATATTCTTTTCCAGTCAAGTGTAACAGAATCAGATCCGACCCCCAACAAATCAATAAACTCATCATCTGATCCACAGACATCCCTAAAGAAACTTAACTCTGCGTTTGTGTGCTGCTTAAATCTAGCAGTGGGAACCGATCTGTGTAGGGAACCATAATACCAATGATCTCTAGATCCACATCCTAACCATTCCTCTCCCATAATATTCTCAATAAGACTACACTCTTCTGGTATTGACGCTGCAATATATGCCAATTCAGAACATGTTGGTTTATCGTACCAGTCATATATTGGAACAGTGACATTTTCGTATTCCGGCCGACCTTCTTCATTAGTTTCGCCTGTTGGTCTTGATACTTCCTCTGTATTACCTCCACTTTCCCTTAATTTTTCTTCATTAAAGTCTAGGTATTTGCTTGTATATCCTTTGCCAGCCTCCCCAAGAGATTCTAAATGAGGACTTTCTGGATCATAACCAAAATTGAAACTGAATGGTGCCCCATTCGCGCAGCCCGATTCCCACAAACCCAGATTGAAATCATATTGCCTGAACCTGTTCAGCATTTCATAAAACGCTTTCATCGGTCTGGTCACAGCAGTTTGGATATAAAGCATATCCTTGAGTTCACATATACCAAGTCTTGTATGTTTGTAATGATTATAAAAACTAGTAGGAGGAGAATTGTCTACTATGTTGTACCCATGCTGGTAATCATGAGGCTCAGTTATCATTTGTGGTTTGAGAGCATTTCGCAGGGTAGGTTTTAGTAGTTTGCTTTCATACTCGCCTAGAATATTGGATATTAGTGGGGATGCTTCTATTGTTGTCCATAGTTTATAATCTCTTGGGTAATAATAAACATAAGTGCTTCTGTCGATCAAAAAGTTTATCTCTTCTCTCGACATTTCAAAATTAATTTCATTTTCGTTGAAGGTAAGCGTATTAACTAAGTCCGGTCTTGGATTTAGCCAATACCTGTAAATAGAAGCCAGAGAACCATTGGTTAAAAGTTCTACCAAATCAACATAATTATAAACTTCAAGTTCGTTTACCCTATTAAACTTCTGTGACGATTTCTGTTGATTCGCATCCGGGGCAAAGGTATAAATTCTATCCAGTGGAAACTCATCACCATCATATTGTTGATCTGCCAGTAGACTCTCTACAGATCTGAAATGTATACCGTCTAAGTCTTGCCAAAAGTGAAAATTTACAGCGTAGGGATTATTGTTGTTTTGGGCATAGTCTGCACAATCTTGTAAAAGAGTATATAAACTCTCTGCCTTATAATCATCTAGATTTGCACTGACAACTGGGAAAAACTGTCTGTACCAAATAGAGTTTTTTGAATTCTCAATTTCAAACGGAACAGGAGTTCCCTCAACGCCATCCGCCAGACTTAAGTAATCTTCTACTAGGAGGTTTACAAGTCCCCTCTTCTCGGCCACACTGGCTCCTTCACATATTCTCTCTTCTTTTTTCTTATCCTCTTCCTCCTGACCGACACCCTCATTCACTCCCCCCTCCGATCCCCCACCAATTAGATAACTGCTGGTAAAATTATCTGAAAGTTGAGAGTTTGATATTTTTCCCATATACTCACTAAACACATGATCTGATGCAATTTGATTTAATACCACATACGAAGGAGAAGCAAAATGCAACACATAAGATCTTGTGTTTGTAGTTTCTGTCGGAGCAATTGATTCTACCCTGTAGATAGAAAATGTTCTTTCGGACAATCCAACTTCTATATCACCATCATCTGCGTTTTCTCTTTTAAATTTTCTAACAGCAATTGTTAAATTATCGCCTGGCGAAAATGAGTTTCTAATTCCCTTTGCTTCTATATCAGTTAGGAAAATTGCTCCAGACATATATGTTGAAAACATATTTTCATACAGAACAATTTGTTCGAGCATTTTCTTTTTACCAGAAAGTAAATTGGTAACAAGATTCCCATCATCGCCATCCAAATCGGCGTGAGTGACTAGGGCTTTTTCTATTGCTACTTCTTTTGGATAATTTTTAGCCATAGTATATACCCTCTATATCACTTAATTCTCGAATTGTAGTTTGCAACCACCGTGTCGGATAGGGGAGATTTGGTTAAGGCATCTGACATTGCTGTTAACATTGGCTGTAATAATCTTGCATCTGGAATTTTTATTCGTTTAATATCATCTGCTTTTTCTTGTGCAGTTTCCACAAGATTTAATACCCGGTAACCTTCATTTTCTGAAGCCGACTGACTACCACCACCACTGCATCCAACAAATTCGCCCAACAAGGTATGTTTTATACTTTCGTTTCCTAGTTGACTGGTATAAAAATCATATTCGGCAGTACTAATAAAAACTCTATTTGGGGCTTCTGCCAATGTTGATATACCTTTACCTTCTGGAGTTTTAAAGGAAGCATATGCTTTAGTTTTGTCATCAAACCTTTTCAATATTTTACTTCTATACGCTATTTCGTATGTGTCTTCACCTGTCTTGTCAATAATTGCAAAGGAATCTCCTTCCGCAAACAGACCATTTTCAGTTGTCGTTAAGAAATCAATTCTCTGTAGAGTTTTATCCAGTCCTACTATCTGAACAGATACCAATGTTGATGTCGGTGAATTCCCGTCTAATTTTACCAGGATATCACCAACTCTCGGGAACCTCGAACGAGTATAACCGTCAGCAGAACTGAGTCCTAATTCGTCATCATCCTCGTAGAAAAAAGATCCCATATTTTCGAATGCTTTTTCTTCTAGTTTTTCAACCACAGTTTCTGAACGGGGCATTTCGTTGAATGGATTTACGATATCATTAAACATTAAAATCGCCCAGAAGTAATGAGGATTGCTATATGCTTTTTGAGATATTATTTCTGGAGTATCACCGGCTTGAATATTATAATAGTAGAAACTGTCTCTGTGTGCTTTATCTTTTAAATCTATTCTAGCCCTCTTGAATAGATTAATCGCCCGCACGGATTGAACACCCAGATCTTTGAATGTATAATTAAACCGAGATAGATTCTTAAAAAACATAATGATACCTTTCTATTTCTATCACCCATCCCACGATGGGCTATTATTTATTACTATTCTCTGCTTCAGTCCCACGATGGGCTACTACCGCTATTCTCTACGTCACTTTGGTCTGGAATGGCATCAGTCTTTCTGTTGTTGAGTTGACATTCCTTTATGGTTATACTTAAAGTTACGTTGGTGGGCTTTCCATCGGGGAATACTTTAACAAGACCTGCTGCGCCATAATTGACAGTCATGGATGTGATTACAGCCTTTCCTATTCTCGGTAACTCGTCGGTATCTTTCCAGTTCAGATAATATTTTACCTTTACTTCGTCTGGAAAGATAAATCGTAAATTATCTTCTGTAAGATCTGGGTATGATGCACTTCTTATAATCTTAATAATATTACTCAATGCTACAGACTCTGCTTCCGATCTGGGAAACAGATCAAAGGTAAACGTAAATTGTCTAAAGTCTGGTTGTGCAAAAAGTTGCTCCTCACGAACATTTGGTGTGGTTCTTGTCGTAGCAGACATCAAATTAGACATCACATTATTACCAGCAGATCTCTGTATAAGGTTAGCAACCATGTTTGAACTAGCACCACCCCCTAGGGGCTGAGCATTCGCCGCACCTATTTCTCCACCAGAAAAAAGAGTTGCTAAGTTATCACCGGCACCACCCAACGACATGAGATCGCCTATCACGCCATAGTTTGCGGTAGAGTATTGAAACCCGTTTGATTCCTCAATCATTGCAGGAGAAGCGATGAATATGTTGTGAGTGGGGTCACCCAATATATCATAATCGTTACCAGCACGTTGTGTGTCGCTAAAGTTAAACGTGGTTTTCGAAAAATGAAAGCCTATTGCGTGAGAAGCCCATGCTATGTCTGTGTGTGGGAAGAAGTAGTCTGCCATAGATAGTGTATGCCTTATAAAACTAAATTTTTTCCAGAGAATGTCTCAAAATATATAGGCGACTTTAACAAAATTATATGTCGTTCTTTATGGGAAAGACGCTTTTGTAAATATTTAGACGAAAATAGAAATGTTATTCGTTGGTGTAGTGAAGAAATAATAATACCTTATTATTCTCCCGTCGATAAAAAGATGCACAGATACTATCCAGACTTCTATGTTGAGATGAAAAACAAGTCTGATAGCGTTCAAACTTTAATCATAGAAATAAAACCGAAAAAACAAACAAAAATACCAACAAAAGGTCGGAAGAGAAAGAATACATACTTAAGAGAATGTATAACTTATGAGGTAAATAGGGCAAAGTGGAAACACGCAACCGCATATTGTAAAAAACGAGGATGGGAATTTAAAATTCTAACGGAGAAAGACTTATATGGCACTTGACTTCATATTAGACCAATTGGGCAGTTCGCTTTTGCGTCCCGCACATTATACCATAGAAATCTATCCGCCAATTTTATCTAATGCTGTGAGAAAACCAAACATTCCTTTCGGAAATTATCTCACCATACACGCAGAGGAAGTGAATTTTCCTGGTAGGCAAGTTCTCACTAAGCAAGTAACATATTTTGGAACAGCGAGAGAAATGCCATATGATTCTGCTTTTGCCGAGGATATAACTGTAACTTTTAATATGACAAAAAATGATGGTATACGAGAATCGCTGGAAATATGGATGGATGGTATTGTCGATACTTACCTCGGTATCGTAAATTATTATGATGAGTATACATCAAGTATGAGAATAGCCTTACAAAATTCAGAGGGCGATGATTCTGTGATAATGCTTGCCGAAGAAGTATACCCAAAAGCAATTACGCCAATAACCCTCGGTGCTGCATTATCTGATACTTATGTCAAGTATGGAGTTAACTTTGGTTTCAGAAGATATCACCTAACAGACTTAAACAGCGTAAATGACCCAATTGGATGATTTATTTAATTAAAATAAGGAGATTTAAATCATGGCTACATTAACAGGTATCATCGAAAAGATGACCCCCAAATACACAACAAAACTACCGTTATCAAAAATTACGGTTAAGTACAGACCCTTTCTTGTAAAGGAAGAAAAAATTCTTTTAATTGGCATGGAAGACAGTGCCAAAGATAATGTGAAAGAGCAGTATACGATGATTCGTGATCTGTTAGCGTCCTGTACCGATATAGAAGATATTGATTCTCTTCCTATAGCAGAAGTAGAATTGATGTTCTTAAAACTAAGATCAAAATCCGTAAACAATATCGTTAAATTAATAGTAGGCGGAGAGGGAACTGATAGCACAACAGAGATAAGCCTCGATTTAGATACTATTGGTATTGAAGGCGATATACCAGATTCAAAGATAATGATTTCGAATGATGTCGGTATTGACCTTAGTCCCCCTACGCTGGGATCTCTTTTGGGAATGCCCGACACAGATTTAGATAGCGCGGCTGGCCAGTTTTCTGGAATGATAACAATGATAAAGGCTAGTATAACTGAAATATTTACGCAGGACGAAATTATTAAAACCGATAATCTATCTTCCGATGAAATGGATGAGTTTATTCAAAATCTCTCAACAAAGGTATTGGAAAAAATCGGGGAATACTACAACAACATACCAGCAGTGCAAAAAGAAGTAGAATATGAACTAGATGGTAAGCCTGCAAAAACAATCTTAAAAGGAATAAACGATTTTTTGTGATTAGTTTATCTCATATATCTCTCGCCGCTTATTATGAGATAAACTTCGCACTTATGCAACATCATAAATATTCTTTGTCAGATATCTACGAAATGATTCCTTGGGAGAGGGAAGTTTATCTGAACTATCTGAAACAATGGCTCGAAAAGCAAAAAGAAGAACAACAATCGAGGAAATAAAATTATAAATGCCAGACTTCAACGACCAATTTAGCCGATTCATGGACCAATTCCAACGAGATTCCAAAGCAGACTCTCGGACTAACGAGGAAGTGGCCACCACTCTGCGTGACTTACTCGAAGAGCAGAGAAAAATGCGTGAACATGCAGAAGAACTGGCTAGACAGGCCGCCATCGATGACCGTGAAGCGGCTATGGAACTAGAACGGGAGAGGAAGAGAAGCAAGGTTGTCGATGATACAGCAGAAACGGGCGGGGAACAAAGCAATAGCATACTTGGAGACTTACTCAAGGATTTCAAGAGTTTTATTTTTAATCCCGTAGTTCTTGCATCCGCTGTTGGACTTGCGGTTGCCGACCAAATGACATCAGTTAATTTAAGAGGGACTTTATTCGCTGGTACAATTCTTTCAAAGGTCGGTGGCGCAAGGCTAATGACCGCTTTCAAAGCGGTTGCAGGTGCCCCTGGAAAGATGGCTACATCGTTGGGTAAATCCCTTCAGGCGAAAGGGGCGATGGGCCCTAAGC
>Ga0209279_10001851_pt1 | contig 10738 bp, 9 predicted proteins | sample CoawatmetaG00DNA_3_FD_187508 | JGI IMG/M metagenome (GOLD analysis project Ga0209279, IMG submission 187508) | Marine microbial communities from the West Antarctic Peninsula - Coastal water metaG006-DNA (SPAdes) (version 2) | ecosystem: Environmental > Aquatic > Marine > Coastal ... | reverse complement strand
TAAGCCAGTCTGTACTCGCAGATTTATTGTTTATCGGCGTATTTGGCACCGTAGGGGGATATCTTTTATGGATTTCTGGCGTCAAGCAACTTGGCGCAGCAAACGCTTCCTTATTTTTCAATTTTGTACCGGTCTTCGCCGCTCTTACCGCATTTTTTTATGGCCAACATGTCACAGAATTACAGCTACTTGGCATAGCAATTGTTATCACTGGTTTGCTGCTACCAAGAATCGCCAAATGGCAACAACAACGCTTTGCTAATGGCCAAAAAGCTAACACCGTTGTTTAAATAAAAACCTATTAGAAATACCAAACTCACTGAATTCGCTTCTAAGGCCCCGTGTTTTTAATCTTGTACCTCGACTATTTGGTGGTTTAATCACTTACAAAGTCAACATTTTCAATCTCTGCATAAACATCAGCTCCCTTGAGGCCCTTGGCAAAAGCACTGGAGAGTTCACCACGTGATAGGTCGTATCCTCCACTACCAATTAACAACCAACGCGCAGTTGTGGGAAACTCAAGACGATGAGGAACTCCTTTTGGTAGATAGACTAACTCGCTAGCGTACAAGTGATGAACCGTTTCACCAACGGTAGCGATCACTTCACCTTCAAGGACGTACATCACTTCATCGTGATCATGGTGAACATGCAGGGCTCCTGGACCTGCCACATTGCTGGACGATTCAGCAATCATAAAGGCTCCATTTGAATCCTCCGTGGTAACAAGAGACCTACCAGATTGCGGCAGTGGTGGGGTACGACTAGCACCCGCTTTAACGACATAGCCACGTGATAAATTACTCTTAGTCATGATAAACATGTCCTTCATAGGGTTATTGAATACTACTTCAAAGATGCCTCAACATTACTTTGTTGTTGGGTTAATGTGATGACAAATTCTCTATTAACAGCATCTGATCTAAGCCTTATACAATGATATTTAGAAACTTGATCTTTGGCTAGCGATAATCACTTTAACGACTGTATTAACGACTATTCACGCCTATTGCCTTTGTCTTTAAAACTTCGAATGAAGGCTTGGGCCTTCAGCCGAGCTGGTTAAGTCTTTGTTAAATGATGAGCCTTGGGTTGAACCCTCAATGGAAACACCACTAATTAGGCTAGCGCTGTTTTAGTGGTGTTTGGACGTTGTTTGGGGGAGGTGCTCGTCAGACTTTACAAACGCCTCAAGGCCACTCACCCCATAGTGTAATCAAGTTTATTTATTGGACCCATTCAGAAACAACTGGTTTGGATAATAATGATTATGAGCTAGCTAAAATAATTCCTAAACCAATAACTGCGATCCAGATCCAACGCTGAGGAGCAACTTTTTCACCCAGCCACAACCAAGCAGTAATCGTTGTAATGGCAGCAAAAGCCGCAAAACCGATGCTAGCCGCAATGCGGCCATCACCCTGAGATCCCATGAGAAAAGCCCAGAGCGCAGCAACTTCTAAGGTGGCTTGGGCAAACACCAAAGCGGCCACTTTGCCTTTAGGTGTGTTGAGTTTTTGGCCATGTCTTAGCTGCCAAGCTACCAGTATTAGTACGCTGATTAGCGCAAACATACGATTTAAATATAACGCAGGCATCGGGCCTATTTCGGCGCTGGCTTCTTGAGCAAAAAACATCCGTAGCGACACTGTAAATGCTGTTGCTAAGCCTAACAAAGCAGTCGTGCGCAGCCAGGCGGCAGAGTAGTCTGGTTCGCTGGCTGGGCTTTTGGACGGCCGAGACAACATAATCACACCACCAAAAACTAGAGCAATAGCCAGCCCTTGAGCCAAACTAAAAGGTTGACCCACAAACGCATTCATTGCCACCAACATTACCGTAAAACTTGATGCTGCTGGTGAAGCAACTGCCACAGGGCCGCGCTCAAGGGCTTTATATAAAAATATTAGAGCAACAATGTTAAGCGCACCAGAGGCTGCTGACACAGCCCAAGCATAGGCATGCCAGCGGGGCCAATCGTCAGTGACCACAAATAACGCACTTAAACCCACAGTAGAGAGGCTCATTACCGCTAAGATTAAAATGCTAATTGACACTTTTTGAGTAGTGGAGCGAGCTACTGCATCAGACACACCAATAAACACAGCCGCTAACAAGCCCCAAATGATTCCACTCATACATGTCTCTCGTTGCAATCTTTATATTGATAATGTTGCAGCTTAGGCAATAATAAGGCCTTTGCCAAGAGCCATTCTAATTGACACAAAAAACCTTTACAGAGATTGCAGAACAACATCACTTTGAGCAGTCAGCCACCTGAGCCGCTAGCTAAATTTTCGTTGGCACTTAAGGTTCATTAATTTCAAACGGCGTGGCTTCTTGTAGGCAATCAGAATTCTCAAAGATAACATTGCCTACCAACAGCTCTGATCATGGTAATTAGGTGGGGTCCACACTAAACTACCTGTTTAATAGTTAGGCTTCCATAAACAATGAAAAAAGCTGATTTACCACAAAAAATGTGTGTGGTGTGCGAGCGCCCTTTTACGTGGCGCAAAAAATGGGAAAAGGTGTGGGATGATGTTAAATACTGCTCCGAACGTTGCAGGCGTTCATCCAAAAGTCTCAAAGGTAACATTACAGATATTAAGCAACCATAGGTTGTGAACCTTAAGACTAGCTATTTTAAGCCTTTTGTACACGATAGCTGGCGTAAAGTTGGGCTAGCGTTAATCATTATCAACCTTACCCAGCTGTGTATATAACTATTAAAGAAGCATAGTTTTGGGTTGGCTTACTCTTGTACTGTAGTTTGTAGCAAAATTTGCTTCCAAATGGCAATGTCATCAATTAGGGTGGTTTCTCTGCGCACACCCCATGGACCAAACTCCACATGGCTTACGCCCATCACATGAACGTCTGTGCCCGTGGGCGCACCGTAACGACCAAAACCTTCATGCTTACCCGTCAAAGACCAGCGAATTGCGCTACGTGGTCCCAGCATAGGATCATGGCGGCCAATCTGATGTTCAATTTTAAAACTGGCATAAGGAAAAGCACTGCGTAAACCAATGAAAAATTCCTTTGCTGCACCAATACCGTGTGCCTCAACCCCACAAGGGTATGCTAAATGACACGCCCTGTCGTATTCATCTTCAATCACGCCAAATTCTGCCCGCATAATTTTTTGTAGGATTTCGGCATGTTTGTGACCCCACTCATTGTCGTTGCCTGCTCCAATATATGGCCCTACAACATCAGAATTGGGCGTTAGGGGAAAGGCTACATCGCCTGAGCTTATTAGTGCTTGCGCCGCAGCTTGGGTGGTTTGGCCTAACTGTGTGGCTATGGCGCCATTATCACGGATCAACCATTCGTCCCACACCCGATTGCCATGGCAAAAGGTGTCAGCAATGGTTCGAAAAGTAACCTTTATGCCAGTGGCTGGGCCAAACGCCCCACCCCTGTGGGTCGCTGTGGACACAATGCGATGTGAGGACAAAAAGCCTGCCTCATCATCACCACACCAAATAACATCTTCACCCAGTAATTGGCGATCTGGAAACTCAGTTAGCGTTGCCATGGTATTTGCTTTACCCACACCATTGCCCTGGCTGATGCCAGCGGGGGTTCGTACTAGCAAATCTTCACTATAATGCCAGTCAAGTGCAGCAATGTCTCGACCCTCCCAAATCTGCGCCGTGCATTTGAGGATGTAATCTGGCAGGCTTTTATACTTAGGGTCAAAATTTTTCATAGGGTCGCCATTTTGGTTATATGAGTTACAGTCGGGGAGCCCATTATAATGCACTTAGCCCTCTCAAAAACAGCCCATAGAAGACTCAGATTGTGCCGAGTATAAACGCTAAACATGTTTATGTTCCTACGCTATGCATGCTTTTAAAGGGTATTAAAGTAGGTGAATAGCTTCACCCACAAGGAGGCTTTAATGTTTAGTTTCCCTTTAGAATACTTTCGGCTAACCATATTCAGTTTATCTACTATGAACCGATGATGCTTCGCGTTATAGGTGGCCACATTGCTAAGGAAATTTTTGGTAAACGCTGCCTACTGCAAGTGATAGCAAAATCAACATTACTGAGCACACACTCTGTGTGATCAATTTTAGGTGTTAGCTTTAAGGACAGACAATGTTTTACTGCTTATGTATCCTTGGCGCAGGTAGTTATTTCTATATTGTTTTGCTGTAATTGATCAGCGATAACAGAATTATTCATTTGATCAGTAAAAAAGTAATCTATGCTGGAAAATTCCGCGACTTTAGCAAATGCTTTTTTGTTCCATTTACTCATATCAGCAGCCAGTATTTTGTGTTCAGCATTGTTTAAGATAGCTTGCGTGATGGAGGCGTTATCACGATCAAAGTCCATTAAGCCACGTTGAATATCTAGTGAACCGACACTTACAATAGCAAAATCGACGTGGAAATTATTAAAAAATTGTACCGTTTGCTCGCCTATTAAATCTTGATCTGCTGGGCGCAAATTACCACCACTAACCAGCACTTCGATGTCACTTTTTTGAAAAAATATACTGGCAACATTTAGGTTATTAGTGATGATTTTAAGCCCCTTTTTAGGCCTTAATTGCTTGGCAATCGCTTCCATTGTAGTGCCAATACCTAGTGCAACTGAAGCGTTATCTGGAATAAAGCTGGCAATGCGCTGTGCGATTAACTCTTTCTCTTGTGCGTTAATAACACGTCGATTACCGAACGATAAATTTTCAGCACTAGGGAGTTGACCCACACCGCCATGATGCCTCCTGGCTAGACCTAAATCACACAATTTGGTAATGTCGCGGCGAATAGTTTGTGCTGCCATATCAAAGTGCAACGACAGTGACTCAACACTGACAAACTCTTTGCCGCTTAATTGCGCTAATATTAATTCTTGCCTACCGTTGAGTTTCAAATGCTCGGTGCTCACTTATAAATTGTAGTTATGAAATTGAGGTGTTAATCCTTAATCGTGATTATATCTTTGCGGATAATCAGTGATTATCGCATCCACGCCCCAACCCCAATGTGCTTTTACTAATTCAGGATCATTTGGGGTATAGCAATAAACCTCATAGCCTGCAGCTTTTATAGCTTCTACTTGCACTTTTTGCAATGATTTGTAGTTACAGTGGCAGCTCACGGCGTTAATGCTCTGCATTTCCGCAAACCAGTTTTCAGGGATTTCATCGTATAACTTACCAAGTTGTAACTCCGGCTGATGATTATGGCAGTACTCTAATGCAGCTTGATCAAAGCTTGAAATAATTAATTTATCAAAGTGGTTCCAATGCTTTTGTAATATTTCTAACGCAGGTGCAACTACTTTCTCTGGACTATTTTCATAAAGTTTGAATTCTAAATTAAGCCCTAAGCCTAGAGATTGAATTAAAATGATTGCCTCCTCAATGGTGGCCATCTTTTCGCCTTGAAAAAAATCAGAGAACCAAGCGCCACAATCGAGTGTGGTTATGCTTTTAGCGTTATGCTCACTAAGTAAACCAGTGCCATCAGAGCAGCGATCGACACTGTTGTCATGCCACATCACAATAGTGCCATCACCACAGGCAACAGCATCTATTTCAACCCATTGGCAGCCTTGTTCAGCTGCTCGTCTTAATGCTGATAAAGAGTTTTCGGGAGCTAAGCTAGAAAGCCCTCGATGCGCCATAATTTTTGAAGTTAACATGCTTTGTTCCAGTGTGCTTGACTGTTGTCTAGTTTAGTCTAGTTTTTGTTATTCTCTAACTCAGTAATCTTATGTTACAGAAAAAAGGCGTGCCGCTGATAAATGTCAGTTTAACAAATGCAGAATACTAAAAATTGATATTATAGCGTTATAATATTGTTTAACTGAACAGCAATAGACCTGTTTAATAAATTCTCTGCTGAGTGTTTGCATCAAAGAAATATAGTTTTTCTGCATTAAAGCTAAGGGTGTACATGTCACTAATTTTGACATCTGACTGGCTATCACATTGAATTACAACAGGTTGTTCAGAGTTTTCCATTTTTATGTACAATAAAACGTTAGACCCTAGCTTTTCAATCATTTGCACCGTTCCTTGTAAGTCTGAGGCAGATTGATTGAAATGTTCAGGCCTGATGCCTAACACTAGCTTGCCACGTTGAGTGACGTTTGTAGGTGTGGCCATGCTCTGTTGTCCTATTTTTATGCTTTCATCACAAACTTCACAGTCTAAAAAGTTCATGGCTGGAGAGCCAATAAAACCCGCTACAAATTGATCTTTAGGATCGTCATAAATTTCCATTGGCGTGCCAATTTGTGCAGCAATACCATTGTTTAAAACTACTAGCCGGTCCGCCATTGTCATTGCTTCGACTTGGTCATGAGTTACATAGATGGTTGTAACAGCAAGTTTTTGTTGTAGCGTTTTAATTTGCATGCGCATTTGTACGCGTAACTTAGCATCTAAGTTAGAAAGTGGCTCATCAAACAAGAACACCTTAGGGTCGCGCACAATGGCACGACCCATTGCTACTCGCTGGCGTTGGCCACCAGAAAGCTTGCTAGGGCGACGTTGCAGGTATTCTTGAATTTGCAGTAATTTAGCGACATCTTGTACGCGTTTATCTATTTCATCCTTAGGCATTTTCATTAGCTTTAAACCATAGGCCATATTTTCATAGACTGTCATATGGGGATAAAGGGCATAGTTTTGAAACACCATCGAAATACCACGATCTTTTGGCTCAAGGTCATTAACGACCTTGTTATCAATTTTAACTTCACCAGAGGTTATGCTCTCTAGCCCCGCTATCATGCGCAGCAGGGTAGATTTACCGCAGCCAGATGGGCCCACTAAAACAATAAACTCGCCTTCGTCAATCTCTATATTAATACCATGAATAACTTCGGTATCTTGGTATGACTTTTTCAGTTGCTGCATGTTGATCGTTGACATTATTATTTCTCCGAATCCGTCAGGCCTTTAACAAAAATTTTCTGCATAAAAACAACGACTAAAATAGGTGGCAGCATTGCGACAAGGGCTGTCATCATAATCAGGTGCCACATAGGCTCACTCTCTCCAGATTCCAGCATTTGTTTAATACTCATTACCACTGTGTACATATCAGGATCTGTTGTCACAAGCAGTGGCCACAGATACTGGTTCCAGCCAAATATAAACAAAATAACGAACAAAGCAGCTATATTAGTTCTCGACATAGGGATAACCACATCAAAGAAAAAGCGCATAGGGCTTGCACCGTCTATCCTAGAGGCTTCCATTAACTCGTCAGGGATAGTCATAAAGGTTTGCCTAAACATGAACGTAGCCGTTGCAGAAGCGATCAGTGGGATGCTTAAGCCAGCATAAGTATCAAGCATGCCGAAGTTAGCTATTACTTCATAAGTTGGCAGTATCCGTACTTCAACTGGCAGCATTAAAGTAAGGAATATCATCCAAAAAAAGAACATACGAAAGCGAAATTTAAAGTAGACGATTGCAAAGGCAGAAATGATTGAAATTACAATTTTACCTACCGAAATCATCAACGCCATGGCCAAGCTGTTCAGCAATGTTAAGTGAATAGGTGCACTAAAGCCTTTGCCACTAAAAAGTAGTTTGAGATTAATCCAAAACTGATTGCCCGGTAACAACGGTAATGGTACTTGTGTTAACCGCAAAGCGTCGTGGCTAGCTGCAACAACCATTACCCAGATAGGGAATACAATTAACGCTACCCCTAAAATCAACACCGTATGACTAACAAAAGTCGTCATTGGTCTATTTTCTATCATTAGTATTCTACCTTGCGCTCTACGTATTTAAATTGGACTACCGTGAGTAAAATAACGATAAACATTAAAATAACCGACTGCGCAGCAGACCCACCAAGGTCAAGCCCGACAAAACCATCATTAAATACTTTGTAAACCAGTATCTCAGTTGAATTACCTGGCCCTCCACTGGTGATTGCGTGAATTATGCCAAAAGTATCGAAGAAGGCGTAAATAATGTTGACGACCAATAAAAAGAAAGTTGTAGGTGAAATCAGTGGGAAAATAATGGTACGAAACCGGTGTAATGGCCCTGCGCCATCAATAGCAGACGCTTCAATTAAAGATTTTGGAATAGAATGCATAGCGGCAACAAAGAATAAGAAATTGTAGCTAACTTGTTTCCAAGCAGCAGCAATAATAACTAAGCTCATTGCTTGGCTACTATTAAGTTTATGATTCCAATCTATGCTTACAATATCCAGAAAATAAGGGATGATCCCCAATGTTGGATTAAACAAGAACAACCACAAAGTGCCCGCTAAAACAGGGGCTACTGCGTAGGGAATAATTAGGAGTGTTCTATAAGTATGAGAACCCTTAATGACCCTGTCAGCTAGCGCTGCAAAAAATAGTGCAAAACCCATGGAAAGTGCGGCAACAGAGACTGAAAAGAAGGCTGTTCTAGTGAATGAATTTAAATAATTTTCACTGTCATAAAGTTCAGCAAAATTATCGAACCATACGAATTCAGTAGACAAGCCAAAGGCATCTTCTAGTAAAAACGATTGATAAAGTGCTTGCACTGCAGGCCAAATAAAAAATAATAAAGTGATGGTTATTTGTGGTGCTACCAATAAATAAGGTAAATACGATGTGTTGTAATGGACACGTTTATGCATTGCAATACCAAGGTTTTAACAAAAGTTGAGTGAATATCTGGGAGTATTAAATTAACCTTCCACCTATATTAGCTTTAATGATTAGTATTTATACAGCTGAAATTGGGCCAAGCAGGCAATTAGGAATAGTTATTCTGCTACACAGCATTGTGCATTTTTAACTGTTGCGAATCCACAGGGGGCACTAAACTTATTAACTATTTATTTTAAGTGCGTAAAAGGGAATTTTTAAAAGTAGTGACAGCCTACCTTTCCAAGTAGGCTGTCGGTGGATCAATTAGACTTGATCACTTATTCGCTTTTTCAAACTTGCGTAATAGCTTGTTTGATTGAGAAACTGCATCATCCATTGCTTCTTGAGCCGTTTTTGAGCCATTCCAGATTTTTTCCATTTCTGCATTGATAATATCGCGGACCTGGACGAAATTACCAAAACGTACGCCTCTAGAGTTTTTAGTCGGCGTGTTCAAACTTAGCTGTGCAATCGCCGTATCAGTGCCTGGGTTTTCATCATAAAAACCTTGCTTTTTACTAAGTTCGTAAGCAGTAGTAGTGATGGGCACATAGCCTGTCTCTTGATGCCACCAAGCCTGCACTTCAGCAGAAGATAGGTAGTTCATAAATTCTGCAACACCTTTATATTCTTCTTTTTTATGGCCTTTTAAGGTCCATAGGGTTGCCCCGCCAATAATTGAATTTTGTGGAGCACTGGTTACTTTAGAATCAAAAGGCATCATCGCTTGTGCATAGTCAAATTTAGCTTGGCCTTTTATAGAACCATAGTATGCAGATGAGTTAATCCACATGCCACATTCACCACTAGTAAACATTGCTAAGCTTTCACCACGCCTGCCACCATAAGTGAAACTGCCATCGGCTTGCATTGCAGACAAGCGTTGTAAATTTGCCGTTACATTTTTGTTATTAAAAGTGAATTCAGTGTCTAGACCGGCATAACCGTTCTGTTTGGTGCCGACAGCAATATTATTCCAGGCACTGTAGTTTTCAATTAAACCCCATGATTGCCAACCCACGGCGATACCACATTTCATACCCGTATCGACTAGTTTCTTAGCCGTAGATTCTACTTCATCCCAAGTTTTTGGTGCATTATCAACGCCTGCTTTTTTAAAAGCATCTTTGTTGTACCAAAGCACGGGAGTGGAACTGTTGAACGGCATCGAAAGCAACTCACCTTCTGGTGTTTGGTAATAAGAAATTACCGCCGGCAAATAATCTGATTTATTTAATTTAACACCTGCATCGTTCATTACCTGCTCGATGGGATAAACAGCGCCTTTTGCCGCCATCATAGTGGCAGTTCCTACTTCAAATACTTGCACGATGTGTGGCTGTTTTTTAGCTCTGAAAGCCGCGATAGCAGCTGTCATTGTTTCGGTATAGTTACCTTTATAGACCGCATTAATTTGATAATCTGATTGTGACGCATTGAAATCAGCAGCGATCTTATTAACTCTTTCCGTGTTGGTGCCGCCCATTGCATGCCACCAGTTAACTTCAACCGCAGCATTTGCTGCGCCAGAAAGTAATGCTGCAGCTACTGAAGCTGCAACTAATGTTCTCTTAAGCATTGGATCTCTCCCTTTAAACTATTATTTAATTTATGGTTAAATTCATCAAGCTAAAGCCGTTAGTCAGTATCTAGTTTAATGGTCAACACGTTTTATTGCATTTCAACTGCTCTTGGCAAAACGGGCAAAACGTTTTACTTTACAAAATTTAGAGTAGCTAAAAAACATGACACTTTAACGACTTTAATCGATACTACCCCATCATAACCTTGAAAAGCAATATGCTCGAATGACAATAAATAAACCCAATTAACCAATTAAGTGATGAATAACCATCCTATATTGTTCGTATACCCATAAAAACGCTCGATTGAATAATATTTTTAAAAACTGCCATGCTGTTTCTTCAGGCGTCAAACTAATATAGAGCGTCGTTAAAAGACAACATTTACCCCGCGTGTTCAGCTGCAATCGGGCTTAGATTACCAGTCAGTGTAGTATTAACATCACGGTTTTTCTTTTCCCAATTCAAATGTCTCAGTTATAGCTATGCCGCCTTCCCTTCCTGTAATAG
>Ga0209279_10001847_pt1 | contig 10752 bp, 10 predicted proteins | sample CoawatmetaG00DNA_3_FD_187508 | JGI IMG/M metagenome (GOLD analysis project Ga0209279, IMG submission 187508) | Marine microbial communities from the West Antarctic Peninsula - Coastal water metaG006-DNA (SPAdes) (version 2) | ecosystem: Environmental > Aquatic > Marine > Coastal ... | reverse complement strand
ATAATTTTACTATTTTTAAGGTTTATTGTAGTTGGATAGAGCTCTCTCACTCTCTCTAAACTACATAGTAAATATACGAAAAATAATTGGAATAAACAAGCTTTTTATGACTTATTTTTTGTAAAATTGTGATAAATTTGGTAAGTATAATTTTAAATTAGGTATTTTATCTGATACCAACTTGATTGCAATATTATTTGATTCCGAAACTGCTTTATCAATTATAGTTCCAGTAGAATCATATTGTTGTTCTATTGGTCCTGATATTCTCCACTTCAATTTAACTGCAATAAATTGTGGTTTTGAAGTATAATAATTTCTTGTTGTGTTAGATACCTCATATATAGGAGAACCCTTATCATTTATTTTTTGAACAAAATTACGCTCAATATACCCACGTTTATAATCCTTATCAGATGGACGTGGGATTATAGTCTCAATATTGTATCTAACACTAGTTTGGCCTTTAGCTATTTTTTTGTATCTATTTATATCCATATCTAACGAGTTCCTGCTTCCATATTTCTCATAGAGCCTTCAATCTTAGTACTCCATAGATTTTGTGCAATATCATGTGCAACTTGGGTAACTTGAAATACCTTTGTTTTATATTTACCAGGTAAATCTATTATATTAAATGTATCACCTACTCGTATTCCACTAATTCCATGTATTGTAAAATTGAATTTAATAGGTAATAAAGGAACATTTAAGTTTCCTAGACTAGAAGTTCCTCCTTTTAATAAACCTTCATTCATTAATTGTACCTTTTTTAATACAGCTGGATCATTCCATGAACAACATACTGCAAAATCTTCAAAAGTAACATTATTACCAGAAAATTTATCGTACCATTCTTTTGCGATATCTCTATTTGCTTCTCTATCCTGTACTTTTGGAATTATAGTTCCATTCGCTACAATATATTCATAATTAGCTTCTTTTTGTGCTTCTAACTGTTCAGCATCAGTAGGCCCTTCTTCATCATCAGTAGTAGAATTTGCTTCATTAGCTGAATTAATTGCTGCTTTTACCGAATTTAATTCTTCCAAAACTGTATCTACTGCATTAGAAAACAATCCATCTAATTTTATTTCTTTATCTTCAGAATTTGCGTTTTCAGGAGCTTTTGAAGCTGAATTTTTTGCTAATTTAGAACCAATTACTTGTCCTTTCATAGCTCCTGGTATATCAAAGTTTAGTTCAGCTGATAAGAATGGTGTTAGAGCTCCTCTTGATTGAAACTTTGCCAACCCAACAGATGAGCCCATTAATGTCATATCTCCACCAAAAGATGCATCTACTACTTGTAATTCGTTAACTCCTTTTTTCTTTCCAGCAATTTTGTTCCTTAATTCATGATTATAATATGTATCCGCATCTGTATCACCTCCTGCAGTATGTGGATTTATAGAACCTCTTGGTATTATTTGAAAGTTCCAATATAGATTAGCACCTGAAGATAATCCATTTAATAATTCATAATATACATCCTTGGTAACTAATCCTGTTTTGTCTAGTGTATCACAAAAGAAATCAAAATTAATATATAAATCTCTTAAATACCCCCAATTACCAGCTTTTGCTTTTAATGGAAGATAACTACCATCATAATCAGCTTGGTCTGTAAAGTCAAGTGCGGAATTATGTGGGAAATACGATGTTTTACTACCACCATATGATGTAGGATGAATATCAGCAGTTTGATTTTTATCAGCATCTGCAGACGTTACTAGTTCCATTCCACCCAAAGTTGGTAATGGACTTTTAAACTTCTCATCAGACCTTAGAGCTCCCAATATATCAAAGTTAGGAGCATACTTATTTGGAACATATAGATAATCTGAATCTGCTGAAAACATGTTTTTATGAGCTCTACATATAGTATTATGCCAAACTATAGTTCCACTTGATGTTGAATCAGTTTCACCACAAACTCCTGGTGCATGAGTTTGAACACCATCTTGTAAATCTAATATTGAAAACGCCAATGCTACTCTAATAAATCTCTTTTCAGTAAATAAAGGTAAATCAGAAGTAATTTCAATCGGTTCACCCTCTGTCAATATTTTAACTTTTTTTACTGTGTCAAGTAATTCTTCTCGAATTTCTTTATCCATATTAATAAAATTAATAGAATCTGTATAAAATGTATCGTTAATTTTATTTTTTAAAAATTTAGTTCGCTTTCCAGCTGGTAAATCATTAAACATTTGTGAAAAAAGTCTTTTACCAACATCCGCTTCTGCATCAACAGTCCAACTAGAGAATGTTTCACTTGATTTCTGTTTTTCCTCTTTTGTTTGAATACCTTTATGATGTTGAAGATATGCAGGTAATTCACCTATTGATGTTAGTGCTACTTGGATTTCAAATGTTTCATTAGAACCATAACTCATTCCACCACCTGTAATAACACCCAATACAGCATCATATGTTCCTTTTGATTCTTTTCTTTTAGTTTGAACTGTTTTTAAACTATTATATGAAGCTATTGCACATTTTTCTATTTTAGTTTTCTGAGATGTGCTGATGTTAGTATTTTCACCCCACTCTACTAAAACCATATTTCCTGGTTCTAAAAAGAATTCCATTATCTTTTCACATTGCCCTAATGTATAACATATAATTGTAAATGATGATTTTTTACTTAATCCTTCATTACCTTGTGATATAGAAATACTATCTATTGTTGGGGAAGGTCTAAGTCCTCTTGCATCTTCATCGCATATACATTATTCCCTTCGTTATCTATTCCTATTCTACCACTTCTTTGAGTATTACCATATCGTTCTGCAAATGAATCACTTGGTGGTGCAGATTCCATAGATAAAAAATTTCCAAGACAAGAAGTTACTCTAATCCAAGGCATTGTTTGTGATGCTCGAAGATTGTTACCAGCCTTTGATTTGATGGTATCTAAAATTACTTGGTCAATATTGCCTAATTGTGGAAATCCCATTTATAACTTTTTATTTATTAAAATTCTGTAGTATTTGAAGATAGTTAATTGGTACTCTCAATGTAGTTCCATCAGGAACAGCAAGTGCACCATCATGTACATTATTAGCTGTTGCTATAATCCACCACAATGATGTATCGGAATAAAATTGATGTGCTAAACTATCTAATCTATCTCCTTGTTGTGTTACAATATATATATCGTTATCAGATAATGGTATATTTGGATACATTCGAGAACGATAGACTACTCTACCATCATCTAATTTTTGTGTTTTGTTATTTTCGTATCTACTTGCCATAATTATATTTTAACCTTTAAGTTTACGCATACTATCAATTACATCCTCAGTACTGTTAAATGGTTCTTCTGCTGGGTTATAATGAAAATTTGATACATTTCCAGATGGATCTATCATACCATACTGTTTTCCAAACGAGTCTTTCCATGTAAAGAATATTGTATTTGGTAAATCAGTATTCTCATTATTCAACAATCCGTAATCAGATGAAATATCTGATTTTTTTACTGCTTTGAATTCTTCCTTAATAAGTCCTAAACTTACAAACATATCGGCTTGTTTGTTTGTATACTGATTCTTTGTTTCCAGTTCTTTAGATGCAACAAGTGGAGATTTACCATCAAGTTTATCTGCAGCTGCAGATTGACCTGATACTGGATCCGTAATTCCTGCTCCTTTATCAGCTAAATTTTGTTTTATATCTTTAGCTTTATCTTTTAAACTTTTAAGTGCACCCTTTGCTGCAGATTTTGCATTACCAAATGCAGAGCTTCCTTTTCCTTTTAATACAGTAACTGATGATTGTCTTTTAGTTGTTTCTTTAACTACAGTCGTTTTAGTAGGTTTACCACCTCTAGTTTTTGTGTCTAAGTCTATAGCTTCTTTATCCTCGGTACGTTTTGCATTTATATTCTTAACTGCTTCTTTAGAAATTTCCATATCATATAATCTATCTTCTGCTCCTGTCCCTTCTATAAACTTCATAGAAAGTGCAACATCTATAGTTTTTGGTAAATATCCAATACTACCATCTATTTCCCAATTTGATTCATCAGGTATTGTATAAGTTAATGAATCTACAAGTACTTCTCTGTCTACATACATATCACCCAATCTGAATGTTATAATTGGAGGAGTTGTTAATCCTGCACCAATTGTTGGGTAGGTATACGATGTTAATATTTTTAATTTTTCCCATATAATACCCAATTCAACAGGAGATGCTGCCATTAATTTAATATTGAAAGCTAAACTTCTCTCAACACCATCATACATGTGAAATGAATATGGATTACCTACAAATTTATTAGAACTCCAAGAAGGAGTAGATGTTTCCGTTAAACCACTAATTGTAGCTCTAAATACAACAGGTTTTTCTGCACCTATTTTTTTAAACCATAATGGGATGAAATCTTTAATTGGGTCAGCTGAACCAACTTTCATGAAAGCATTATCTTCCATTGTATAATCATCCGATGGTGATACTGTGTTTATACCATCACCTTTACCGAGTTTATAATCTTTAATCATTAGGTTTTGAGGGCCATCTGATTTTGTGTACGGTTCTATTCCACTTTTTGTTTTATCTTTACTAGTTGGATCATGTTTATTAAATCCAAGGCCTTGCATTCCGTATGTACGACCAACTCTATCTCCTTCTTTTCTTTTTATACCATAAATGGGAGAAACTGTTTGTAGTTTTATTCCTGGCTCTTTCTTAGTTCCTCCTAGTTTTGTATTTTTTTCTAATTCCTTTAATGTGGTAACTATTCTATCAGCTTGTCTTACACTAGAATATGTATTATCGTTAGAAGTAGATTCTACTGCATAAGTTAAATTAGCCCCATTACTTGCATCTCCTGCACCTTCACCAAATAAAGCACCTCTTATAACATCCTTAGCTACACCTAATCCTTTTCCAAGAGCTTGTTTACCAATTGTTGTTGGGTTTCCTCCTCCTGTATCTTTTAAAAACTTACCTACTAATGTTCCATTTGGTCCATATGCATCTAATGTAACAGGATCAGTAGATTTTAAATCTTTAAATTCAGGTTTACCTATTAATCTAGTTGGTATTGCATTTGTAGGAATTCCTAATTTATCATTTACAAAATCTCTTGCTTTTTTAATTTTTCCACCAATCAATCCACCATCACCTGTAGATCCTCCAACATCGGATGTCATTTCCTCAACAGCAGGTGTTGAACGATTTGCAATACGTATGGCTTCATTACCATATATAAGTGGATTATTTACATCTACTAAAGATTTAATACGAATTCCTGATGTTTCTTGTTCTATGAAAGTTTCAGAATCTTTTTTAACTGCACCTTCTGCTGAACTTCCACCTGGAAATAATAATTCTTTATTTTTAAATAGTTCTATTATAGTAGGCATAATTTATTAAGCTCTGTTTAATTTAAATTTATTCACTGCACTTCGTTCTCCTCGGTCCATAACTATATTGGTAACTTTATCTTTATCTAAGTAAATATCTCTCTGTGATGTGGTTGCTTGTATTAATTGGTCCATCTTACTTAACATATTGGTTTCATATTCACTCATAGAACCTTCTTCCAATGCACCAGTTTCTTCACCACCACCACTTGTTCCACCAAGTCCGAAGAAAGAAGCTAGTTCTATAATTGGTCCTGATATTGCTGCTATTCCTCCCAATACTATTAATCCAGGTAATCCAGCTAAACCTAAAAAGGCCATGGATAATCCTAATCCCATTAGTGCACCTGATAATCCTAATAGTGCAAGTGATAACATACCAATCGGTCCAATTATTGCAACTAATCCACCTAATGATGTCATTATAGTAGATAGTCCTAAACCAACTGCTTGCATTCCTGTTCCTAATACATTAAATGCAACTCCTAACAACATAGTAGCTAATCCAATACCCATCATAACAGGTACTGCAACTAAACCACTTATTCCTAGTGCTAATAAACTACTAGCTAGTCCCATAAATGCCATTGCCAATCCAGCAATTGCTATTACTTTTTCTAAAGTTATTACTGATAAAACAGAAGATAATCCCGTAGCAAATGTACTCATATTTTCACTCATGGATGCAACTGCAGTTCCAACTACGGTAAGTGCAGCTCCTAACATACTCACTCCTACTCCGACTAACATCATTGCATATCCCAATCCTAATAATCCTGGTAATGCAATCATTGATGTAACTGCTAAAACTCCCAATGCAGCTCCTAATCCTAAAAGAGAATATGCAAATAAACCAACAAGTGCTACTTGTGTGAAAGTTATACCTGCCATGAATGTGGATAATGTAGGTAATAAAGTTGCGAATCCTTGTGCGGCTAACTGTATTCCTTTACCCATCATCATTGCTCCTGCTCCGATTAATGCAAAACTTAAACCCAATCCAACACCCATTCCAATTAAAGCTGCTAAACCAAGTGCACCTACTCCACTAGCCATTGCCGTTCCTAATGCAATCAATGCCGGTATTAAAGCATATATTCCAGCTGCTGCTATTGGTGCAGCTACTCCCATCAATAACATTCCAACTGAACCTGGAATCATTAAAATAAATCCTAATGCGGCTAAACTAAGAGCAAGTATTCCAGGGAATGCTTTACTCAACCCTTTAAACCCTTGACCCAATGCTTTTAATCCCAATCCAGCTCCTACTCCTAAAAGTGAAACTCCCAACATACCAGGAAGACCGGCTATTATTGCCACAAATCCTAATGCAGTTGGTATTAAGTTAAGTGCTCCGAAGAGAACTTTTGCATTACCCATTGCTTTTAATCCACTAGCAAGACTCTTTAATGATTTACCAGCTCCTCCACCTTTTGTTGCTGCCTTTGTTTCTGGAACTTTTACTTTATCAGCTAAACTAGATGTTGCTTTATCTGTTACCGCAGATGCAGCTTTTCCTCCGAAGAATCCTGCTACTTTCTGAGCTCCTGCTTTAACTATATTTTTCAACCATGCTGCAGATGATTTTACCATACCACCCATATCAAGTCCAAGTGATTTGAATCCTGTTCCTAATTGACCTGAGGCAGTAACCATACCACCCAATCCTTTAAGACCAGTTCCAAGGTATTTATTCATTCCCGTGTTAAGGACTTCTGAAAATACTGAAAACTTATCTTTTACTATACTACTCAATTGACCAGCATTTTCCATTTTAGTGTTCATCTTCTGCAATTCTGCAACAGATACACCTAATAAATCAGCTGTTTGTTTCTTTTGGTAGTAATCCATTTTATTGAATGCCGCTACACCACCAAGTTGTTTAAGAGTTTCTTTTGTTGCTCCTGTTATATCACCACTATATGCAAGTTCTCTTGCTTTGTTAAGATTAATGTTTTTACCTAACATTGCACCTAATTCTAATTCCTTAGTAATAGATGATTCGAAATCAAGTAATCCATCGGCTATACCACTAATTGTGGACATATTAACACCTAATTTTGCAGCATATCCAGCAGCTTCTAATATATTATTACCACCATCTTTACCAAATAATGCAAACTCTTCAGTTGAATTTGCTAAATCACCCATTAATTGGGCTGGAATGATTCCATTTTGTTTTGCAAATTCTTGAGAGGTTTTTGACATATCTAATGCCACATCAGTTGAATTTCCATTCAACATTGAAAATGCATTTACTAACTTAACTGCCTCACCACCACTAATACCCATGTTGGAAGACATTAAACCTACACTTGCTTGTAATTCAAACGTTGCTTTGTTTGTATCACCAAGTGCTGCACTTAAATCTTTAGCGTTTTGTACTGCATCACCAAATACTAATGATAATACACCAGCCTTTCTTGCAACACCATCTGTTTGGAACATTGAAGTTCCCAATTCTGTATTGGCTTCTCCTATCTTACCAACAACTACACCCAGACCTGATATTAAACCACCTACAGCTCCTGTTATGTTTCCATATAGAGTTTTAACGGTCATCAATGTACCTTTAATAGTTTTCTTTACACCTTCAAGTACATCATGTTGAGATTGTATTAAATCTTTTTGTTCAGAGCTCATGTTAGCGTAACTATTTGCTAAACCATTCTGTTCTTTTAAGGATTGGATAATTTTAGTATTTCCATGTAGAGAAGTGCCAAGAGATTTCATCTGGCCATCATACTCGTTTGTAAGAGCTTTTCTACCTTCAACATCATCTGCACCTAATTGTGCAATACTTCTATTAAGTTCTTGAACTTTAGTTATAGATGCAATCTGTTCTTTATTGAGATCACCTACCTTTCCTGAGATAGTATTTTTTTCTGCAGCTAATGCTAAACCTTCTTTTTGCATTTGGTTTAGACCACCATACATAGAACCCATTGACTTGATAGAGCTTTCTTCACCTTTCAATGCATCTAACTTTTCTTGTCTAAGTTCTGATATTTCTTTTCTAAGTTCTTTTTGTTTTGAAATGAGAGATTCTAACTGCTTTTGTTCTTTTTCAGTTAGCGCAATAGATTTCTTCTGAAGTTCAATCTTTTCAGCTTGTATCTTCTTAGCTTCTTTTAATATCTCAGCATCATTTCTTGCCATTATAGTCTATTCCTAAGTTATGTTATTTACTATAATCAGCGAAAAGTTTATCCAACTCACGCTTTTCTTTTTCGATTTGTTTCATCTTATCGAGTACTACTTTAGGCATACCAGCTTTTTTAGCTTTATCTAAATGTCTCTTTGTAGTATTGTTTTTAACACCATCAAAGAAGTCTCCGACAAATTTACTAATACCCAATCCCTCGTTTATTGTTTTTTTAGCCATTTTGATTATTCTATATATTTGTTCTTATATAAATATAAGACAAAAAAAAAGTGAGGAAGTATTACCTCCTCACATTTACATTTGGACTTCGTCCTCCCTTTTTCTTGGAAGACTTATCATGTTCTTCTTTTTCTTTTTTCTTTGATTCTAATAACTTTTTGAAATAGAAATTCCTCCAATGGATTGGCATGAAGTAAACTTCTGACCAAGTAAATCCGTTACCATAGTTAACCATTTCCCAAATCTGAGAATGTAGTTGGATACTATAATCATTCGGAAGGGTAAAAAAACCCTATCCCAAATGGGATGTCAAGTGCCTCCTGCTCACCGGTTACATCTGATACAAAGTTGAATGTTAAATCCAAATCAGGTGTAAACTCTTGTATGTACTTCCTAAGAGCTCTTGAATCTCTAGCAAGTAAACTGTTTTTTACGAAATTATTAATATATGCTCTATCCTCATTACCATCCACATCTTGAATCATGTATCGTAATCGAGTTGTAACATCTTGTGATACTACATCACCTTTAGTTAATCTATTTAATGCTTGTATTTCAGCATTAATATCTTGTTCATCTTTATGTGTTAGTAATCTAAATATAATTTTTTTCTTACCAAGTGGTAAATCAAACTCATATCTGTTTTCTGAATTTAGATTCTCATCAGATACTTCTTTAACTTGAACTTTAGAAAGGTCTATGTTAACTTTTTGTTTTTCTCCTGATGTTGGGTCTGTCATCTCTACTTGATAATCCTTACCATATCCTAAGATACGTGTTGCTAATAAGATAGCATTCTTATCACCAATGAATATATCACCCACATTAACACCAGCATCTACAACCACCGATTCGAATAATTTATCAAGTACCACTCCCTTTTTAATAAGGTTCTGTGATGCTAATATATCTTCTTCTTTAGCTGTCATATACTTTATTTCAACTGTACCCTTTGAAAGAGGGTTTGATTCGGGATAAAGTTTACCCTTAGATGGAAGATCTATTACTTCCGTTGGAAAATCGTATTTTGCCATAACTTCTTTATTGTTTTGTTCGTATATAAATATATAACTTTTAAAAAACGAGAAAAAAAAAGGCTCTCACTAAGAGAACCTTTTTACTAAAATATATTTAACTTAGTTTATTAGAATTCTAAGATTGCGTAATCATAAGATAATGTTAACGTGATTTCTGCTGGGTCATTTGAACTCCAATCTAAATCATTAAACACTGCGTTATTGATAAATGCACCTTTAAGAGTCCATTGTTCAATCTTATCACCAACTGGTCCTAACATATAGATTTGTACATCTTTCTTATAGAAATCTGCATATCCATCTCTACCTGTAATAGATTCGTGTGATGTTCTCACCCATTCCATTACTGCTTGAGCTCCACTTGGAACGATTGGGTCAAATAATGTAATCTCTACATCTTGCCATTCTCCCTTACCTTTTAATTTACGTTTAACGTTAATGTGGTCTAGGGTTATAGTTTCAAACTGAATTGAAGGTCTATTTGCTGTTTTTATTAAGTATGAAGGTATACCATCGATTTCCATGATGAAACGATTTTTCATCTTTGGTTCGAAATTGGTATAAAACATATCGTTAAATTCTAATACTTCTGCCATGTTGTTTTTCTCCTATTATATTAATAAATATATAGATTTTTAGTTTTTAATTAATTATGCCGTAAAAGATGCTCCAGTTGGTAAAATATTAAAGTCTAACACGATGAATTCAGCAGTTTTAGTTGGTTGTAAGAAAATCTGTCCAGCCAATATATTTCTGTCGATTACATCTGGTGTGTTATTACTTTCGTCCATTACCACTCTAAATGCATATAATCCTTGTCTTTGTTGTATTCCTTCTAAATAAGGATTCACAGTATTTAAGAATTTACCTCTTGTTGTAGAAGTATTTTGTTCAAATACTAAGTATCTTGATGTTGAAGCAATATACTTCTTAACTTTAATCATCAATC
>Ga0209279_10001845_pt1 | contig 10756 bp, 9 predicted proteins | sample CoawatmetaG00DNA_3_FD_187508 | JGI IMG/M metagenome (GOLD analysis project Ga0209279, IMG submission 187508) | Marine microbial communities from the West Antarctic Peninsula - Coastal water metaG006-DNA (SPAdes) (version 2) | ecosystem: Environmental > Aquatic > Marine > Coastal ... | reverse complement strand
GGAAAATTGTATATCGAAGATCTTACAAAGGCGGGTGTTGAGTTTCATGCGGCGGGTCAACAACCCGGCATAACAGGTAAATGTTTGGTGATGGTTACGGATGATGCTGAGCGGACTATGAATACATTTCTCGGTGCAAGCCAAGCTTTGTCTGAGCGAGAGATTGATAAAGCAGCGCTCATTGATTCTGAATGGCTTTACGTCGAAGGTTATTTACTGATGGATCCGGTGCGTGCTGCTACTACTAAGGCGGCTGTCTTACTTGCCAAAGCTAATGGTGTCAATGTTGCGCTGAGTCTTTCGGATCCATTCGTAGCCACTGTTTTTGGCAACGAGCTGAGAGATATCATTGGGGGCGGAGTAGATTTAATTTTTTGTAATAAAGACGAGGCGATCGCTTTTACGGATGTCGAGCATGTCGAAGCGGCCGCTGAAGAGCTAAAAAAATATGCGAAAAATTTCGCTATAACAGATGGGTCGAGCGGAGTTATCATATTTGATGGAGAGGCCATAAGTCAGTTCGTTGGTCCCAAAGTAACAGCAGTGGATACAAACGGTGCCGGTGACATGTTTGCTGGGGCATTCTTATATGCTATCACGTCTGGCGAAGGTTATGATTTAGCCGCAGCTCTTGCAAATGAGTGCGCTGCCAAAGTGGTCACCCAGTTTGGGCCACGATTAGACGCTCGTGAGCTCGGTATAGCAAAGGCCAAATTCCAAATTTAATTCTTGGGTTTTATAAATGGAAACATCTACTTTTTATCAATATTTGCAAAGTGTGGCAATCAATGTTTACTAAGATCAAAAAAGCTATCATTCCTGTCGCAGGGTTGGGTACGCGTATGCTGCCGGCAACGAAGGCGATTCCCAAAGAATTGTTGCCTGTTTATGATCGTCCTATAATTGAGCACGTTGTAAAGGAAGCTATTGCTGGTGGCATTGTCGAAATAATATTAGTCACGCGAAGTGGAAAAGAGGCTATTGAGAATCACTTTGATGCTCATTATGAGCTTGAGCACCGCCTAGAAAAAAAGGGAAAAGAAACGATTCTCGGTACCGTTCGGAATATCCTTCCTAGGGAAATTAAGGTTACGTCCATTAGGCAGAGCGATGCTCTGGGTCTAGGGCATGCTGTTCTTTGCGCGAAGTATCTATTAAATAACGAACCTTTTGCGGTATTGCTTCCGGATGTTTTGGTCATAGACAAGGCATCAAGAGCTAAAAACTTTAGCTTTTCGGAGCTAGTCAAGGCTTGGGACACGACAGGTATTGGCCAAGTAATGGTTGAAAAGGTGGCGTCAGGCGAGGTAGACAACTATGGGATAGTAGATCTCGGCGGGGCATCAGTAAAGCCCTTTGAGAGCGTACAACTAAGGGGGCTGGTTGAAAAGCCTGCTCCTATAGACGCGCCTTCAAACCTAGCTATACTTGGCCGATACGTACTTCCATACGCTGTACTTGATGTACTTGAGAATACCTCCGTTGGCATAGGTGGGGAGATCCAATTGACCGATGCGTTAGATGAATTTCTCAAGAGTGATGGTCTAAATGGTTTTGAGACTGACGCTGCTTCTTTCGACTGTGGTAATAAAAAAGGATTCTTAGGAGCAAATGTAGCTATGGGAATTCAGGATCCTAGCATTAAGATTTACCTTAAAAATTTGTTGGAGATACATGAAGGTTAGGTTTTCAGTACCATATTATTAGTAGTGTTAGATTTCGCATTATCTAAGTAATCGATTGTTTGATGCGTTTAATGTTTAAAAATTAGAGAGCCCCATACCATTGACTAGTAGAAAAAATATAACAGTAGTGGGGTCCGGATATGTCGGGATGTCCCTTGCGGTTCTCTTAGCCCAGCACAATGATGTGATCGTCCTAGATGTGGATGCGGAGCGGGTAGATAGGATTAATAGTAAGCGATCCACCGTCGCTGACTCGGAGATAGAAAAATTTCTACTTGAAAAAGACTTATCTTTGACCGCTACGCTCGAAAAAAAATTAGCCTATGCAGATGCTGAATTTGTAGTTGTTGCTACACCAACTAATTATGATAGTGATACCAATCGCTTTGACACTAGTTCAGTAGATTCGGTCGTTGAGAGCGCCTTAAGATATAATTCATTCGCTCTAATAGTGGTTAAATCAACGATACCCGTCGGCCATGCTAATTATCTTAATGTAAAACTTAAAACTGATAGGGTAGTATTCTCACCCGAGTTTTTAAGAGAGGGGCGGGCGCTTAAAGATAATTTGAATCCATCTCGAATAATCATTGGAGGTCAATCGGCGCAAGCAATCGAATTTGCTGCTCTTCTGTCGGGTGGAGCCGAAAAGCAAGACATAGGTACTATGTTTATTCGATCTTCTGAGGCTGAGGCGGTTAAGTTATTTGCAAATACGTATCTTGCTATGAGGGTTTCATTCTTTAATGAGCTAGATTCATATGCATTAGCTCACAGTTTAGATACAAAGAGCATAATTGATGGCGTATGTCTCGATAAGCGGATAGGTGGTGGTTACAACAATCCCTCTTTTGGCTATGGCGGTTATTGCTTACCTAAAGACACTAGACAGTTACTAGCTAACTATGATCAGGTACCACAAACGCTAATACAGGCAATAGTTTCCTCTAATACGACGCGCAAAGATTTTATTGCAGATGAAATTCTTAAGAAAAAACCGAAAGCCGTTGGATTTTATCGGTTAGTGATGAAGGCGGGTAGTGATAACTTTAGATCGTCTGCGGTTCAGGGGATTATGAAGAGGATCAAAGCTAAGGGCGTTGAAATCCTTGTTTATGAGCCATCTTTAGAAGCTCTTGAATTCTTTGGGTCGGAGGTAGTTAAGGATATCAGTGAGTTTAAGATGAGGTCAGAAATCATCGTTGCTAATCGACAATCCATTGAGTTGGAGGACTGTATATCTAAAGTGTTTAGCAGAGATATATATGGCGAAAATTAATTTTTATGATTATCGTGGAGTAGAGAATGAAGGTATTTATTACGGGTACGGCAGGGTTTATTGGATTTCATTTAGCCAGGATATTACTTGATCAGGGTTACATAGTTCATGGATATGATGGGGTGACTGACTACTATGATGTAACTTTGAAGCAAAAGAGGCATTCTATTCTTGAGGAATATTCAAATTTTTCTAAAACTATAGGAATGCTTGAAGATGCCGCTCTCTTAAATATGGTTTCTGAAAGTTTTAAGCCGGATACAATTGTACATTTGGCGGCGCAAGCTGGCGTTCGCTATTCCCTAGAAAATCCAAGGGCATACATTGATAGCAATATAGTGGGCACTTTTAATGTAATGGAAGTGGCTCGCGAATTGAAAGTCAAGCACCTATTGATGGCTTCAACCTCGTCCGTTTATGGAGCAAATGAGGTTATGCCTTTTAATGAGACAGAAAAAGCTGATACCCCTCTTACGATTTACGCAGCTACTAAAAAAGCAAATGAGTCCATGGCTCATTCATATGCGCATCTTTGGGGTATTCCTACGACGATGTTCCGATTCTTTACTGTCTATGGGCCCTGGGGTAGACCCGATATGGCATTATTTAAATTTACGAAGGGTATATTAGATGGTACTCCAATCGATATTTATAATAATGGTGATATGTTTCGTGATTTTACTTATGTAGAAGATCTGGTTGGTGCCATTCAAAAATTAATTCACGCCATTCCGGGGGGCGAAGAGTCGCGAGTACTGGGTGATAATCTTTCGCCGGTAGCGCCATATCGCGTGGTTAATATCGGTAATTCGGTGAAAGTAAGATTATTAGACTTTATAGAGGCGATTGAGACTGAGCTAGATAGTAAGGCTATCCGCAATTATATGCCTATGCAGGAGGGTGATGTTCCCGCGACGTGGGCAAATGCAGATCTCTTGCAGAATTTGACAGACTACAGACCAAATACATCCTATAAAGAAGGCGTCAAGAAATTTGTAGCATGGTATCGAACCTATAACTCTATTTGACTATGAGGTAACTTTGACAACTTTAAAGAATATAAATGATATACGTCTCGCTGTTATTGGACTCGGATATGTTGGTCTGCCCCTGGCAGTAGAGTTCGGTAAAGTGCGATCGGTAATCGGTTTTGATATTGATCAGAACCGGATTAATAAGCTCAATCAAAATATAGATGATACTCAAGAGGTATCAAATCTGGAGTTGACTGAGTCATCGGGTTCGCTGTTTTCTGCTGAACCCGACGTACTAATAGATGCCAACGTATATTTAGTTACTGTCCCAACGCCAATTGATGCTTTTAAGCGGCCAGATCTTAATCCACTGTTCAGAGCTAGTGAGACTATCGGTACTTACCTCAAGCGAGGCGATATCGTAGTGTATGAATCTACGGTTTATCCCGGATGTATTGAGGAGGACTGTGTACCGGTTCTTGAAAAAGTCTCTGGGCTTAAGTTTAATGTCGACTTTTTCGCCGGGTATAGCCCTGAGCGCATTAATCCCGGAGATAAAGAGCATCGCCTTATCAACATTAAGAAAGTCACTTCAGGCTCTACTCCCCTAGTTGCTGATCTTGTAGATGAACTATATAGAAGCATCATTTTAGCTGGTACGTATAAAGCTAGTAGTATAAAAGTCGCCGAAGCTGCCAAGGTAATAGAGAATACTCAGCGGGACGTTAATATTGCCTTAATCAATGAGTTGGCTATGATATTTAACAGAATGGATATTGATACATATGATGTTCTCGCTGCGGCAGCCACTAAATGGAACTTTCTGCCGTTTTTGCCTGGCCTGGTAGGGGGGCACTGTATCGGTGTTGACCCTTACTATCTTACCCACAAAGCTCAGTCTTTGGGCTACCACCCTGAAATTGTCCTCGCTGGTAGGCGAGTAAATGATGGAATGGGTAAGTATGTTGCACGACAGGTTATCCTTGAGATGAGTAAAGCTGGTAGTGTGATCCTAAATGCTAAGGTTCTGGTTCTGGGGTTAACGTTTAAAGAGAATTGCCCGGACCTCCGTAATTCAAAGGTTATAGATGTGATAGCTGAGCTGCAGGAGTATGGAGCTGACGTGGATGTTTATGATCCATGGGTAAGCTCTAATGATGCGGATAGCTACTTTGGTGTTGATTTAGTTGAACCGAACGATCAAAAGTATAGCGCAATGATATTTGCTGTTGCTCATGAGAAATTTATAAATGATGGCGAAATGCTGGTTAGTAAGCATTCAGAGAAAAACTGTGTGATTTATGATTTGAAACGTGTCCTCCCCGAACATATTAATACTACGTCGCTGTAACGAAAAAATAATTGGAAAAACTGTAAAACGATGGAGAAGATGATGGAAAAGCTAAGCCGGCCCAATATTATTTGGATAGTTACAGATTCAGCGCGAAACTTTAGCACGGGAGGTTTAGACGATAGAGATCGTCCAGATTTCTTTGATACGATATCTGATGAGTTTGTAAACTTTGAAAATACAGTAACGTCGGCGCCAAGTTCGGTGATGTCAGGTGGTTGCATGCTGACGGGCATGAATTCTTACTATATAGGTCGAAATTATGATGATTTCAGATATGAGGAGGGCGCATTTCCAAATCTTGCGACTATCTTACGACATCATGATTATGAAACTCAGGGTATATTCGTTGCTCGCGAGATGCGTGAAAAGATTGCTCCATTCATGGGTCATGTCGGAAAAGAGGCTTGGCCTAAAGATGTGGGCCACTCGCAACGTATGTGGAAAAATGAGACAGCAAATGATGTCTTAGAAAATTATCTAGCTAAGCGGGTGGCAGAAAAACCATTGTTCTTAATGCTTTGGAATAACATTCGGCATGATTTAAATATATCTAACAACTTGGATACACTAGTTAAAAGTCTCAAGAAGCATGGATACTATGATAATAGTGTCATTATTTTCTGTGCCGATCATGGCTATCCGCATCCCAGGAGAGGTTTTACGCCTGAAAATCTTAAAAGGCAGGGGCTGACTCACGATCTCATGTTGGGCGATGACAATATCCTTATTCCGCTACTAATAAAAGCCCCAGGTTGCGTACCGAGTAATGTGAACGAGCAAGTAGGGACGATTGATCTTTTTCCCACAATTTTAGATTATGCGGGTATAGATTCATATAGTGGTAAAGATAGTTTCCCGCAAAGTGGTGCCTCCCTGAAGCCATTGCTTGCTCAATCGGGTAATAAAGAAACATTTAAGGACCGGAGCATACGGTGTGATTGTCGTTTCTTTGGTCAGTCACAGCGAAAAACTGCTATTCGTCAGGGCCAGTTTAAGTATGTGTATTCTCACGATGATAGTGTAGAAGAGTTCTATGACATAGGCTTTGATCCTTTAGAAGACGTAAGTCTCGCTGGAAAAGAAGAGTATCGGGACAAAATATCGGAGCTTCGAGAAATATTTTTAATGGAAGAGGCAAAAGCTAACGAGTTTCAAGAGCAATATATAGCCAAAAAACTTGTTAGTACTCTCTCGGCAAATGGGATAACTGGCCAGCTAATTATTTTGAGCCTGCAGGGATCACAACTCAATGACCGTATTATTTCTGCCTTAGGTAATGTAAAGAATTTTGAGATAAAAGCGTTTGTCGGCACTGTCTCAAAAAAATCAACATTCGCACATGATATTAATAGCTTAACTAGTAAGCAGTTTTTAGAGCTCAAAAAGTTAGTATCGGATGGTGCGCAAGCTATCTTACTCTATGAGGAAGTCGGGATTGAGTTTGCTAATACAATTAAATTTGTCAAAAATAATGGCATCATACTGACGAAAAAATTTGACATTAATTTCCAATCTGGTGGTGATGTAAAATGGAATCTAGCCAAGTTAATAAGGGCAATTTCAAGTCGGAGAAAGCTAATTCAGAGTGAGCCTACTCTTCTTTTAACATATGCAAAAGAGCTCGCTCAGAGGTTTTTGCGCAAGTTAAGGTGATTACATGGAATTAAAGCACTGGGAGTATAATATTGTTGATCTTCATAATGAGGGTCATTTCGATGTGGACGATAGCCTATCAGTATTAGCTAATGGGGTTGATTTCCTTAATCTAGAGTTAGCAAAAAAAATACCAGGAAAAGCTTCGATACTTGAAATAGGTTGTGGAGTCCAGTCGCTTTTCCTTGAAAATATAAAAAATACTTATCGATGGGATGGTATCGATGTATTTGAGGTCAATAAACTTGGTATTAAATCTATTGCTACAAAACTTGCGTCGGTTGAGAATATCCCATTCGCAGATCAATATTTTGATTATGTGCTATCTAATCAATCGATAGAGCATTGGCGTGAATATGGGGTATCACCAACGGTAGGGCTCTCTGAAATAAGGAGAGTTGTGTCTGATAAGGGTAGGGTGGTCATTAACTTTCCAATTCAGTTGCATGGAGATAGGATCTTTGTGAAAGGAGACTTCGAAAAGATTGATCGATGTTTTCTTGATGCAGGTTTAGAGATTATTAAAAAAACCGCTGTTCTTGATTCAAGGCGGTCTAATTACGTCGGCTGGAGGTACTGTGGCTTTCCCGATTTTTATGTTAAAAGTCTGCCTAAGCATGAGGATACGTCATATATCGTAGAGTATGAAGCTAAGCCAGAAGTCGGTTATGCGGGGCGTACCAACAATAATAGTACTACTGATGTGTTTAAGAAGCGTCAGACGACATTTAAGCTACATGCTCATCATGGATTGACATATCTTGCGTGGAAACTTTTAAATAGGGTAGTTGGTAAAAAGCGAGCTTAACTAGATATTCATATTATTAGATTTTAGTTGAGCTGGTAGTATTGCGTTAGGGAGTATTAATATGAAAGTAGGGATGGTTATACCATCATTTCGGCCTTTAGTGGGGGGCGCCGAGCGCCAGCTCGAGGGGCTACTTCCTAATTTGGCTGGACTGGGAGTGTCATCTACTGTTTTCACCAGAAGGGTCTTGAAGGCGCCGATGATGGAGCAAGGTGAGGGATATATTATAAGGCGCGTGTATTCAGGCATACCAGTGATTGGTTTTGCTGTTTCCCTTGCGATTGAACTGTTAAGACGCAGGTCTGAGTTTGACGTCCTTCATTGTCATAGTTTGAGCGGTCAAGCTGCTCTCACTTGTATTATAGTTGGGCGTTTCATTGGTGTACCAGTGATTTTGAAGGTAACGCGCAGTGGCAAGGGCACGCAATTAGGTAGGCTTCGAGGAAGTCTTTTAGGTAGCCTCATATTAGCTTTACTTAAGTTCGCCGCAAGCAAGTTTGTTGCTATTACTGAAGATGTAAAGGTCGAGTTATTAGATTCGGGCTTACATGAAAGGAAAATTGTTAGTATTCCTAATGGTGTTGAGCTACCACCCTTAAGGGTAGGAACTACGGCAAAGCCTATTACCATAGTCTATATTGGACGGCTTATAGATCGTAAAAGAGTTGATTTGCTTATTAGCGCTTTGGTACGTCTTCGGGAATCGATTGATGCCGTTTTAGTAATTGCAGGTGATGGGCCTAATAAAGAAAGTCTGGAGGGGCAATGTGAGGAAGCCAAAGTTTCTAGTTTTGTAAGATTTGACGGTTCACTTTCGAAATCAGGCATTGCAAACTTACTCGAGGAGGCTGATATTTTTGCACTGCCATCAGATTCCGAAGGTATGTCCAATGCGTTGTTAGAAGCTATGGCGGCGGCGTTACCTGTGGTCGTAGCGGATATTGCGGCTAATCGGTCATTAGTTCAGCAGGGAGTAACTGGCTTTCTTTTTTCTGATGTGAAGTCCTTAGAAAAAGCTTTGATTGAGTTAAGCATTAATCAGTCATTACGCTTTAAGCTGGGAAATGAATCACGGAAGCTAATGGTTAACCAGTATAGTTTTGACAAAATCGCAAGTGAATATTTGTGCGTATACTCAGAGGTGCTTGATGTTATATAACGAGTTTCTAACAGCATCTACTCGTGAGGACGTGAAGGCGAATGATCACATTCACTATTTCTCTAAATATTTTGCGCCACGATTGGCGTATACAGCATATAAGATTGGTCTGACGCCAAACCAGGTTACTTTCATCTTTCTATTTTTAGGCATCGGTTCGGGTGTCGCTTTATCGTCTTCTCTACCATTTATCTGTTATATACTGTGGCGGCTGCATATTATTGTGGATATGGCCGATGGAAGCGTAGCCAGAGCTACAAAGGTATTTTCCCCTAATGCTGTCGGTTTTGACAGATGCAATCATGTGATTATTAATACCACTATACTACTGGTACCTTTAACTGGGTATGTCGATCTGATAGCCGCAAATGGTTTAGTTGTGTCATTTTACCTGTATTACTTTTTTTCAAGGAACTTTGTAACTAAAACACCAGGAGTCCACAGTTTTTCAGTGACAGCAAACTTCGCAAAGGATATTGTGGGGTTAGAAGGGTATATTGCACTGATGTGCACATTTGCGCACCTAGGCTTAAATGATTATATACCGTTTTTGGTACATTTCTATTCTGCTGCATTTGCTGGTCTCTTCTTAGTTAAGCTATTTCGTATAGTTTACAAGTGACGATACGAATAACATCAGTTCCTAGACCGATGGCCCCGAATTCCGGCTATCATCCCATGGCTCTTGCTAAACAGCGTGGCGATGAAGTCTGGGCTATACCAAATTATGGAAGATATGTTGGTGACTATAGAAAGGTTAGGTACTTTTGGTTAGATACTGACCTTATTCTTAAAATAATGCCGGGAATACTTCTCCGTGCCCTAACGTTAATCACGATATTTTATCGTGCACTCAAAAAGGGCGATGAGATATTTTTGGTACACAGCTTTCTATACTCTCTTCCGTTATTACTTGCTAATCGAAAATATGTGATTGTAATTCATGGTTCTGATTTCAAGCATCTAAGATCCAGGCTTGGTGGTCTCCTGGCGCGACGCGCTAGAGGAGTTTTTGGTGTTGGGTTTAAGTCCTCTGGAGCCGGTTATGAGGTTACTGAGATTCCTAATGTTTTTGATATATCTATGTTGTCTTCATCTGAAGCGATTACTAATTCATATGATGTATTATTCATATTGCGAGAGGCGGCTGTAAAAAATCCAAGTTATCCGTTTAAGTTTTATGAAAACATGAAAGAAAAATTAGATATTAATGTTGGTGTGGTTGGTCTTAGTGAATTTTTTTTGTCGTCGCAAGATCGATCAAAACTAAGTGTCAGTCAAAACCATAAAAGCAGTATTGATTATTTAGGTCGGTGCTCATTCAGTAAAGTTGCCTCAATACTGCATTCCAGTAACATACTAATTCTTCCGAGCCACACTGAGGGAGTAGCGAAGGCAATGTTAGAAGCTATGGCGTGTGGGTTGCACGTAATCGTCTCTGACAAACTAATCCTTCCAGAGGTATTTGAGGAATTTGTGATTAAAACTGATCTATACAATTGGGAGAAAATGCAAGAGATTATAACCTCCCTTGCTCAAAGAGGTAGAAATGTAAACAATAAGGCCTTTGCGGCTTGGTACTTAGACGATTCAATGAGCAAGTTGATTAACTTGTATAAAATAGTAACAGAAGTGGCGGAAAGATAACGCTTTTTCAAAGACTCTTGAAAATATAGTAAGGTAACGTATGTGTGGATTTTTTGCTAGTAATGACCCTCGTATTCAACTGAATAGTTTAAATGTCATAAACGAACGTCTAGCCTTTAGGGGACCTGATGGCCAGTCTGGGCTGATATTTCATGGTGACTGGAAGCTCTATCATTCAAGATTATCTATCATCGCAC
>Ga0209279_10001838_pt1 | contig 10770 bp, 15 predicted proteins | sample CoawatmetaG00DNA_3_FD_187508 | JGI IMG/M metagenome (GOLD analysis project Ga0209279, IMG submission 187508) | Marine microbial communities from the West Antarctic Peninsula - Coastal water metaG006-DNA (SPAdes) (version 2) | ecosystem: Environmental > Aquatic > Marine > Coastal ... | reverse complement strand
TACATATCCAATGTTAGTTGAGGTTGAGTCTAGTGGAACAATATATAACAACCCTAGCGTTACATATACCGGATCTTCAAATACCCTTACTTCTCCATACTTAACAGTTTCTAGCGGAGGCATTATTTTAGGCGGTACAGGTAGAATACAAGGTGTTGATACTGTATCAGCATCAACTGACGCAGCCAATAAAGCTTATGTAGACGCAGCTGTTGCTGGTGTTGGAGATATTACTGAGGTTAACGCCGGAACAGGTATGACAGGTGGTGGTACTTCAGGGGCGGTTAATTTAAATGTAATTGGTGGTGATGGTATTACTGCTAACGCAGATAATATCGTTGTAGATAGTACAGTTGTAAGAACTTCAGGTACTCAGGTAATTAGCGGTAGTAAAACATTTAGTGATGGTCTTATAATATCAGGAGCAACTAAAAATCTTTTTATCTTCAATACAGCTGAAACTCAAGCAGGAGTTGTTTTTGGTGATACACAAGGAGGTGCAGGTCAAAGAGCATCGATTAAATTTGATTCAGGAACAGAGACCTTAGACTTTTTTGTAAATGACGAGACTGCTGAACGAATGTCTATTAGTACCTCAGGTGTTTTAACTATAAATGGAGGAAATATTAGTTTAGCGGGTACAGGGCGTATACAAGGTATAGATACAGTTTCTGCAACAACAGATGCTGCTAATAAAGCTTATGTAGACGCGGCAGTCGCGGGTGTGCCTACTGGAGATATTACAGGCGTAACAGCAGGTACTTTTTTAACAGGTGGCGGAACATCAGGGACGGTAACTCTTAATGCGGATACATCAAAGTTAGGACACATTGTTAATAGCTCAAATGGTAGTGTTACTGCTGGATGGATAACAGTAGCTAGTGCTTCAAGTGCTAGAAGACAAGGAGAGGTTTATGTAACAGACGGAGAATCAGGTGATCATGCTTTTATAAGAATCGATTGGATGCGTAGTTATGCAGATACTAATTTTACAGTATTAAATTGTGGAGGTCATCAAAATAGAATTGTAGGAGTAAGAGTATTACAACAATCTAGCAGCACTACATATGGACCAAAATATTTACAGATAAAAGTTACAACTACTTCTAATTACTACGTTGCTGTAGTAGCCCCTGGAACTATACCTAATTATGCAGACTTATTAGCCGTAACGCCTGTGTTGGAAAATACTAAAACAGGTTATGCTGTAACAGGGGCTCAGCTAGAGGATTTAGACGATTCAAGTGTTGGTACTCATGAAGGCCTTACAGTAGGTGAGGATTTATATGTTAATGGAGGTGACATTATACTTGGTGGAACAGGTAGAATACAAGGTGTAGATACAGTATCATCAAGTACAGATGCAGCTAATAAAGCGTATGTAGATGCTGCTATAACTCCTGTTGGCAATGGTCAAATTGATGGAAGAACTTCAGGTAGCGGTTTAAGTGGATCTATGGATGCGACTGCAAATCAAAGTGGCAATACCACGTTTACAGTAACTTCAAACGCAACAACTGCAGCTACAGCGAATACAATTGCTTATAGAAATGGCTCTGCAGATATTTTTGCAAGATTATTTAGATCTACTTACACTAACCAAAGTACTATATCTGGAGGAATGGCTTTTAGAGTTAATAATGGAAGCGATAATTATACACGCTTCTGTAGTAGTCCTTCCGCTATTAGAAGTTTTATCGGAGCTGGTCAGGGTACTGTAACAGGTAGCGGAACATCCAATTTTATACCAAAATGGAATGGTAGTACGAGTTTAACAAATAGTACTACGTTATATAACGGTAATTCGGGTAGACTTAATATAAATAATTCTATTACTGCAAATCCTTCTTACGGTGGTGATCCAGATTTGTTTATTACAGGGGCAAACTCTAATACCGCGGCTTGTATAGTTTTAATGAATGCCGATACAACTGGTTCTACTAATCAAGAAACAGGAAGAATTGAGTTTGGTATTAAAGACGATAACGCAAGTGGATATATAAATACAAGGATATTATCAAGATTGACAAGTACACCTGGAACAGGTTCAGCTGGTAGAGGCCAATTAGAGTTCCAAACAAGTGCTGGTGGTGCTGGAACTTCGCCATCAACCAAAATGACTATTGACTATCGAGGATATGTAGGTATTAACGACACGACTCCAGCGGAAAGGCTTCAAGTAAACGGAAATATTAGAGCAAGTGGTTACAAATCTTCAGATGGTTCAACAGGAATAACTGGAACTTTTACTTTTGTAGATAAAGCTAGTGCTACAAGATCATTGACTATAAAAAATGGATTAATAACAGCTAAAAATTAATGGAATTAATACAGAATTGGAGTTTAGAAGATAAGGCTATTTTATTAGAATCTATAAAGTCAAATATAAATGTAGAGTATAATGATATCCTTATTTACGGAAGCAGGATTCATGGGGATTTTTATCCAACATCGGATTTGGATATAGTAGTTTACACAAAGGAATCTAACGATATTGAGTTTTTTACTTATTACTTTGATTCTGTAGATAATCCTGAAAGCGAATACAATAATATTAGATGTAGTATATTGTTTAATGATAGTAAAAAATATTTAACTGACACTTGGGAAAGTTGTGGTCATGACTACTTTTTTCCTAGGTATTCTATAGTAAATGATAAATTTTACGAAGGAAATAGAAATCATGTTGCACATCATCAAGGCATAAGAGATTTAATAACTGAGTATAAAGGATGGAATGTTCCTTTTGATGACTACAATGAAAAAAATAAACATTTAATAATAAAACAATAAACTATGATAATTTATAATTGGGATTGCAGAAACGTAGAAGCTTATATAGAACAAGCAGGAAATGCAGATGTAGTATATAAAGTGCACTATAGAGTGAATGGAACATCTGACGTTTTAAATCCTGAAGGAATACCTATTCAAGCTACAGTTATAGGGGTGGCATCTTTAGATACTAGCAATATAACAAATTTTATTCCTTGGGATGAAGTAACTGAAACAGAAGTGGAAGCATGGACTAAAGCAGCTATAGGAGAAACAATGGTTTTAGAAACAGAAGCTAATATTGCTAATCAAATAGCCTTGTTAATAGCACCAGTGTCAATAAGCCTTACGGTTGGACAGCCAGTGCCAGAGTAACCATTCGCACCGCCGGCTTAATATATTCCTAACTACGTAATTATGTAGTCATACAACAATCAAATTAAATCAATTAAATGGAATTTAACTTACCAAGTCAAATAGTAAAAAATTTGAGTTTCGGAGACGAAGCTCGCAATAAAATATTGTCAGGTGTCTATAAATTATCAGACGCAGTGAAGTCAACATTAGGAGCTTCAGGAAAATGCGTGATATATGAAGACGGAATGGGCAGACCGGTGATAACAAAAGATGGAGTAACCGTTGCGGAAAGCGTAGTCTTAATAGACCCGGTCGAGAATATAGGCGCAACCTTAATAAAGGAAGCGGCTAATAATACAGTGCGAGAAGCAGGTGACGGTACAACAACAGCTACCGTACTTGCTACAGCATTACTAACAGGATTAAACAATTATAAGGGTGCAGAAAAAATTAGACATATTAAAGACAGCGTTTCTGAATGTTATGAAGAAGTTGTTAATTATCTTGACACTACCAGTATACCGGTGGAAGGCGACATGCTACGACAAGTTGCATACATTAGCTGCAATAATGATCAAGACCTTGGAGACAAAATTGGAGAAGCTTTTGAAAAAGTTGGAAAAAATGGAGTCGTTCTAATGGAAGATTCTGAAACAAATGAAACTTATGTGGATTTTGTGGAAGGAACTCAATTTGAAGCGGGTATTAAATCACCTCATTTATTAACAGATAAAGATAAAGGCACAGCTGTGTTAGATAATCCTTATGTTTTAATAGTGAGCTCTTCAATACCAAACGTTAGAAGAATACAAAGCATATTAGAGCATGTAGTTAAATCCAAAAGATCTTTGTTAATAGTAGCAGCTATGGAACAACAACCATATGCAACATTATTAGCAAACAAGGTTAAAGGTAATATTAAAGTAAACATTGTTGATTTACCTGGATTTGGACCAACTAAGCAAGATGCTACAGAAGATCTAGCTATCCTTACAGGTGCTACAGTCATTAACGAGGAGTTAGGGGACGATTTAGACTTAATAGATCCTAACGTACTAGGAGAGGTTGAAAAGTCCGTTACAGACGCTAAAAACACAACATTACAAATTGGCAATGTTACAGAAGATTTATCAGAAAGAATCTTGGAAGTTAAAAGCAAGATTGAAAGCGAAACAAATGGTTATCTTAAGAAAAAACTAGAACAACGTTTGTCTATGCTAACTGGTAAAGTTGGTGTTATTTATGTTGGAGCTGATTCGAAAGTAGAATTAAAAGAAAAGAAAGATAGAGTAGAAGATGCAATTCACGCAACTAAAGCAGCTTTACAAGAAGGTATTGTTTCAGGAGGTGGAGTTGCTTTATTAAATGCTGCTCAAATTATTGAAGTAAAGGATGATGGTTACGGAATATTATTAGAAGCTATTAAAGCTCCTTATGAAATTATTCTTGACAACGCTGGTTATGGAGATTTACCCACACCTAAAGAACGAATAGCAGGAGAACCTGATAGAGAATGGAGGGGAACAGGTATTGACGCTACTTGTGGTTGTTATAAGCAAATGATTGAAAGTGGAATTATAGATCCGGTATTAGTTACTAAATCGGCTTTAAAAAATGCTGTAAGTGTTGCAACAACGATAATCTCAGCAGATTGTATAATCTCAAATGTAAGATCTCTTGAAAGCAATTAATTACTATATCATAATCGATAAAATAAAAGAAGCACCGAAAACGGTAGCTGGCTTAGAATTGACTGAAACACAAAACACTGACATTAGATATTTAAAAGCTAAAGTTATAAGTGTAGGCGATAGAGTTGAACATATAAAAGAAGGGGATATAGTTAGATACGATAAACACGCAGGTCACGGAATTGAGTGGGATGATATAATGTATTACGTAATAACTATTAACGATATAGTTTTAGTAGAATGAGATTAAGTCCTAGTGACTTAAGGGACATAAATTTATTTAAGTATTACAGGCTTGTTAGAAGATGGGCCTGTAAAACTTACAACCTTAAGGATGCCGACTTAGAATTATTAATATACTTGGATTGTAAAAAACGTTTTACACGTAATGATTTCATTAACGGTGTTTACACATACTCTTGGGATAAAGCTAGATGGGATAGATTAGGGCGTGAAGGATGGATTAGTGTATTTAGCGAAAGAAATAGAACTACAAGAAAGTTTAATACCTATACAACTTCTTTTAAATGTAAACAGTTAATTACAAGAATTTATAGGATATTATTAGCCGAAGAAGATTTACCAACATCGGAAAGAAGTACGTTTTACAAGAATAAGACATATACAGATAAAGTTTTTAATAAAGCTATTGATGATATGATAAAAGATAAAGATAGATAATTATGGCATTTAAAATGGCTCCTAAAGCCCCTTGTTTACAGACAACTACTAAATATTCACCCGCATCTCCTGCTAAGCAGAAAAGCGGAGCAAGTGGTGATACATTAGCTCCAGGAGACGGAGTTAGAAAAACAAAAAAAATAAGTACAGCTGGAAATTTTGAACCAGCAGGAAAGCAGAAAGATTTTATACCTTTTGCTTTTAGACCAGACGCTAAAATTGGTGGTGGATCTAATTCCGGAATTAAAGGTAAAATGGGATCATCAAAACGTAAAGCTGAATACGACGCCAAAGGATGGGCTTACGATGAAACAATATCCAAAGCATCTACTAATAGGCCTAAAGCTAAATCAATAGAAGCAAAATCAGTAGGTGTTAAAAATGTTGTAAATCGTCCAAAGGCAAAAACAGCTATTTCTGAACCAGCTGAAAAGAAAGCTCCTAAATTAGAAGCTACTAAAACTAGCGCTCCTAAAAAAGAAGTTAAACAAACTAGAGCACAAAGGATTCGTGCAAAAGGAGAAGCGGCATTAGCTAGCGGAGATAAAAAGAAAGCTTTAAGACTAAGAAGAAGATTAAATAGAGTAGAAGCAAGAAAAGCAAAAAAAGAAGCAAGAAAATCAAAATAAAAACAATTACAATGGCAAACAACGGAAAAGGTATTGGACCACAAAAATTAGGAGGAAGTAAATCAATTGCAACTAACGGATCACCCGCTAAAATGGGTGCTAAGAAAGGCGATCAATCTAAAAGCAGATTAGATTATGAATCTCCAGCTAAAAAGAATAAAGGTATGTCTTATGACATTAAAGAAGCTTCAAATCAAAATTTAAGCGCAAAAGCAAGAAAGCATTACTCTGAAAATGCTCAAGCAGCAAACAAATCTGGTTACAAAGGATAATGGCATTTAAGCTAAAAACCCATTCTGAGATATTCGGTATACACGAAGAAACATCTCAATTCGGTACTCCCGTGATAATCAAAGATGATTTAGAAGATGGGGTTGAAGCTGAAGCTAATAGAGATGGAACTATTTTTGTTAGTTCTAAGATTCCTGATGCGAAAGTAGCAGATGCTGTTGCTCATGAAAAAGTTCATTTAGATCAAATGGCTACCGGTAGATTACAATATAGTGAAGATTCTGTTACTTGGAAAAGAGATACTAGAACTCCTGCTAGAAAGTATGACAGAGCAACAATGAACGAAGGTCACCCTGATTTTGAATGGGAAGACGAAGCGTATAAACAATCATAATTATGGGATTAAACTTTAGAGGACAAGCTAATAGATTTAGCGAACTTAAAAAGAATAAAGCAGGTTTTCAAGAAAAATCTGCACCAGGACCTAGACAAGGTATTGGAGGGGATGAGCCAGGCAACTTAAAAGCAGCTGAGGCTAGATTTGGTAATATAGTATCTCCTACGAAAATTAAGAAAAACTTTTACGGAGGTGAAGCTTATTTTCAAGACGGATATAGTGGTAAAATGGGAGGAGCAGGAGCAAATCCAATTACAGCAAAATCCAAAAGCAGTCCATTAAAAATGAATGACTCTTTAGTTCAAGGAGCTGCTGATACAAATAAAAAGTTTGTAGATGTTGGGTTAGAAGTTGCTAAAGCTTTTAAAGGTGAGGTTGAGCCAAAAACAGCAGACCTTAAATCGCTTAAAACTAATGACGAAGACAAAACCCAAGAGCCAAGACCAAAAGTAATTGCACCACCAGAATTAAAAGCTGCAGGACTAGCCAAAGTTAGCAACATGGAGTTTGATTTAGGACATGAGTTTGAACACCAAGAATTAAAATTTTAGTAAGATGAAAAAAAATGTACCAATCGAAATAAACTCTGACATGGGTGCTAACACTAACATGTCGACCAAACTAATGTAACAATGGGAAAGCCAGGAAAAAAAAATGTACCAATAACGCAAAGAGCGGAAGTTAAAACTAATTCTAAGAATAAAGTTGAAGAGCCTTTATTAAACGTAGGGCCAGCAGGTGTATACGGAAATAATCAAACTAGAAAGATTCCTTCTCCAGCAAAGCAAACAGCTAAGCAAAAGAAAAACCTTCCTGAAGCTATTGTAAAAGCTATAGCAGCGAAGTCTCCAGCTAAGCAAAAGAAAGAAGATAAAAAAGTCAAAACTACTGCGATACTTGAAACATCATCTGCAGGAAAAGATATTGTTGTTAAAGGTAAAGAAAAGCAAAGGATTAAAACTGCAAAAGATGTAGGTGTGTCTCAAGCTAAAGTAGATGCGTACAATATGAAAAAGTACGGTACTAAAAATCCAACGAAAGACGGTAAAACTAATAACAAAATAGGTACTGGCAAATTCGAAAAAGATACCGTAAAAAAAGGTAAAAAAGAAACTACAACTAATAGCTCTACAAAAACTATTCGCACTAAAGACATGGGGGATTCTCAAACAGCTTTGTCACGTAGACAAACTATAAGAGGAGGAAAAGTTGGTACTAGAGTTGAGTACCAAGGTAAAGTAAAATCTGCAAGAGCCAAGTACAAAAATATGACAAAAGCTGAAAAAGAAAAAGCTGGAGGACGTACAAAGTATATGCGCAAAGTTAAAAACGACGCGAAAATAGTTAGAGCTGATAAAAACTCAGCACTTGGTGCAGCTTCCGCTAAAGGAGCTCAGGCGCAAGCGGATCAGAACAAGTCAGCCTTGTCAGGGCAAACTGGCAATGTTAAAAGTGCTGGTAGAGATAAAGACCGAGGAGATAATTCGCAAACTAAACAAGAATCAGATAATAAAAAGGAACTTGAAGCAAAAGTAAAATTAGCAGCAGCCAAGAGAGCAAAAGCAGCAGCAGCTCTAGTTGATAAGAAAAAAGAAGATACCACGATAACAGATATCAAAGCAGCTAATGCAATGGCTCCTGGTTTTTTCAAAGGGAAATCTCCGTTAAAAAAGAATTATTTTAAAAGATAAAAATACAATGAAATCAAAAGGGCTAGGTGATACTGTTGAAAAAATAACCGAAATTACGGGTATTAAAAAATTAGTTGAACTAATCCCTGGAGATTGTGGTTGTGATAAAAGAAAAGAAATGTTAAATAAAGCATTTCCATATAAACAGTAATTAAATTAAATCATTATGAGTAAATTAAAAACGTTAGAAGTACAGTCAAAAGATGTTAAATCAATCACAGCAGAAGAACTTTCTACACTGCAGCAAAGTGTTTCATCACAAAATCAGGCACAAATTAGATTAGGAGGTTTTGAAATGCAAAAGATTATTTATCTAGATGAAGCTATGAAAGCAGCTGAAGCAGTTAAGGCGATTCAAGAAAGTTTAGAAGAAGTTTACGGAGCTGTAAACATTGACTTAAACACTGGAGAAATCAGCGATGTCAAAGAATCAAATTAGAAAGATAAGTATAGGTAAAGATTATAAGAATGACGCTATGCACTATGCTGTTGGACAGGAAGTGTATGGCGGTCATACTATAGCTCACATCATAGAAGAGCAAGACAAGTACTCTATTTATATTTCCAAGAAAGATTTAATAATGCCTTGGAAAGACTTTAACAAGAACATGTCTATATCTGTAGAATACGATTTATCTTATTAAATGCACAGCGTATTTAATTATCTAGTTGCACCGAAAGGAGACAGAACGACTGGAAAGAAAACAATCGATGGACAAGAATTATTGCTAAACACAGACTTACAGAATCATGAATATACAAATAGAATTGGTTCTGTACTTAGTCTTCCTTTGGCTAATAAATATAAAGAACTAAAAGAGGGTGATGAAGTAATAGTTCATCATAATATTTTTAGAAGATTTAGAGATATTAAAGGCTTAGAAAAAAACAGTAAAAACTATTTAAGCGAAGATGTTTATTTAGTTCAACCCGATCAGATATACGCTTATCGAAGAGATGATGAGTGGATGGCTTTAGAAGGTTTCTGTTTTGTAATGCCTATAAAAGAAACAAAAATGTTTTCTGTAGATTTTGAAAAGCCTCTTAAAGGTATAGTAAAATACGGAAATAAAAATATAGAAATTGATACTTTAGTTGGGTTTAGACCAAACAGCGAGTATGAATTTGTTATAGACGGGCAGAGGTTATACCGAGTTCCCACCACTTCAATTACAATCAAATATGGACATAAAGGAAACGAAGAAGAGTATAATCCAAGCTGGGCACAAAGCCGTTGAAGAACTTATAAAGGTTGCTAAAGAAGCTATTGTTGATTCAGATGATGATTTAACAGCAGACAAACTTAAGAATGCAGCAGCAACTAAGAAGCTAGCTATATTCGATGCTTTTGAAATACTTAATCGCATAGACGAAGAACAAAGATTATTAGATAATAAACCTAAGCAAGAAGTAGTTGTAGAAGAGTTTGGTGGGTTTGCTGAAAAAAGATCTAAATAATGTATAAGCAGACTTTATATCAAGTTATTGAACCCATTAAAAAAACAACTATATCTAGATTAAACAAAGGAAAAAAATGGGAGTACGGCTATAACAAAGAGCATGATGTAGTTGTAATAAGCAAGACAGGAAAAATAGGTGAAATATATAAAATTCAAAATCTTAAAATAGCATTACCTTTAGCTCCTTCGAAAATTAATAAGAATACTAACAAATGGACACCTGAAGAATATCCTAAAGAATTAAAAGCTATAAAAAGCATTTTTGATTGGAAAGAATATCCTGAAGGTTTCAAAACAAAGTGGGGGGATTATATAGATGAACAATTTGCTAAAAGAGACGAAGGTTATTGGTTCAATAATAAGGGCATGGCTACTTACATTACTGGTACTCATTTTATGTACTTGCAGTGGTCCAAGATTGATGTTGGGAAACCAGACTTTAGAGAATCAAACAGATTATTTTATATCTTCTGGGAAGCTTGTAAAGCGGACTCCCGATGTTATGGTATGTCATATCTCAAGAATAGACGTAGCGGATTTTCGTTTATGGCATCAGGGGAGACGGTCAACCTGGCAACAATATCAAGCGACTCACGGTTTGGGATATTGTCCAAATCTGGAGCCGATGCAAAGAAGATGTTCACAGATAAGGTTGTACCCATTAGTGTTAACTTCCCGTTTTTCTTCAAACCAATCCAGGACGGTATGGACAGACCGAAGACGGAACTCGCATATAGGGTACCCGCTTCAAAACTTACCCGTAGGAGACTCGATTCGAATGTCTCCCAAGTCGCGCTCGCGGGTCTTGATACCACGATCGACTGGAAGAACACCGGTGACAACGCGTACGATGGTGAG
>Ga0209279_10001831_pt1 | contig 10775 bp, 6 predicted proteins | sample CoawatmetaG00DNA_3_FD_187508 | JGI IMG/M metagenome (GOLD analysis project Ga0209279, IMG submission 187508) | Marine microbial communities from the West Antarctic Peninsula - Coastal water metaG006-DNA (SPAdes) (version 2) | ecosystem: Environmental > Aquatic > Marine > Coastal ... | reverse complement strand
GAATAATTTACCGGAATTAATTAAAAGGTTTATTTTAAAAAAAAAGAATTTGGTAAGTATAACTTCATTTGTAGGTTTTAGCCATTAGTGGCAAACCAGACGTGAAACTCACCTTAAAAAAGAATCTAAAAGGCTTACAAACACTTCTTGTAGCTAAATAGAATTTAAACCATTTCACTCTACTAAAAAAACATATCACCTTTAATAAAATCTAAATTACAAGTAGCTTTACGTTAAATTAATTTAAAAATATTATGACAAAACTTTACACATTATTAGTATGTACATTTTTATTTAGTGCAGGATTGTTTGCTCAAACAAATCTATTATTAAATTCAACATTTACTTCGGGAGATGATTGGAGAGGTGACTCAGTTGGTGGTTGCACTGGAGCAGAACTTGGTGTATATGATTCATCAGAAACACATACCGCCGATGGTAGTGGATCATGGAAAATAAATGCTTGCGATAATAATAATAATCGTTTGCAATCGGCTGCCGCTTTTGCGATAGATATGGACAATTATACATTTTCATTTTACGTAAAAGGCACTGAAGGTCAGGTTATTACTCCTTGGTTCTTTGTTACAGGTTCTGGAAATGTACTTCCTGTTGAAGGAGATTACACCATAATAACCACTGGTGCTTGGGAACAAGTTGTAAGAACACATGATATTCCAGCAGCAGCGAATGTAACGGCACGAATTCGTCTTAAAACAGCAGATTCATCTATTAATATTGACGACGTTTCTTTAGTTCTAAGCTCGTCACTTGGCGTAGACGATTTTTCAAGCACAGATAAAATAGAATTATTTCCCAATCCTGTAAAAGATATTTTATCAATAAAGTCACTTTCAATAATGAAGAAAATGGAAGTATTTAATGTGTTAGGTCAAAAAGTAATGGTTCTAGAAAACACAAATAGTTTGAATGTAAATGAATTAAAATCAGGAGCATATATTCTAAAAATTGTTGATGAAAATGACACTATTTCAACGAAAAAATTCATAAAAATTAACTAACTTATTTAAACTTTTAAGACTAATAGAAATGAAAAAAATAATTGCACTAATATTATTCTGTGGTTTTTTATCTACAGCCAATGCACAAAAACAGTCGTATCAAGAAAAAAAGGCAACTACAAATGCACAACTTATAGCCGATACCATGGATTTAAATGACAGTACTAAAACGTTACTGTATGTAATTTTGCTGGGTAAATATGATGAAACTTCAAATCAAATAAAAGGCAACGATTTGTCAAATGAAGAAAAGAAAGTGATTTACAAGAAATCATTTAAACAAACCAATGATAAATTATCGGTCCTATTTTCTATAGAAGAAATTAATACCATTAATGCCTTGTTAAAAGAACAGAACAAAAAAAAAGAATAAAAGGTTAAAATTAATTTATTACAAATAGTTAAATAAGGTCATTGCACTCGTATTGGCCTTATTTTAAAAAACGATATTAAATTGAAAAGTAAAGCCTTATTATATTTAGTAACTAATTTGATGTCTTTTGTGTTGTTTGCTCAAACATCACCTTCAGATATGGTTGCTCAAATGGGAAGAGGGATCAACCTTGGTAACGTTTTAAGTGCTCCGATAGAAGGAAACTGGGCTGCAGTTGTTGAACAGCAATATTTCATCGATGTTTCTGAGGCTGGTTTCACCAATGTTAGAATTCCAATTGATTTTTTTGGGGCTAGAACTACAGGTGATACTTCTGGTTATTCTAGTGTCGCTGGAACTGCAGGAAATTATACTGGTACAGCAGATGATTATATAGTGTCCTCCATCTATTTAGATAGAATAGAGCAGGTAGTTGAATGGTCTTTAAATCAGGGTCTTGTAACCATCATTGATTTTCATGGATCGAATTTAAAATCTGAGTTCATTTATACATTTGACTCTCAAGAAACAGCATATACACAACCAACTTCTGAGAAAAGAGTGGCAGACACTCAAAAGTTTTTAGCTATTTGGGCTCAGATAGCAGATCGCTTTAAAAATCATTCGGAGAATTTATTATTTGAAGTTATTAATGAACCCTATTTTCATATGAGTGCGGAAGTTATGGATTTACTTAACACCGATGTTTTAGCAATTATAAGAGGTTCGGGTGGAAGTAATGGAACTAGAAATGTAATTATTACAGGAGGAACAGGAACTTCACATGAAGCGCCTCTACAAATTGGTTCCTCAATTATTTCTGGAGATAGTTATTTAATAGCAACCTTTCATTATTACCAACCGTTTAATTTTACAAGTTCTAGTGCAGACGCAAGAGATAATGAATCCTGGGGAACAGATGCAGAAAAAATTGAATTAACAGATAGGTTTGATGTAGTTGCTTCATGGGCTACAAGTAACAATATACCTATTTTTTTAGGCGAATTTAGTGCTGACAATACTGGCGGATATAAATACAGTACAGGAGATTTAAATACTATTTCAAGTAATGCTACTGGTTTTTCGGATGGAGGCCCAGATAATGCCTCAAGAGTAGAGTTTCATAGATTTGTTGCAGAACAAGCTATCAATAGAGGGTTTTCTTTTGCAGCTTGGGATTCTGGACCTAAGTCTAATAAAACAATCCATAAGAGAACAGATAATTCTGAAACGGAAAATTTTAATATTAGTGCTTTTTCAGTGAATACTTATGAACCTAAAAACACAAATATAAGCACCGTTGTAGATACCTCTATTTGGGTAGAAGATGTAAAAGATGCTTTATTAAGTTCAGGAACATGGCCGCTATGTTACGGTCCTAGCCCAGATCCTATTATTTTTAATCCTAATTTTGAGTGTGGTTATAGTTCTGGATGGAATTTAAAGGTACTTACAGGCTCAACTGCAAGTATATCAGATTCTGGCGCTACAGACGCTTATAATGGAGATACTGCGGCAAAAATAGTTGTTGAAACAGCTATTGGTTATAATAAAGTGCTACTTGAAAATAATGTATTTACAAATGATCTAAATGGAAAAAATATTGCAATAAAGTGTTTTGCAAAATCTGACGCTGCTACTAGTTTTAGGTTTCAAATTAAGACTATTTATACAAGTGGTACCACCAGTTATTTTACATCACCAGTTTTAAACCTTCAAGAAGTATATAGTTCTTATGAATATGATTTTGATTTAACGGAACCAACTACTTCAGTACAAGTTAAGGTTTTGTGTGGAAAGCAAGCAGGTACTTATTATTTTGATGATTTCGAAACAACAATTACAGACAATGAAAGTTTGTCAATAGATGATGATGCATTGGATACTAAAATAGTATTATATCCCAATCCAAGTAGCAATTTCTTAAATGTTAAGCTATCTTCCTTCGATAAGAAGATAAAAAACATAAGAATAATTGATGTAAATGGTAGAATTATTAATGAATATGCACCTAAGCATACTAATAGTATAAAATTAAATACAAATAATTTGGAGAATGGTGTCTATTTAATACAAGTTACAACAACCGCTAATGAAGTTTTAAGAAATAAAAAAATTGTTGTGGCTAAATACTATTAAATGGTGTTTTTGTAAAGAATTAATAAACCTAGGTATTTCCTTATCTTTGATTAAAGTACAGTCATACAATTTGAGAGCAAATTATGTCTAATTTATTTAAACACATTATTTTTATAATCAGCTTATATAGCTGTGTTTCTTTGCAGGCACAATTGCAATTAAACAAAATATCGGGTATTGAAGGACTTTCACAAAATACTGTAAAAAGCATTATTCAAGATAGTAATGGTTTTATTTGGGTAGGAACATACAATGGAATTAATAAATACGATGGCTATTCTATGGTCCATTATAATTTTTCAAATGACGTTAATAGTCTTAGTAGTAATATTATTATCAGTCTTTTTGAGGATAAAGATGGGTATATATGGGCTGGAACCACAGATGCTGGATTAAATAGAATAGACCCAAGGACAGGAAAAATAGATGTTTATTTTGACAACCCAAATGCATCTGATTATGCAAGTGAAATAGATCATATTTATCAATCACCTTCTGGAGTTCTTTTTATTAATACCTCTAAAGGTATTAAATTTTTTAGCGTAGCCATTGATGGTAGTTTATTATTTGAGGAAGTAATGAATGTAGCAAACAACTATAGTTTGCTCATTAAAAGCATTATTCCTGCAGTAAATGGGAAGCATTGGTTCTTTACTCCTGAAAGAAAAATAAAACTGCATCAAGTAGCAATAAATGAAATCACAAATGTGCCAGATATTAAAATTCAAAGTACAGACATTAAGTGGTTTGAATTTAACTCGAGTTATCCTTTAAATTTTATTGAATACCCAAAGAACACAATTTGGGTGATAAGTAATAGACTACAACTCCTAAAAATTCAGCTAAATAATCAGCTTCAGGTTATTGATAGGGAGTTAATAAGCCTTTCTGATAATAGTTCAGGATTTTCCGATAAAAATTTCAAAAAATTAGCCATTGCTGTTGATAAAGAACAGCATATTTGGATTGCTGGGAATGGTATATTATTAAATTATAATACTCAGACAGGTGAAAAACTTAATTTAAATTCAAATCATAGAAAAGAGATTGCCATTCAACAAGCGCAACAATTAATGATTGATAATACCAACATTCTATGGTTAGGAACCCTAAACCATGGATTGTATAAAATGGATTTAGAAAACAATACATTTTTTAATTCGAACAAATTTTCAAACAATTTTGAAAAGCAATCTCCTGTTTTTCATGAGTATCCCATTCTTACAATGTGCGAAGACTCGAAAGGAGATATTTGGCTAGGTACGCAGGGTAAAGGTGGCTTAGCAATACTAAAGGGTCAGGAAATTGAAAGTACTTTACTAAATAAGTCAAATAAGATTTGGGACTATAATTATCTTGCAAAAACCAATAACCAATTTGATGATGAAGATTTCTTTGAGATTAAAAGGTTGATGAATGATAGCGAAGACAATATTTGGGTAGGCGCAAAAACAGGGTTAAGCAAAATAACATTTAAAAATAATTCAGAAATATTTGATGTTCAAAAATTTAATGATATCAGAGATAAACAGGGTAAGCTTATTAAAAATTCAGTTTTTGCTATTGAAGAGGATAGCATGAGAAATATTTGGGTTGGATATTGGAAGAAAGGCATCGCGAAAATAACTTTTGATAAACAAAACGAAACGTACACATCTATTAATTATCAAAATGAATTAAACGACACAAATAGCTTATCAAACAATTTCGTTCGAGATATATTGGAAGATTCTAATGGTGATATTTGGGTAGGAACCATAAGAGGTTTAAATAAATTAAAACAAAATGATGCTGAAAACATTGCTTTTACAAGTTATTTAAATGACCCTAATAATAAAAATAGTTTAAGTAATAATTATGTTTTAGATGTTTTTCAAGCAAGTGATGGTTATTTATATGTTGGTACATTTGGTGGAGGATTGAATCAAATTGAAATTTCAAATAACACATTAAATTTCAAGCAGTATACTACAAAAGAAGGACTTCCAAGTGATGTTGTTTATCAAATAAAGGAGGACAAACAAGGAAATATATGGATGATGCATGTTAGGGCAATTTCTAAATTAAACCCAACAACTGGAGCGGTTACCTATTTCGAAAACCAAGATGGAATTAATGTTAGCGAGTTTAAGGATAATGCCATGTTGTTTACCACTTCTGGGATGATGCTTTGTGGCGGCGTAAATGGGATTACTTTTTTTCAACCTGACAAGCTTTCTGTAAATGAAATAAAACCGCAACTAATTATTTCAGGTTTTAAACTTTTTAATGAAATTGTTCATCCATTAGAGGAAAGAAACGGAAAGGTCATTTTAAAAAATAGTATTAATGAAACTAAAAAGATTGTATTGCCTTATGATCTTAATTCTATGGAATTTGTTTTTTCAAGCTTGCATTTTTCCAATCCTGAAAAAAATCAATACAAATATATATTAGAAGGATTTGATGAAAAATGGCAATATTCTAAAGGAAATGAACGACGGTTTGCCTCCTATACGAATGTACCACCAGGAAATTATATATTTAAAGTGTATGGCTCTAATAGTATTGGTATCTGGACAGATGAACCAAAAGAGATATCGGTTTTAATAAATAAACCTTGGTATTTAACAACGCTAGCTATTTTTCTTTTTTCATTGTTAACGTTTGCTATTATATATAGTTTTGTTAAAATTCGTTTAAATCAGATACGTTTAAGGAGTAAAATGGATATAGAAAGTGCTAACCATGAAAATTCTGAAGAAATGAATCAGATGAAGCTTCAGTTTTTTACGAATATATCACACGAATTAAGAACACCTTTAACTTTAATTGTTGGTCCCTTGAGTCAAATCATGAATGGGCAGGTCAATACCAAAGATGTTCCGAAGTTAAATTCAATAATGTATAAAAATTCCAACAGACTACTCAAGTTAATTAATCAACTTTTAGATTTTAGAAAAGCAGAGTCTGGGAATTTAAATTTAATTGTTCAAAATGACGAACTTGTATCCTTTGTAGGGGAAGTGTTTGCAGCATTTGAAGATATTGCTTTAGAAAAAGAGATTAAGTTTTTGTTTTTATCTCCAAAAAATAAAATTGATGCTTGGTTTGATAATGATAAAATTGAAAAAATATTATATAATTTATTGTCTAACGCCTTTAAATTCACCCCCAACGGAAAGGGTATTACAGTAGGTCTTGAAATAGAAACTATAAACAATGAAGACTATGCCATTATTAAAGTAACTGATTTTGGAATAGGAATTCCAAAAGATGAATTAGTGAGCATATTTGATAGATTCTATCAAACCAGAAAAGAAAATAATGCGATTAATGAAGGCTCAGGTTTAGGGTTAGCATATATAAAGCATTTAGTAGAGATACATAAAGGGGAAATTAATATCCAAAGCGAGTTTCATAAAGGAACTATCTGCACTGTTACGATACCCATCTCTAAAACAGCATATTCTAATAATTCGATTATAGAATTACAACCTCAAAAATATGATTTTAAATACACTAAAATTGGAGTTGATGTTATCAAGGAAAATCAATTAATACCGAAAAAAACAATTAAGAGTGCTAAAGAGCACTCTAAGGAAACACCACTGCTTTTAATTGTTGAAGATAATAGAGAGTTGCAAGACTATTTGGTAACGTTTTTTAGTTATGATTACAGAATATTAACCGCAAATAATGGTAAAGAAGGTTTAGAGCAGGCAATTAAAAACATACCCAGCATTATTATAAGCGATTTAATGATGCCCGAGATGAATGGTATTGAGATGTGTAAGAAATTAAAAACGAACATTAATACAAGTCACATTCCAATACTTATTTTAACCGCTAAAGCTGGCCTAGAAAACGAAAAAGAAGGGTTAGAAACTGGAGCTGATGAGTTTATTTTGAAACCTTTTAATATTGAAGTTTTAAAATTAAGATTAGATAATATTTTGCGTACCAAACAGCAATGGATTCAAAAGTTTAGAACGAATTCAAATTCTAAGTCTTGGAAAGAATTATCCAATAAATTGGATCAAAAATTTATAGAAAAATCAATTAATATAATTCAAAAGAATTTTGATAACACAGAGTTTTCTGTTGAAAAGTTCGCTTTAGATATAGGGATGAGTAGATCCTCACTATTTTTAAAACTTAAATCAATAACAGGGCAATCCACATCTAAATTTATAAGAACAATTCGCCTTAACAAGGCTGCAAAACTTATTGAATCTGGAAAATATTCCATAACCGAAGTAATCTATATGGTAGGTTTTTCTGATCCTAAATATTTTAGAACCTGCTTTAAAAAACATTTTGATTGTACACCAAGTAGTTATTTTTCTAATTTTAAGAAGATTGTTTCGTAAACTACTCCTTAAATTAACCTATTACCCTCAGACCAATAACCATTACCCCCTTATAACAAATTTGATTTCAATTATTTTTGTAATATAATACCTTTCATGGTTTAATAAAACGCTTGAAAATTAGGTAAAGGTTAATCGATGATCGTCAAACAAAATATATTAAAACACAAATCATGAACAAAAAAACGTTTTTATTATTAATAACAGCAGTATCTGCTTTAGGGGGACTACTATTTGGATACGATACAGGGGTAATTAATGGTGCTCAATTTTACTTAAGTAAACATTTTGATTTGGATTCCGTAATGAAAGGTTGGGTTGTTGGAAGTGCTTTGTTAGGCTGTCTCGTTGGAGCGATTGCAGCAGGTCCTTTAAGTATAAAATTTGGCAGAAAGCACTCTTTAATTCTTTCAGCTCTGTTGTTTTCTTTGTCAGCATACGGTTCTGGTTTACCAGTTATTTTTTCAGAGTCTGTTTCTTTATTGGTGGTCTTTAGAATTATTGGAGGATTGGGTATTGGTATCGCATCCATGAATGCGCCGATGTACATTGCCGAAATTGCGCCTAGTGATATACGGGGGAAAATGGTTACCTACTACCAACTCGCTATAGTTGTTGGTTTTTTTGTAGTGTTTTTAGCTACCTATTTTATTGGAAATAATTTATCTGAAGTAGAAAATATAGCGTTTGGCTGGAAATATATGTTTTGGTCAGAATTAATTCCAAGTTGCTTATTCTTGATATTATTGTTTTTTGTTCCAAAAAGTCCTCGATGGCTAGCTCTTAAAGGGAATGATGATGAGGCATTAGTTATCTTAACTAAGATACATGGCGCAGATCAAGCAAATAAAGAAATAGAAGCTATAAAAAAATCTCTTAAAACGAACGATACTAATAATAAAGTGAACTACTTTTCAAAACTAATAATTGGAATTATAGTTATTGGAACAGTACTTTCTGTCTTACAACAATTTACAGGGATAAATGCTGTATTATATTATGGAGCCGATATTTTTGAAAAAGCACTTGGTTTTGGTAAAGAAGATATTTTGGTACAACAAATACTATTAGCATTTGTGAACCTTATTTTCACTTTTGTTGCGATGTTTACCGTAGACAAATTTGGCAGAAAGCCATTATTATACATTGGGTCTATTGGAATGATCGTTGGGTTTTTATTGTTAGGAATTACTTTACAACAGAAATCTGTTGGTTTTTTATCCTTATTAGGGGTGTTAATTTTCATCGCTTCATTTGCACTATCGATGGGGCCTGTTGTTTGGGTTTTGCTTTCAGAAATGTTTCCAAATAAAATACGCAGCGTAGCCATGTCTGTAGCTGTAGCGGCTCAATGGGCTGCAAATTATGTGGTTTCGCAATCTTTTCCAATAGTTATGGATAGCGAAGTAAATAATAGTACAACTTGGAACGGTTCATTACCTTATTTTATATTTATTGCATTTATTGTAATAATAATGATTGTTACCTATAAATATATCCCAGAAACAAAAGGAAAATCTCTTGAAGAAATTGAAGCGTTCTGGGAAGTATAGCTTTAAAAGTTATTCATAAATATCGAACTCTAAGAATCAACGATGTTTTGCGATATTTTTTGCAGATAGACAAAGATTTAACTAAAAATAAAAAGGGACAAATCTCAAAAAATATGAGTTTGTCCCTTTTAGTGGAGACGGAGAGAATCGAACTTTAATTACTACGGATTTTGATTAGTCACTAATAAGTACAAATTGCTTTAATTCTATAATGAGTTGGTTAGATAAATTTTCTGAGCGCGCTACTAAGAAGAGTAATCAGCAATGGTTACTCTTTTTTTTTGCTTTAAACTCAAGTATACAAGGAGTTTAAGCAGTCTTTTATACTGTGATTCACTTGTCAAAACAGTCACTAAATGTAGTTTCTCTCTGTCAAGGTTAAGTATCAAATATACGGAAAACTGCCAGTAAATAGCTTAAAACTGGCAGTAAAACTGGCAGACAATTTACATTTAATGTAAAATGAATTTAGGTCTTGTCTATCAATTCAATTAAATAAATTCAATAACATTCAAAAGCCTCTTTTAATTAGTAAATACTTTTATCAAAACCTACTAAATATTGAGTGATAATTTGATAAATGTTATGCTCAAAATTTGTGAATAGATTTTTTAATATGTTGATAAGTATCACTTTAAAGAGCTCACAAAATATTCTACATTTATATATAATTATAAAATAATATTTATGAGTAATGAAATATTTAGTTTGTGGTATAAGCAACCTGCAATGCTTACAAGTTTGCCTGAAATGGCATTAATGATTAAAAAAGAGGGTGTCGAAGGATATGGTCTTTATATGATATTTGCTGATTCTCTTCACATATCAGGTGGATATAGGGAGAACAATTTTGATGATATTAGTTTAGTACTTGATTGTAGTAAAAAGAAAATTAAAATGAAATTAAAAAGAGTTCTTGATGATTATAATTTATTTGACTATTATGTGGATGATGATGGTGTTGAAATGATAGGTTTACAGAGGGTTAGAGAGGATGTTGAGACGCTAATCAAACAGAAGTTAAATGGGGCAAAAGGTGGACGTAAAAGAGCTAGAAACCAAGCCGAAAAGCAAATTAATAGAGTTAAATCAAATGAGAAAATATCTGAAGAGGTAAGAGAAGTCAAATCTGAAATGACTCATCAGGAGGAGGAATTAATGTATCAGGCAATGTATTATAATGGTAATTAGTTTTATAATTAATATTGAAATGAAAAAGGTGGTCTTAATGGCTGCTTTTTTTTTGCTTTAATTTCAGATTCTTTTTGTAAACTATAAAAAAGGATAATAAAAGGTTAATAAAAAGTAAGTAATTTTACCTAAACACCTGTATTTA
>Ga0209279_10001829_pt1 | contig 10780 bp, 12 predicted proteins | sample CoawatmetaG00DNA_3_FD_187508 | JGI IMG/M metagenome (GOLD analysis project Ga0209279, IMG submission 187508) | Marine microbial communities from the West Antarctic Peninsula - Coastal water metaG006-DNA (SPAdes) (version 2) | ecosystem: Environmental > Aquatic > Marine > Coastal ... | reverse complement strand
TAGACACGTTTTATGAGCGTTATTGAGGTAGCTTGCCTACAAAATCATTCTCTGCGGCAATTTAGCAGTCTTAGAGTATTAATACTAGAGTATTCAAATGAATAACGAACAAAAAAGCGATATAATGACCCAATAGATAAAATACCTTAAGGAAAATAAATGATTGATAATATATTGCCTCTACTCGATTTACATCGGCATTGAAATTCAATAGTGGTGAGTTTTCTATCAAATAAGAATAAAATAGCTTTGCTATCTTACAATAAAATATTTTAATCAATGAAACAGTAAATAAAAAGAGTAACGGAGCAATGACAATGGCAGAGGTTTTATTAGCGTTGGCAACAGGTGTGTTTGTTGGTATTTTATTTTCAGTATTAAAACTACCCTTACCTGCACCTCCCGTCATATCAGGTATAGCGGGTATAGTTGGAATTTACCTTGGTGGTATTGGTTATCAATGGATAATAGATCAATTTTTTAACTAATACTTTTTGATGATAACCAGTAATCAGTTTGATTTATCATTGATAATTGATAAATTTAATTAGCAAGTACTAAAATTATTAAGATACCCTTGCTAGCAATATCTAAATTTAGATCCGGTTAGAAACTTACTGAATTATTTCAATAAAACTCAACTTTACAATAAACTATTTCGAATCACACAAGTAACGCGTGACCTGCCGGTAGCTGTTTAACAATCCATAAAGCAAGTTTACGTTTCATGTGAGGTTGATCTTCACTCTCAACAGCAAGCGGCTGAATTAACTTATCATTGACTAATAAACGATAAATACTTTCTATTTTATCCTTGGCCGAGTTTGTTGATGAAAAATTTTTGTAACCACGATTCACTGCATATTTTTCACCGATAACTAAGGATTTCTTTAATAATTCAGCTTCATTTTTTAATTTTTTCATTTGATTTTAATCATAAGTGCAATATGTATTTAAGATGCTTCAAAAGATGATACAAGTCAATTATCTATTGATATTAAATTGATGTACACCACCTTTCGTAGTTATACTATCCGTAATTATTTCACACTAAAAAACAGGTAGTATTATGTCTCTCTCTCGCACTAGAAATACTCAGCATAAAGTCTATATCCCATCCTCCGCCAGAGAAAATCAATATTTAATGGTAATCGGAAAGCAAAAAAATTAAATTACTCTTTCTCGCTAATGGTACCGATATTCGTTTTAATGCTGCTAAATTCAATCAAAAAGTGAAACAAGCTATTATACAGTTCGGGACCCAAATAGGTCTAAGTAAAGAAAAGCTACGTGTATCTGATCATCAACATTTAACCTATGATTTATTTGCTAAAGATAAAGGTGTCGAAGGCACACAGGTACATAAATCCCGCTCTATGAGCAGTCGATATTTGGCAGATGAAACAAATTTACCCAAAAATGCAGATGCCTTAACTTATGCCATAGTTGATTTTCCATTAAATCGCCGTGTACGCGCATTAGTAAAGAATGAAGATAAAGGGTCTGATTGTTATAATGAGTTATACAACTTAATCGCCGATGCCTTTATTAGCGCAGCTAAAAGCCAAAACTTATATAACGGTGCGGTGATTGCTAATGGCTTAGTGCCCATTGTACGCAAAGGCGAAGATGAAAATGTTATAGCTAGCGGTGAGTTACTGATGTTAGGCTCTAATCCTTCACTTACAAGTTGTGGCTACACGGGTAAATGGGAATCAAATAAACTGGTTGATACGGTTCAATTGATTTTTACTGCCTGCGACAAAGATAAAACGTCTCATGGTTATGGGAAATTTGTTAATCAGATAGAACTCGCATTACGAGACTTTGCACAGCGCCTTGAATTTGTTAATGACAAAGAAGAAATGTTAGTTAGATTACATCAGCATATTGGTTTTTATGTAGATTAATTAAGCTATTAATCGCAATTATGGGTAGTTTACTCTACCCATATTTTTTCTTATTTTTAGAACTCATATTCAATAGCAACACGTAAAACATGCCCTTTACTACGGCTGTCTAATCCCGTAATAAAACCGACGTCCCATTTTAGCTGTTTTTGGCCATCAAAGCGATGAATTCCCATAAAAGCTGGCCCAATACCTAGGTAGTTTTGACCCGAATATAACTCAATCGCTGGTTGGAGTTGTTCAAGGTAACGATAACGGTATTGTAAGCGAAACTCCGTTTCAAATTCACTAACTATAGTTTTACCCCACTCATAAATAATAAAAGCATTAAAAGTAAGGCTAGCTCGGCCAAATTCTTTTTCTACTAAAACTCCAGAAGTGACTTCCCAGTTTTTTTGCCGCTGCACTTTTTCTATCTCAAATAACAATCCCCAATCTGCCCAGTATTCACCCTGCTCTGTCAACATCCACCGTACTTCAAGCTCATAAGAGCTTAAACTAAAATCATCATTAATATCACGCTCACCGACTAAATAAAGCTCTAACATAATAGTATCAGTTAACGATTGGCCATAAGCAAAACGTTGGGCCAGATTGTTATTTTGACTTTCTTTATGTGAGAGTAACCGCCATTCAACTTCTCGCTCATTAGGTAAAACATAAGGATGGTAAACTTTATCCACCACAACACCATCGGCATATACTGTTGACGTATAACTGAGTAAAAGGCTTAAACTTGCAAGCATAAGCCAGCAAAACTGCTTAAAAAGCATTAAGGCTTTCATGATTTTTCTCCAAAGGCTATCCGAACAAAATGTCGGTTGTTACTCATCAATACAGGCACAATAAAGGCAGTCAAATAGGTAATGAGTTGCATAAATGAGGGGGTCGCTTCGTAACCAAATAAAACACTAAGTAATTGACCAAATTCAGAGTTTTCCGCAATAAAGTTAGAGCTATTCCAGAGACTATAACTCAACGGTAAAACGTCCACTTGTTGCAAGAGTAATATTGACTGCATTAATTGACCCAGGGCAAAAAACAGTAATAAATAACAAGAGGTTTTAGGATGGATATTAAGGTCACTGTAGCGTAATAAAAAATACAATAAGATAGCAAAACTGACACAAATACCCACAGCTAAAATAATGCCAATAAATAAGGATTCTAATCCTGCTGATTCAACTTGTAATGTTTGCGTCCAGTAACTGCTTAAATACAACATAAAATGCGAACCATTAAGCGAAAACACTAATAGAAAAATGACTAGAGCCAGGGCCTGTTTAACCTTGATAAAACGGTCTTTATTGTTCAATAAAAATAAGAATACGCTACAAAAATAGATGATTATAAAACCAAAAGAAAAAACGATTTCAGTGCCTTTACCTTCGAAAAGTTGCGATATTTTTTCTATGGTTTGATTCAATAAAAACACTAATGTAATAGCCAAACAAGTGATGCCAATTAAATTTTTAGGCGTAACAATACTCTTTGATTCAGCAGTAAAGCGTAATAACAACAACGAGATGATAATAAACATAGGTAAGGCACTTTGTAAAAACAAAAGAACTGTATTAATTAACATCTAGACCCCCTTGCTTCGAACTTAACGCGTCAGGTGAAACCGCTTGGGTATTATTAATTTCAACAACAATGACTTTTCCTCGCGCACTATTAGGATGATACTCACCAAAAAAATGATATTCACCTACCGGCAATGGCCCGATAAAAATGATTGATTTTTGTTTAGGAAATATCACTTTTTCTCTATTAAGGTCGAAGCTATCAAACTCTTCAACGCTATTATCGTGATTAAGGATAACTAACTTAACTTTTTTATTTGCTGGAATGATGATTTGTGCTGGATGGAACAAGTGCTTTTTTAGCGCTAAATGATATTCAGGACGTTTCGCTTCTGCCGTAGGGCTACACAAGAAAAATAAGCTCATAAGCAAAAATAGATTACAATATTTAGGAACATCTTTAATCATCACCCTGCTCCTTTTCTATTTTATTATCCTTAAAGTATACCGTGATTTTTAAGCCTTTAAGTAAGGTTGAAGAAGATAACGCTATGTTAGCTTCATGCACGTCAGCGATATGCTTAACAATGGTTAAACCGAGGCCACAACCCAAAACGTTTGAGTTATGTTGATCTCCACCAACACGATAAAAACGGTCAAAAATTCGTTGATACTCTTCAGGAACAATGCCAACACCAGAATCTTCTACACAAAGTGCTATTTTTCTATCTGCTTTTCCTCCATTAAGTCGCTTAGCCGTGACATGAATATTTCCGCCTATTGGTGTATATTTATTCGCGTTGGAAATTAAGTTAACGGCGAGTAAATGCACCGAAAATTCATGTGCGGATAAGTAAATATCATCACTTTCTAGTACGATGGTTTGTTCTTTCCCTAAGATGTCAGGATACAACTCTGCAATCACTTGCTGTAACAATGAATTTAAGTTAAAACGCGTGCTGCCATGTGCTATTTGTGCAGTGTTAGTACGATTCAAATTTAAGATTTGGTCGATAACATGTCCCATTCGATCAACACTGCTGATTAATTCTTTTACTGAATCAAAACGACGAATGTCATTTTCTGTAACAATGACATTATCCACAGATAATCGTGCAGAAAAATCTTGAGTAATGTTGTGTACATTTATTTTAAGCACGCTTAAAGGTGTTTTTAATTCATGTGCGGCATCTTCAGCAAAGTGACGCTCTCGCTGAAACGCGGCGTCTAAACGTGAGAAAAGCTGGTTTAACGTAACGACAACATTAGCTAATTCAGTATTATTTACTTGTAAGTTAAGCGGACTGAAATCATTGGTATTTTTTTTACCAAGCTCTGTTCGAAGTCTGTGTAAGGGTTTTAATCCTTGAGTAATAATAATATAGATTAAAAAGGATAATATGATTATCGCTATAATCATAGGCGTCACTGCAGCTAAAATAAGTTCTTGTGCTAAGGCAAATTGTGTTTGCAGTGGTTGCGCCACAATCACGGTAATCGACGTATGTTGTGCTGACATTTCAGTCGATAAGGCAGCCACTCGCCAACGTTTATCTAAAAAATTAACTTCAGAAAAATGACTGTATTGTTTATCTGAACGGTTATAAGATTCTTTATAAGGTAATACTGAGCTAACAATAAGATGATCGGGTGCGTTATTGCTTTTAATAACTAGTTTATCATTATTCCAAACCTGAAACGCAAAGCTACCTTGCTGAGCCACTTGGGTTGTTTGTTGTAATTTATTGGTATTATTGGGTAATGTTGTTTTCAATTTTGTGGTTTGAACGGTAAGCAATGTATAAGCGATATCGAGCAATTGCTGATCAAACTGTTTTTCAGCCCGAGACATACTAACTTTATAGCCTTGAATAGCGGCAATAAAGGTGATTAACGTTAATACCGAAAATAGTGTTAACACGAGATAACGGCGAATACTCATAACTTACTATTCACAATAGTTTACTCAAAATTTAGCACTCAAAACTTAATGCGCATTATTAATGATGTAGCCTACGCCACGCACATTTTGAATAAATTTCTCAGGTAAACTTTTTCTTAACTTATGAATATGCACCTCTACGGCATTACTCAACACTTCCTCTCCCCAATGATACAGTTTCGACTCAATTTGTTCACGAGATAATATGCGTCCTGCATTTTCCATTAGCGCTTTTAACACCATAAATTCTTTTTTGGAAAAGTGAATTTCAATTTCATTGTTCATATTACTTTCACCCACAACAACCTTATGTGCAAACGTATCTAATTTAACTTGCCCCACACAAATAAGTGAAGAGCTAGCAGTACCTAAACGACGTTCGATAACGCGTAATCTAGCCATTAATTCTTGTATTTCAAAAGGTTTAACTAGATAATCATCTGCACCATAATCAAGGCCTTTCACTTTACTTTCAACGGAATCGCGTGCAGTTAAAATGATGACAGGTAGTGTTGATTTTTGATTACGTAGTTGCTTTAAAACATCAAGTCCATCTATATCTGGTAAACCTAAGTCAAGAATAATCATATCTTGATCAGGTGTAGATAAAGCATTTAACGCTAGCTTTCCTTGGTTTACATGGTTAACAACAAATCCTTCACTTTGCAGTGATTTTTGCAAAGCTTTGGCTAATGGCAAGTCATCTTCAACTAGTAAAATTCTCATCTAATTATTCACCTTCACACGTCGTATTATCATTTGATTAGTTTATCTTCTTGCCCAAAATTTAATGTCTTGATCGACTAGAAATTGTTCTGCATGGGAGCCTTGAAGTAAAGCGATAGTGGCTAAAATACCTGCTTGTATACATTGTGGAGCAACCACGGTAATAGAACGCGGAGCTTCATTGATAGGCCAACCCGTTTTCGCATTCAAAATATGACTATAGCGTTTGCCGTCCTTAATTAGGAATCGACGTGCATCACCACTGGTAGCAAGGGCACCAGATTTCAATGAAACAATCATATCAGCAAGCTTGTTATGATCACTTTTTGTATCGGGGTGCTCAATGGCGACTTGCCAAGGTTTATTGTGTAAACGAGCACAGGTTACGGCTAAATCACCACCTAAGTTAACTAACACCGGGCTGTTGGTTAACTGCTTAGCTAGAATAGTAGCGCGGTCAACGGCATACTCTTTACCGATACCACCAAAATCAATTTCCATCCCTTTAACTAATGTAATTTGCTTTTGATCAAACTTTATTTTTCGCCAGCCAACATGGATTAAATTTTGCTTAACTTGTACTTCGCTAGGGAAATTATCATTATTACCCTCGTTGCCTTGAAAAGACCAAGTCTTTCGAAGCACGCCAGAGCTGATATCAAATAAACCATCACTTAATTGATAGCATTGTTCAGCAAAGTTCAGTAATAAATAGGTTTCTTCATCGATTGAAACAGAGTGTCCTGCATTGTTATTAATAACACCACAAGCACTGTGCTGATTATATCGGCTGAATTTATCTTCAATACGCCAAACTTCAGTAGCAATAATATTACCAAGTTCAGCAGATAATTGCTTATCCGATGATTGTATTATGACTTCACAAGGACTAGCCATGGCATTAAATGTTATGCCATAGCTGTCTTTGTTTTTTGCTAGCTGTATTGCTCTGTTTTTATTCAAGCAAAATCTCGTTAGAAAGAATAAGTAACTTGGGCAATAATAGCATCAATAGTGGGATAAAGGTCTACCTCATTAAGAACACCTGGGGCATCGAAGCCGCCATCTGTTGGTGCTTGGCGATAATACTCCAACCTAAAAGATAAATCATGACCATTATTCACTAATAAACCATATTTTAAGCCTACGGTAAAAGTAGACATTTCACCTATGCGATAATCAGCACTGGCGTAAGTAGGTAATGTTGCACCATCAATTAAAAACGGTTGATAAAATTCAGCTGCATTTTGTTGGTAAAATCTAAAATGTGGTTGTAGATAGCTTTCTGTACCAAATGCATCACCTAACGGGATTCTAAACCGAGTGTCGATAGTATGAGAAGTGATTTCCCAGTCATCCCACATATAACGGTAAGAGATATCAAGTACTGTGCTATCAAAATGATAAAGTGATTGAGCGTAAACGCTATGCTTAACTCGAGAATCAGGTCGAGATTCATAAATATTATCTTGGGTAAAACCAGTATTACCATTGACCACCGATATAACTTTAAAGGGGTCATTTAAGTAACCATCTACCACTGAGTAAGAATAATTAAATTGGGTAATCATTCTTCGATTAATGACTTGCGTAAAACCTAATAAAATATCAGTAGTGGTTTTATCATCCTCACTACCCATTCGAGTTTTGGCAAAGTTTTCATCCCAAATAGGCGAAGTATCGTCATCGTCATCACTATTAGACGAGCCGTTGTCACCAATTAACATTGAGGATAATGCTTTAGGAAGCCCACCTTCAGGGTTGAATGTGTCTATAAAATAACTAAAACCAGCTGAGAATGTTGAATTTTTTCGATCAAAATCAAACGCTAAATTGCCATTAATGCCGAGTGATAAGTAATCATATTCTTTAGAAATATGCACGCCACCACTGGCCGTATAATTAGGGGCTATCGGTTGAGTCCATTGGCCATTAAACTGAACACGTGTGTCATGAAAGGTATCATCAAGCGGAGTATCGCCTGCTGCAATGGTATATTGCCCATTACCCGATGGTCGGGTAAAAGTTTGCACATTTGGCTGTGCTACTGCGCCATTTGCCGACGCACCAGTTAACGCATCAATCGTTAATTTTAAATTGAGTATTTCATCGTTAGCAAAGGTCTTTTTAGCGCTAAATATAGCTTCACCTGCACTAACGCGGTCAACCTCACTGTAAAACAAAATCGCACTATCAAATTCCCAAGTGCTCTCATCTACACTGGCAGTAGAGGTTGTGTTTGCTTGCGCTAAACTACTTGTACCTAACAACGCAGCAGTGGCGAGTGTTAACGCTGCTTTGATATTATTTTTATCAGTTTTATGATTCATAATGTATTATCTTTTAAAGTGTTATTTATTAGTGGTTTGTATTTCATCTATATTGTGCAACAAGATGAATCGTCGTATTAATTACAACCACATCCACCACCGCCAAATCCCTTACCACCACTTGACGCTTCTTTACTAAAATAAATATGGTCATCAAGTGCAGCATCAACTGGAGAAGCATTTAACGACATTTCATCTTTAGCTAATAAATCACGTTCCCAAGGCTCTACACCTAAACTAGCACAGCCAGTTGCACCAATAATTAATGGTATAAATAAAACTAATTTCATGTGTTTTTTCATAATAAACGGACCTTATTTAATAGCGAGTAACTGTTCAATTTCTTGCTGATATAGCGATATTTTTTTTGTAAAAAAGCCAGTGTGACGGGATTTTATTTTACCGTCTCGACCTATAATCATGCTGCTAGGCATACCTTGTACTTTAAAATGTTTGGCTATTTTTCCTTTTGGATCATAAATCACGGTAAAAGAAGCTGGCATTTCATTAAGAAATTTAATTGCTAATGCTTTATTTGCATCTAAATTAACGCTAATAACGCTAAAGCCTTGTTGTTTATATTCTGCTTCTATTTTATTCATCCAAGGAAACGATTTACGACAAGGACCACACCATGAGGCCCAGAAATCTAAATAAATCACCTCTCCCCTATGTTCATCTAACGCCTGTTCAAGGACTGCTTGGCTAGTAATTACTTTCTGTGCATAGGTATTACTTGAGAAACCGATCACGATTGAAAGTGAAAAAACAAACACTGATAACTGCTTTAATAAATGTTGCAAATTAGTACCTAATATAAAGAATAATGGAGGCTATACTTAATTAAACCATACATTAATTAAGTTTTCTTAACGAATGCTTAAGAATCGTTAAGTTTTATTGATTTGACTGAAATAAGCGGTTTAACGGCTGATTTACCCTTTATTTTACTAAAAAGTCATATTAGGGTTGATTTTTAAAGTAGAACTGGCAAAGTGTCGTTCAATGATTAGTGTTGTTGCACTAATGCCTCACAATTTACTTACTATTAATTAAAGGAGTAGCGCTTCAATGTGTTCAATCTTTGGTATACTAGATATAAAAACAGGTGCACAAGCACTTCGTCCAACCGCTTTAGAATGTTCTCGCCTATTACGTCACCGTGGACCCGATTGGTCAGGCATATACAGCTGCGATAATGCCATATTAGTGCATGAACGTTTATCTATTGTTGATACAGAGCATGGTGCTCAACCGCTATATAATGAAGACAATACTCACGTACTTGCCGTCAACGGTGAAATATATAACCATAAAGCGTTAGAAGCCGAACTTACCGTAGATTATGGCTTTAAAACGGCCTCTGACTGTGAAGTGATATTGCCATTATATAAAGAGTTTGGTACAGACTTTGTTGATAAATTGCAGGGAATGTTTGCGTTTATTGTTTATAACGAAACTGATAATTCTTATTTAATTGCCCGTGACCATATGGGTATTATTCCACTTTACACTGGCTATGATGCTGATGGTAACTTTTATGTTGCCTCAGAAATGAAAGCACTTATGCCCATTTGTAAAACAGTCAGTGAATTTCCTCCAGGACATATTTTAGATAGTCGTGTTGGTAAATTACAATGTTATTACAAACGTAACTGGCAAGATTATGCGGCGATTAAAGATAACACCACCAGTAAAACAAAAATTCGCGAAGCATTAGAAGAATCAGTCAAAAGTCATTTAATGACGGATGTACCTTACGGTGTATTATTATCTGGTGGTTTAGATTCATCTTTAATTTCAGCTATCACGCAAAAATTTGCTGCTCGTCGAATTGAAGAAAATGATTTATCTGAAGCTTGGTGGCCAAAAGTGCATTCGTTTGCTTGTGGTTTAGCTGGCTCTCCTGATTTAATTGCTGCGAAAACGGTTGCAGACAGCATTGGCACAATTCATCACAGTGTCGTTTTTACCGAACAAGAAGGTATTGATGCACTAAAAGAAGTTATTTATCATTTGGAAACTTATGATGTAACCACCATTCGTGCTTCTACCCCAATGTATTTAATGGCGCGTAAAATTAAAGCCATGGGCATTAAAATGGTACTTTCTGGTGAAGGTGCTGATGAAATTTTTGGTGGTTATTTATACTTCCATAAAGCGCCTAATGCAAAAGCGTTTCATGAAGAGTTAAACCGTAAGTTAGACCGTCTACATAAATTTGATTGCTTACGAGCGAACAAATCAATGTCAGCTTGGGGCATTGAAGCCCGCGTACCATTTTTAGATAAACACTTTATGGATGTTGCCATGCGCATCAACCCTGAAGATAAATTGTGCGGCAACGGC
>Ga0209279_10001825_pt1 | contig 10804 bp, 10 predicted proteins | sample CoawatmetaG00DNA_3_FD_187508 | JGI IMG/M metagenome (GOLD analysis project Ga0209279, IMG submission 187508) | Marine microbial communities from the West Antarctic Peninsula - Coastal water metaG006-DNA (SPAdes) (version 2) | ecosystem: Environmental > Aquatic > Marine > Coastal ... | reverse complement strand
CCATCTCCCATATGCGATGCCGTTGATATAATTCTATGGGATGACAACATTCCTGTTTCAGGAGTGCCAGACCAGATTACATCCTCACCTAAGAGTTGACGGTCTGGGAATTCAGACAAAGTTGCTTTGGTAGCATCTATGACTGGCTTATTACCAATTATTAGTGAGTGGGGTGCTCTTAATATAATATCGTCAGAATAAAGATAGAGAAGCTTATCAATTCCTCGATCCTCCCAAATTTCATGAGTAATACCATTTATCCAATCCGGAAAATCAGCATATTTTGAATCAAAACCTTTCATAAATTAAACTCCATAATTATCTAAAATTTTTGCTGAACCCCTTATTATAAGAGGGCCATCAATTTTTACCCGTTTCGGCTTAGTTGAGTTTTTCTTAATAGAATCAATTAATATCGAAACTGTTTCGTCTACCATACGATTTGCACGCTGCCTGACAGTGGTTAGGTTATAAGCCAGCCATTGAGCAACTGGGACATCGTCATAACCAACAACTGAAACATCTTCGGGTATTTTTAATCCTAGCTCATAACGCATAACGTCCATTACTGCAAATGCCATATGATCATTAACAACAAAAACTGCATCTGGTATTTCTTTTGCTGTAAACATTTTTCGCGCTGCTTGACGTGCTTCGTCTAGGTTAAAGTTACCAACTTCTCGAGCAAAAATATTTTGTCCATTTTTTTTAAGCTCATCAGTAAAGCCTTTTTCTCTATCTCTTTGAGTCGAGGCTCCTTCCCATCCAGCTATGTAGCCGATGCGTTTATGGCCGTTGGCACAAAGAAATTGAGCAATCTTTTGCCCTCCAAGTTCATTATCAGAGGTAACTGCTGACAGCCTTTTATCATCTTGAGTACGATTAAATAACACAACAGGAACGCCGGCATCAGAACATCTTGATGCCAGATTGGTAGACATACCAACAGATGCTGCAATTATTCCATCGACCTGATAGTCAAGAATTTCTTCCACTACGTTGTCAATATTTCCTGAGGTGTTAGTCGCCATAAAGATCAATACGTGATAACCATTTTTTTGAAGCACCCCCGATAAAAGTTCTAATGCTTCAGGATAAAAGTAATTGTCTAAGTAGGCAACAACAAGCCCTATAATTTTTGTCTTTCCAGTAATGAGTGATCGAGCCAATATATTAGGCCTATAACCAAGATCCAAAGCAGCTTTTCGAACTAACACATTAGTCTTTTTAGAGGATGAGGCGCCAGGTGTAAAAACGCGAGATACTGCAGACTGACTAACGCCAGCTAATTTTGCTACTTCTAATGACGTGACTTTTTTATTTAACATTAGTCAGCAGTCCAGCCTCCATCAACCATAAGGGCAGATCCAGTGACCATTGATGAAGCATCAGAGGCCAAAAATACAACCGCACCCATAATGTCTTCCACTTCCCCAATTCGGCCAATTTTTATTTTGCTTTCAATCCACTCTTTGCGATCAGGATTATCAAAAGTAGATTGCGTAAGGGGGGTTCTTATAAATGTTGGACAGATTGTATTGACCCTAATTTGATGAGGGCCCCACTCAATGGCCATAGCCTTTGTAAATCCTTCAACTGCATGTTTTGATGCTGAATAAACTGCTCTATCAATTCCACCAACATGTCCCATTTGAGAAGAAATATTGATTAATGAGCCAGTTTTTTTTGCTTTTATTAATCCATTTGCTACTGCCTGAGTCACAAAGTAAGCACCACGAAGATTAACATTCATTACCGCATCAAAATCTTCTATTGATGTATCTTTAGAGGGCGAGTGCCTTCCTAAACCAGCACTATTTACTAAGATGTCGAACGTACCTTTACTGCCAATAATTTCTTGAACTAAATTTGTATCAGCAACATCCATCACCATTGCTTCAGCACTTAATCCTTTAGCTTTAATTGCATCAACAACTGAATTAAGTTTATCAATACTTCGAGCTGAAACAACTACATGCGCACCTGCTTCAGCTAAGGCTATTGCACAACCTAGACCAATACCAGATGAAGCCCCTGTAATTAAAGCAGTCTTGTTATCTAGTCTAAATGATGGTGTAGTTGGAAGTTTCACACTCAATATCCTTTCATATTTCTTGCTTTATTAAATTCTCTTAATCTACCAAGTACATCGATACCCATTTGATCATAAATGTCGAGGATATCAAGCATTACCCAGTTCTCTCTTATTTTTCCTTCTTCCAGTCTCCAGAAATCAAGTGAGCGAAGAAAAACTTCTTTGTTAGTTGGGGCCATACCCATCCAACCATCATGGGTAAGGGTTTGTTTCATATTAGGCCAGCCAGTTACAGCTACATAATCTCCATCTCCAAAAAAGTGGTAACCTACTTTTTCTCCCCATCCATCTCTCTTGCTATAAGTTGTATCCTTTCCCCTATCTGGCATAGCATTCAAGAATGGAATTTGATGCCAGTTTCTAAAACCTTCAACCCCTCTTCCACTTCCTATAGAAGATGGCCCATACCAATTCATTTTTGGATGCCAATAGTAATCCATTTTCATAATCTCAGGGCCACCCTGGGACGGGTGCTTTTTCATAGCATCAGCCATTCCTAAAACATGCTCCATTGAAGAGTTGCTTTTTTCTGAATCATAAGGCTTATCTGAAATACCATCCATCGTTGCTGGACCTGGAACACACCATTCTCTTCCAAGTGATGGAGCCATTGGCCAAGAGTCTGATTGCATCATTAGTTCTGGAATATCCCATAAAGCCTGAACTTCTATTATTTTGTCACCCTGAAAGCAATAAAACTCATGAAATCGCATGTGCGCTATATGGCCTGTTGGTGGTATATCTAAAAAAGGCTTCAAGAATGTACCATTATAAAAGCCAGCGCATCCAACCCACTCTAAATCCTTTTCTGTTTTTCCAGCGATAACAATATAATCCCGCCTTTCTAGGTCTGGCATTGATTCAAATAGCGGCTTAAGCGCCTGGTTATAAAAATTAGTTGGGCCTGATATATCCCCAAAAGGATGAGAAAGATGAATAGTAACTTCTTCATGAAATAAGGCGTCAAGATTTCTTCGAACTTCAACTTCACTAAAACTGTACATACTTAATCTTAGAGGCTTTATTAGCTCCTTAAGATAATTAATTCTATGCACTACTGAGCTGCCTTCCCATAAGGTACATCCTCTCCACCATATCGCCTTACTCTCATGTTGGCTTGCTCTGCATGACCAACAAATGACTCAAGCATGCATAGTCGAGAACAATATCTACCAATCTTTACAGCTGCTTCATCTGTTGTAATTTTTTGATAACTGTGAGTTTTAAGGTACTTACCAACCCAAAGTCCACCAGTATAACGACCTGCTTTTTTTGTTGGCAAAGTATGGTTGGTTCCAATGACTTTGTCACCATTAGAAACGTTTGTTCTTGGACCTAAAAAGAGAGCCCCATAAGAATGCATATTTTCTAAAAACCAATCATCACGATCAGTCATAACCTGGACATGTTCAGATGCAATCTCATTAGCAACATCTAACATCTCATCATAGCTATCACAAAGAATTATTTCACCATACTCCTCCCAACTAACGGAAGCAGTTTCTGCTGTTGGAAGAATGGTTAAAATTCTAGCTATCTCCGAGATTGTCTCTTCTGCCAAATTTTTGTTATTAGTTACCAAAACAGCTGGCGAGTTATATCCATGCTCAGCCTGGCCTAACAAATCTGTTGCACACAATTCAGCGTCAACTGTATCATCTGCTATCACCATAGTTTCAGTTGGTCCGGCAAATAAATCAATTCCAACCTTACCAAATAATTGCCTTTTAGCTTCAGCAACGAATGCGTTTCCAGGACCAACAAGCATATCAACTGGGTCAATTGTTTCAGTACCAAGAGCCATGGCTCCAACAGCCTGAATGCCTCCTATGACATATATTTCATGAGCACCACCAAAATGCATTGCTGCAATAACTGCAGGGTTTGGAGTGCCCTTATATGGAGGCGTGCAAGCAATAATTCTTGGAACCTTTGCAACACTAGCAGTTACAACCGACATATGCGCTGAGGCAACCATTGGGAACTTGCCCGCTGGGATATAACATCCAACTGATTGAACAGGAATATTTTTATGTCCTAAGATAACGCCAGGCATAGTTTCAACCTCTATATCCTTCATAGAATCTCTCTGCGCTTGGGCAAAGTTTCGAACCTGCTCTTGAGCAAACTTAATATCCTCAAGATCTTGAGGCGATACTTGTTGAATTAAACTATCAATCTCAGACTGACTTAATTTGAAAGAATTTGGAGTGTAATTATCAAACTTTTCTGCAAACTCTCTAACTGCCGCATCTCCTCTATCCTCTATGGACTTTAAAGTATTTTTTACAATTTCACTAACTTCAGCATCATCGATGGCCTTAGCAGCATCTGTCTTACCTTTTTTTAAATATGTTATCGCCATAATATCTCCAATTAATTTGGCTTTGCGGGAGCCATCTCACCTCGATCATAAGCCTCCCAGCCTAGACCATTAAAAACATCAACGCCAAGTTGTGAAAGAATACTTGGAAAGTCAACAGTTACCCAATTGTCTATTATGAGTCCATCCTTAACTTCCCAAAAATCTGTGTAGTGAATTTTTACGCGCTTATTCGTAGGCTCAATACCCATAAATTCTCCACTATGAACTGCATCAATATGACCGAAGCAAGATGCCCACTCACCATCTACTAAAAACTTGTCGGTATTATAAATTCGATCAGAGAAAGCAGCCCTAAGAGGTAGCTGCCAATTATTACGAAACTCTTCTAAACTTTTCTTAGTCCCACACCCCTGATTGCCCATCCAACGAAAATCTTTATGAAAATGCTTTTCCATATTATTAGAATTAGCAGCTAAGGCGTCTTCCATAGCCCTAACAACAGCAAGTGTTTTTGTAGATTGCTCGTTATAACTCATTTTTTAAATCTCCAGTTTTAATTTTCAAGCATTTCTCCAGTTTTAGGATCAAAAAGTAGGCATAAATTTGAAGGTATGCTTGCCCTCACTTCAGAGCCAATTTCAGTAAAGTAGTTTTTATCAGACTTAAAAGAAACCAATGCACCTCCAGCCTTAACTGAAACCATTGTCATATCACCCAATAGTTCCATTGAAAATGCTGTTGCGATAATTGAACCCTTAGTTTTAACAATCGAAGCATCTTCTGCTCTAAATCCCAGAGTAATATCACCTGAATGCTTTTTACTTAAGCCATCAATTTTTACGTTATCTCCTGTAAAGACACCATTGGAAATAACACCTGTCAGCAAATTCATTGCAGGCGATCCAATAAAGCTAGCTACAAAACTATTGACAGGCTTATTGTAAATTTCTTGAGGTGTTCCGACTTGCTGCACTACTCCTGCATTCATCACAACAACACGATCAGCAAGTGTCATTGCCTCTACTTGGTCATGGGTGACATAAATAGTAGTAACACGCAACTTATGCTGGAGATTTTTAATCTGGGCACGGGTAGAGACGCGTAATTTAGCATCAAGATTTGAAAGCGGTTCATCCATTAAAAAGACCGTTGGCTCTCTAACAATTGCTCTAGCTAGAGCTACTCTTTGTCTTTGACCACCTGAGAGCTCTGCTGGCTTACGATGTAAGAAGTCGTTTAATTCAACCATTTCAGAAGCTCTCATAACTTTTTCCTTATGAAGCTCTTTATCAATATTTCTTACTTTTAATGGAAAGCAAATATTTTCATAAACAGTCATGTTTGGATAGAGTGCATATGACTGAAAGACCATTGCAACGTCCCGGTCTTTTGGCTCTAGATTGTTGACAACTTTGCCGTTAATCAGTACCTCTCCACTGGTAACACTTTCAAGCCCAGCAATCATTCGCATTGTGGTCGTTTTTCCACAGCCTGATGGGCCTAGTAATACTAAAAATTCTTCGTCCGCAATAGTGAGGTTAAAGTTATCCACACCGACAAAGTCACCCCAACGTTTCGTAATGTTTTTTAGTTCAATTTCAGCCATATTTTTTTATGTATACTATTTTGAGAAAAATGCTTTAAATAATCATAGTGCATACGATTGCAAAATATTATATCACATGCTATTTTTTTTTGATGATGATGTTGAAATCGTAAACAAAATTCCTACAATTTGATATTGGTTTAAGTAATATACAATTTAAAATAACAAACATAAATTCGGAGAAATCATATGAATAACCTTCAACCATCCCGAGAAGTTTTTATTACTTGCGCTGTTACGGGGTCAGGCGATACTACTGGAAAATCTGATAAAGTTCCTATTACGCCCCAACAAATAGCTGATTCATGTATCGAGGCAGCCCAAGCTGGTGCAGCAATTGTTCATATTCACGTTCGCAACCCCGAAACAGGCGTTCCCGCGCGAGATCCTAAACTCTATGCTGAAGTTGTAAGTATTATTCGTGAATCAAAGGTTGATATGGTGCTCAATCTAACAGCAGGAATGGGTGGAGATTTAGTATTTGGCTCTGCTGAAAAACCTTTGCCATTAAATAATGAAGGTACTGATATGGTAGGTGCAACTGAGAGGCTTGACCATGTTAGACAAATACTTCCTGAAATTTGCACTATTGATTGCGGAACAATGAATTTTGGCGAAGGTGGTTATGTCATGACCAATACTCCAGCAGTGCTTAAGGAGATGGCAAAACAAGTTCAAGAGCTTGGGGTTAGGCCTGAAATAGAAGTCTTTGATACCGGTCATTTACAACTTGCCATATGGCTCAAGAATCAGGGTTTAATTGATGATCCTGTTATGATTCAGTTGTGTATGGGCATCCCATGGGGAGCGCCTGATGACTTGAACACCTTCCTTGCAATGACATCAAATGTTCCAAATGATTGGACATTTTCTGCCTTCTCAATCGGTAGAAATCAGCTGCCTTATGTTGCCATGGCTATCTTAGCAGGTGGCAATATTCGTGTCGGACTTGAAGATAATATATACTTAAAACGTGGCGTTTTTGCTACCAATGCAGACCTTGTTAAAAAAGCTGTGCAGACAGCAGAGGGCATGGGCTGCGCTATCATAGGACCAGATCAAGTTCGAGATAATATGAAACTTGTAAAACGCTGGGGCTAGATATGAAAAGTATCAAGGCGGCAGGTGTTATTGGTGCAGGTGTTATTGGAAGCGGGTGGATAGCTAGATTATTACTAAACGGTATTGATGTTTTTGTCTATGACCCCTCCAAAGAGGCGCCAAAATATGTCAATAAAGTTATTGATAATGCTGAGAGAGCATATAAAAAGTTGCTCACCTCTAATTTACCTAAAAAGGGTAAGCTCTTATTTTCTAACTCAATTGCAGAGGTTGCAAAATCTAGTGAGTTAATTATTGAAGCTGTTCCAGAAAGGCTTTCAATCAAACAATCAGCATACGAGGAAATCGAGTCTAGCGGAGACAAAGACATAGTCATAGCATCATCAACTTCTGGCATTCTACCTTCAGACTTACAAGCAGAAATGAAACATCCTGAGAGGCTTCTGGTTGCCCATCCATTTAACCCAGTCTACCTTTTGCCGCTAGTTGAAATTGTTGGCGGCGCTAAAACATCCAAAGCTGCAATCGAGGAAACAAGTAACATTTTTACCAATATTGGCATGTTTCCACTTCATATTAAAAAAGAAATTCCTGCTTTTATTGCTGATAGACTTCTTGAATCGGTTTGGCGTGAAGCCCTTTGGTTAGTAAATGATGACATAGCAACAACTGAAGAAATTGATGATGCAATTCGTTATGGCTTTGGTCTGCGATGGGCACAAATGGGACTTTTTGAAACTTACAGGCTGGCTGGTGGTGAAGCAGGTATGCGTCATTTCATATCGCAGTTTGGTCCTTGTTTAGAGTGGCCTTGGACACATCTTATGGATGTTCCTGAATTTACAGACGAGTTAATAGAAAAGGTATCCAGTCAATCTGACCAACAGTCTGGAAAATTTAGTATTGACGAGCTAATGGAAAAGCGTGATGATAACTTGGTTGATTTTTTAAAAGTTTTAAAAGAAAATCAGTGGGGCGCTGGAAATTCTCTCAAAGAATTTGATAAAAGTTTGTCAGAGTCAATTAAAAAACCAAAGTTTTCAGAGCTAGATTTATCAAGCTCCATACTCACCTATATCACTAAAGTACCAAAAGAGTGGGCTGATTATAATGGGCATATGACAGAAGCACGTTATCTTGAATGCTTTTCAGAAGCAACTACAGAGATGATGTCTATTATCGGCGTAGACGAAGAATACATATTAAACATAGGATCTTACTTTACGGTTGAAACTCATATTCGCCACTTAGATGAGGTTCAAATTGGAGAGAGTATAAAAGCTAAAACCCAAGTTATCTATGGAGAAAATAAAAAACTGCACCTGTTCCACTGGCTTAATCATGAGGATGGCAGGCTGTTAGCGACTGCTGAGCATATGTTAATTCATGTGGATCTCAAAACACGGGGCGCAAGCATGCCAAATGATTTGGTCATGAAGCGGATGGGGTTAGTTTATGAAGCTCATCAGAAACTACCTAAACCAGAAGGCTTAAGCCGAGCAGTTGGAGATAAATTTTAATACTGTTTTTCAGATAGGACTTAAAGCGCTCTAGTTAAACTCAATACTTGGCCAGTAATTGGCGCTGAAATAGTTCTGCGATATGCATGAATGATACTCTGGTTAGATGTTGGCTCAAAGCCATCAAAAAGCATTCCATAGTGATCAACTGAGTTTTCAATAATAGATGGCGAGACCACATTGATTCTTAATTTTCCAGCATACTCAGCAGCCAATGTTGAAACGCACATATTAAGAGCACCATTAGCGGCGGCGGCACATGAACCAGCAATAATTGGTTCATCGCCAATTATCCCACTAGTCAGGGTAATTGATCCATTTTCACAGAGGAAAGGTATAGCTGCTTTTGCCAAATTTAATTGACTAAAACATTTAGTAGAAAGGCCAGCTGCAAAATCCTCCATTGTCAGCTCATCAAAAATCTTGAAAGGAGTGCCGCCGATACAAGATACCAATCCGTCAAATGGGCCAATAGAAGCTAAAACATCACTAACACTTTCAAAATCAAAAGCGTCAATCTTTAAATCTGGCCCAGATCTGCTAGCTCTTATAACTTCATAGTCTTTCTGTAAACCTTCAACAACCACTTTACCAAGTTTTCCAGTTGCGCCAATTACTATAATTTTTTTCATTTAAAACCTTTTAATATTTAGTTTAAAGAATAAATAGAATCTTATCATTAATAAAGCAACTTGCCAATAGATGCCTTTACTTCATTTCTGTTTGTTTCAGAAGTAAGAGCCTCACCAATATTGACATTAACACTCCTTCGAAGGCTAAAAATTTTTTTCTTTTTAATTAATTTTGGAGCTTTTGAAAAGAAACTACCCCACATATCATTGATTGCAAAAGGAACAACAGCTACATTATCTTGGCACTCAACTAATATTTTTTCGAAGCCTCTTTTCAAGTCGCTTAGTTCTCCTGAAGTAGAAATATGGCCTTCAGGAAATATTACAACAACGCAATCTTCATTTAGCAAGTTAATTATATTTTGCATTGCATTGCGACTATTTTCAGGCCTTATTGATACAGCGCCAACTCCTTTTAGTATCCAATTCAGTATCGGCATACGATAGTAATCATCATGGACAACAAATCGAATGGTCCTTGGAGTTGCCCATTGAATTAAAGCAAAATCTATCCAGCTAATGTGATTACCTAAAAGTAAAACAGGTCCATTTATAGGAATATTATCTAAACCAGTTACCTTTAATCGATATCGCCACCCAAACAATAAGAGGCCTACAATTTGCCGCATGACTAAAGAATAGTTTTAAGTTTTTTAAGAACGATACTAAAGCCCACTACTGCAATAAATGCGTTAAAGTAAAGTATAAACTCACTTCCAAAATTTAGATTCGCAAGAATCATTGTAAAAATCAAAAGGGTAATCATAGCAATATTTTGAAGCCAGTTTTTACCAGCTAACATACTCCCAAGTCCATCTTCAGGTGAGTTTGCTTGCATAAGAGCGTTGAGTGGAATAATCATCATTCCTGCGCCAACACCAAACATAAGGATGACAGCAGTTACTAAAATTAAGGCCGTTGAATCTGGAATAAAACTTAGGCTTGAAATTACAGGTATTAGGATCGAACAAACTGTAATCATTATGGAGCCAGTATAGATATTATTAATACGTATGAAATTTAGACTTTTTCTGCCTGATAAAAAAGCACCAATCATTATTCCAAATACAGAAGAGGCTAACATAGCATTAACAACAAGTGGACTTTCAACGCCAAAATTAACTTTTGCATGCGCCGGAATAACAGCCACTAAGTTTTGTGACATACCCCAAAAAATCGCTGTCCCTAAAATCGAGTACCAAACAATCTCATTACTCTTCATAGCTTTAAAATTAGTCTTTAAGTAATGGAAAGAAACAAATTTCTTTATGGAAAATTGAGCTTGGCTCAACTTGGTTGGATAAAGGCGGGTACCAAGTGTTGCTAGAAATTCAACCAAAGAAAGGCCAACAAGAACCCAGCCTACTGGGGCTATTTTCATTAATATTTCCTCAGGTGTTGTTGCCTGCATAGTCCCCAAATATACTTCAAATAAGTATGAGAAAAAAACAGTACCCATCAAAATTGCTATTAATACTACTGATGAGTGAAAGGCATTACCCCTACTAAGACCTGCTTTGCTTAAACATTCTTTAATGTAACCCATTTTTGCAGGTGAATAGA
>Ga0209279_10001824_pt1 | contig 10808 bp, 11 predicted proteins | sample CoawatmetaG00DNA_3_FD_187508 | JGI IMG/M metagenome (GOLD analysis project Ga0209279, IMG submission 187508) | Marine microbial communities from the West Antarctic Peninsula - Coastal water metaG006-DNA (SPAdes) (version 2) | ecosystem: Environmental > Aquatic > Marine > Coastal ... | reverse complement strand
TATCAGCTGCTAATGTTCCACCACCCGTTAGTCCTGCTCCTGCAATTAAGTCTCTAGCTTGTAAAGTATCTACATTACCTTCTTCAGTCGTTACTCTTGTAGAGAAACTTGCACTTGGTGCGACAAATGAACCACTAATGTCAGTAGCTATTTGTGCTGAACTTGATACAAGTGTATTTGTTAATTCTGTTTCTGCGGTTGTTACTCGTGTGGAAAAACTACCACTAGCAGCTACAAACGAACCACTAATGTCAGTAGCTATTTGTGCTGAACTTGATACAAGTGTGTTTGATAATTCTGTTTCTGCGGTTGTTACTCTTGTAGAGAAACTACCACTATCTGCTACAAACGAACCACTAATATCAGTAGCTATCTGCGCTGAACTCGATACAAGTGTGTTTGATAATTCTGTTTCTGCGGTTGTTACTCTTGTTGAGAAACTACCACTATCGGTTGTTATTCTTGATGAAAAACTACCACTATCAGCAACAAAAGAACCACTAATGTCAGTAGCTATTTGTGCTGAACTTGATACAAGTGTATTTGTTAATTCGGTTTCTGCAGTTGTTACTCGTGTGGAAAAACTACCACTATCGGTTGTTATTCTTGTTGAGAAACTACCACTGTCTGCGACAAACGAACCACTAATGTCAGTAGCTATTTGTGCTGAACTCGATACTACACTCGTCCCTGTTAAAGGGAATTTAATTTGTTTTGATTTTAAATCGGCCATTTTTCTCTCTTATTTTCCTACTTATAAATATCTAATTTCTTAATTTACTACGAATTAAATTTTCCAAATCCTATAACTTCATCATCTGATTCTAATTCATATCCTAATCCACTTGTATCTAATCTTAACTCTAAATTTGTTGATGTCTTTTGATTTATTGTCAAAGCATCGTTTTCAATTAACATTCCATTAATAAAAAACATAAAATCTTCCTCACCTGTTGCGGTCAAACCTGTTGGTGCCGAAGCAGTAACTGCTGTAAAACTTGAAGTTGCTGTACTCGTAAAACTTCCCGTATGAACAAATGACTTTCTATTGTAGGCATTTTTATTTATAATACCTGTATCTAAAAAGAATTGCTTTGATGCGTTTTCAGTTGCTAATGCAGTTGAACTCCCATCACCCAATGAAGTATCATTTGATATTTCATTTACACTTGTTCCTTTTAATCCAAATGAACCCGATATACTTGTACTACCTGATATTATGTGAGTATCATCTAATGTATCACCGAATCTACTTGAACCACTATCAAATAATGTAGTTGAACCCGTAACACTTACTTCAAAACTTTCATAAGTCAATTGCCCATTTGTAGTCATTGATGGTGCAGTTACATTTGAAGTAACAACAACACTACCTGTATGTGCTACTACACTATTTGAACTACTAATAAATCCATCACCTAAAAATAAACTATTGGTTCCAATCTTTATAGCATCGGAACTTGTAACTTGATTAAATGTAGTGTTGGAAGTTGTTTCTACTGCTTGTCCAATATTGAGTGTTACATTTTGGTCATATACTCCAAGAAACTCTCTACTAACAAATGGAATTCCATTTCTACTACCACTAACTCCCGTAGATAATTCTACAATTAATGGTTTTTTGTATTGGAATTTAGGTGCACTCATAACTACTCCTATGAATTAAATTTACCAATACCAAGTATCTCATCATCACTTTCTAAAATATATCCAATACTTCCTGTTGCTACGTGTAATTCTAATGAACTTCCTTTTTGTTGAATTGCCAAAGCATTATGCTCCATATATTGTCCATTGATAAAGAACACAAAGTCATTTTCACTTGTTGCTGTTAGTCCCGAAGGTGCAGAAGCTGTTACTGCTGTGAAACTTGCTGTTGTGGCATTTGTTATACTTGCTGATGATTTGAAAAAATTCTTTCTTAAATAATTTGCACTATCCGTTACATTGTTTGTAATGTATGTTTTGACTGCGTTTTCTGTCAATACTGCGGTTGCACTTCCGTCTGTTAAACTTGTATCGTTTGATATTTCATTTATCGTATATCCATTTAACTTAAATGAACCCGTTACATCCATACTACCTGTAAATTCGTGTGTATCATCAATGGTATCACCGAATTGTGTTGAACCACTTGCAAATATAATTGATGCTGAAGTATATGATGTATGAAATTCATTTGCTGTTAATGTTCCTGCGATTGTTATACCACCTTGAACGGTTAAATCACCTGTTGTTTCAAATGAACCCGTAATATCAATACTACCACTTATACCCGTTTCGGTATATATTGTTGATGAATCACCAATTTGTATTGAGTTACTCGCAGTTACTTGATTAAAAGTTACATCGGCTGTTGTTCCTACATCTTGACCAATAGAAAATTGTTGTGTCAATTCTGATGAACCATCAAATCCAACACCCGTATTGGATATCGTTACACCTGTTCCTTGGTTAAATATTAATGAACTCTCTACCGATATAGAAAATATATCTTTTGTCACTTCACCAAATTCTGCTGCGTTTGACGATAAGTCAACTTTTGTTCCAGAACCATCTACTAATGTTTTTTCAGTGCTTTCCCTTATAATAAGTTTTTTTGGTGTTAAATATTTTTGTGTTGTTGTTTTACTATCAAATGTTTCTGGTAAAATGTATCCATATAGATTTACACTAAAGGTAGTTCTGATTAATCGTTCTCCGTCTACTTGTGATGCGTCTGAAAAACTTTCTATTTGAGTTCTGAACTTCATTTTGCCTGGTTGACCCCAATATGCGCCATCTGAATAATTAACCTTTTCTACAATACTATTCATTTGTTCAATATATGATGTCCATATGGTAAATTCATATGTCAAATTCATATAATCTGGCATTGATACATTAAAGTATTCATTGTTTGGAACTAAATTGTTCTGGACACCAAATTTATCGTAACGATTTTGTTGTGTGTATTGTTTTTGAAATGTATAAAAATGTTTTGGGTCGTTCGCATCCAATTTATCTATTGGCATATTCTCATTACGACTCATACCTGTTCGTTTGAATGCAATCAATGGAACTATAATTTGTTTTTTCTTATCTCGTAGATATCCTTGTTTTGAAATTGCATTCCACCTTTCTGGTGATGCGTAAATACAAGGAACTTTAACCTTTTCTTTATTGATTTCTACTTCAGGTTTGATAACCTCATTGAAGTAATACATAATAGCACTATCCATATCCATAATGCCTACGGATATATTCTTCACATCATCTTTGGCACCTGGTGAATTACGACTTATCTTTTCTCCTCGATTAAAAATCAGTCGTTGACTTCTTGGTATTGGTTTATTTCTTGGCATTAAAATCCTCTATATTCTTCTAAGTTTGTGGTTGGCATTCTCGTTAAGTGTGCCGAAACTACGATTGAATGACTATTGTCAAAGTTTCCACCTATTAATTGATTTTCGTTGAATTTATCTACTTCAAAATAACCACTATTCCATTTCATAATGTCTCCAATTTCTGGTTTTAAATCAACCTCTACTAAATATGCTCTTTGGAATGCAAATGACACATCTTGTTTGTTGTCAGGTCCGAAATCATCATAGTTGAAATCAAAATCTCCAGCATCAACTATACAAGGTAATTTTACTGGTCGTTTATAAACTTTACCCTCTGATGCTTCTCCGTACATATTTGTATCGGTTTCATATACTGAAGTTCTGTAAAGAATTACAAACTGGTCAATTATACCATCGTCACTTATGTTTGGTTCACCTAAAAGTTCTCTATTGAACTTTTCTATGGTCGCCAAATCTTTTGCTCCATAATATCTTTGTGGCATTTAATTATCCTATGTAAACTGGGTAAGGAACTTTTTTCAATGTTTCTTGTTGGTAATCGCCTTCGTCTTTCTGCGCTTCCATCATTGCCTTACGACTTGTTTGTTCAAGTGTTTCTCTTAATTGTTCTATTAATTGTTCTTTTTCAGCAGTTGCTTCGGCTCTTAATGTATCTCCGTCCAATGAAACTTCTGAATTTGGAATTGGAATAGTTCCGTATTTACTACGAATAATACCCAATAACTCTTTTGCTAAAGCTAAACCATATTTTCTAATCCATTGTTTACCCACATCATTGATTTTATTATAAACCATAAAGTCATATTTTGCATTTGAGTAATCAGATACTACATCTGCTGAACCACTATATCGTGTTCTCAACGGATTATCCCTATCGGAAGTTTTTACATAATCAACCCATAATGAACCTGATTGTTGTGGTATTGGAAATAATCTTAATTGATTATTGCGTAATTCGAATGAATAAGCAGATTTTCTAATCTGGTCATTAAATTCAATTGCTTGTATTCTTAATAAATCTGCATAAATTGGTTGTAATACGAAACTGATTGCTGGTGATTTACCACCAAAACCAAATCCATCCAACATAGCATTTGAACCAAATCCTGTTCCAGCGTACGGGTCAAAATATCTTGTGATTGCTGGTCTTGCTTCATAATGAACTCTACGAACTTCAATACTTTCTCCACTTTGACTTGCGTCTGAGATTAAAGCATTTAAATCATAGATTTGACTACCTGAATTGGTTGAAATTGCTGTTCTTTTTACATCAAGACTTCCACCAACTCCGGCTTCTTGTCCGTATTCTTCTGAAATAAATATATTTTCAGATAATGTTGGTTTTACTCGTTTATGAGTGAAGTTTGAACTTGTTGCTTGCCCTTTTAAATGTAATAAGTTATCACGAATGTTAAATTGATTAACTTGTGCGCTGTATTCAGATATACTTTCTTCCATACAAGCATAAAATTGCGTATCTTGAAGTTCTACATCAACAATTGGGTATCCCAATCTTCGTGAACACCAAGTTGCAAATTGTGGGGCTTCTGTTTGAAAGTCTGAATCAGTATCGTATAACCCAAAAGGTGTAGAACCACTTGCTGCGGAACCACTTCCTGGCCATATTGCTTCTTGAGCCATTTAAATCTCCTATTAATAGTGTAATTGTATATACATTAATAAATATCATTTTTTTATTTTTTGTACAAAAAAACCCCCTATAAAAATAGGGGGCCTTTTTCTTCTAATAGTAATTAGTTTCAGGACTAATTAAAATTATGATTGGTCTACCCAAGTTCCACGAACATCGTGAATTAACCAGCCATCTGCTGATAATCCGATTAGATGAACATAGTCGTATTGTAGTTGTGTAGCTTTGGTGTTGATAATAGCTTTATTATCTGTACCTGCTGCACCTGCGATATCGACTAAGAACTTATCACTTCCATTTGGTGCTATTGTTAGTAGGGCACCGGCATCTGCTGCGATGTTAACGATGATGAAAGAAGCACCAACTACCACTGCTGGTAATGTTAGTGTCTGAGCATCAGCTGATACTGTACAATATTTTCCAACTTGTACACTATCATCAGCGATTGCGATAGTTCCAGTAGTTTGTAATGAGGCCGCTAGACCTGATATACCTGCTGTTCCTATTTGCAATCCCTTATTATCTGCAGTTGCGATGAAGTCGGTAAATGTGTTTGAGTCTGTTAAAGTTGCTACTGAATCTGCTAAATTATCGAAATAATTTGCGTTAGATTGTCTTAATGAACTTTTAATAGATGCTCTGCTTACGCTTGCCATATTTTTTCTCCATGCAATAAGGGGATTTCCTGCTTCCCTTATCTGTTAATTGTTAGATTACAATACCCACAACATCCGTTGCCAGGGTTGGAAATAATCTCTGTATATAAGTATTAATTAGTTGGATTTAATTAGATTATCTTCCCAAGTAATTATTTGTAGATTTGAGATGTCGGCACATTGTTCTGCGGGCGTTCCGTCTTTCCAACATTTATCTATAGATTTGATGTGGTCTATTTGATACGCTCCTTCAGTTCCCATCACACCTGTATTCAATTGTAATTGGTTGTAATTTTCCAATACCTGAAGTGGTTGTTTTCTTGATAAAGAATGGACTTTGTTTATGTATGCTTTTTTCATTGGGTAATTTTCTTGATACTCTTTCCAATTTTTGTATCCGGCTTTGGTTGCTCTCATTTGTTTTGTTTGAGCATCTGTTAATCCCTTTCCTGCTCCACTTGGATTTTCTTTTTGTCGACAACTATCACATAATGATGTAACCTTAAGTGAGTGTTCCATATTATATTTAGAACTAAAGTATCTTTTCTTTTTACACAACGGACAATCTAATCTCCACTCACTAAAATTCGTGGTTCTACTTCTTGTTTTTGGATAGTTTGGATTTTTTCTACCTGTGAAATGTTTACTTGTCTGTGTATTTTGACAAGGTTTACACATTGGTTTTGCTTTACGAGCATTATACCACGACCCCTTGTTCGTGTAGGTTTTTACACTATCACATTTACTACATTTTAATTCATACATATTCATTACTCCTTTATAATAAATAGTAGAATATAACAAAAAACCCCCAAATAAATGAGGGTTTTTTGACATTATTCACTTATGTGAAATTGTGTTAAATAGTATTAACTATTAGACATAATTTACATCAGCAACTATGACTTTTCCGTAAAACTCAGGACGTACCATTTTCTTGGCATATCTTGTCATCACGCCCTTGCGAGGAGTGAAATTTTTCGGGTCATATACTAATGGTGTCATTATCATAGGAACATATGGAGCGTATACCGCGCCTGTTTCTAAGAAGTTAGAACCTCTAAATCCGATTAGGATTGTGTTTTCTAACATATAAGGGTTTTTATAAACAGTGTATCTGTTATTGATTGCCCCCATTTTTTGAACACCCATAGCGAATTGATTTGTGTTAGCGTCGCCATCAGCACCTGTTGCATATCCTGGAATTGATTCCAAGATTGTTGCAGTTTCTGGTGATACTACTATAAAGTTAGCTCCACCTCTTAGTGTTTTCTGATGAATTGCGTTACTTACGCTTTGGATTTTGTTTCCAAGTGTTTGGAACCAGTCACCTTTAGTGTAAGCATTTGAAGCACCACTTGATTCTTCAAACAATTCAGTTAATGAATTGTATTCATAACCAACTCTTGCTGACCAGTTTTCTGTCTTAGCTGAAGCGTTAGCCATCAACATATCAAGAATTTCTAAATCAATTTCCATTGAAATATATTCACTTAATAGTGATGTTAACTCTGCTTCTGCGTCAACTGAATGGTATGCATTTAAGTCTTGAGCAAGTTCTGGAGTCCAGACTGCTTTTAACTTACGAGTTTTAGCGATGATAGGAATGCTCTTTAACGCAATGTCTAATTCAGGTATATCAATATCTGTTTCAGGATTTGCGTCTACATTCGCTGCTGTAGCTTCAAAATCAGTTCTACTGTAATTTGTTGCTGGTTGTTTGTGATAAGCTACCTGTGCATTTATCAATGAACCGACACCAGATTTTCTAACAATAAATGTTATTGTATCAGCTGATGAATCGAATTTTGTGTATGCTGGGAAAAACTCATCAAAACCACTACCTGAGATTGAGAAAGCTCTTACGCCGTCTTGGTCTTCGTTAGTGTATGATGCGCCTGCTGTTACCACTTTTAGAAGTGCATTATCTGCACTATCTGCGGTTGCTTGTGAAGCTGATAAAGATGGTTCAAAATCAACATCGTCAAAGTTTACTGAAGCTGTTGAAAACGTGCTAGCTGATGCTGCTGTTCCAATAGTCTGTAAAGCTGTGTCGTTATCGTTAATTGAATATCCAAATTTACCTGCGCCGTATAAACCACCGCTTGCGTCTACGTTAGACCCTGATGTATTTCCGTATACATCAGCGTTGTTTGTATGGTTACCTGTTTGTGCAGTTCCATATTTGAAGTCTAGATAGAAGATAAGACCTGAAGGTAAGTTCATTGGTTGTACTGACACAAAATCTTGAGCTGCTAGTTCACCAAAAATTCTTCGAACTAATGGTAAAGCTACACCGCTCCACTCTTCTGCGTTTTGTCCACCAGTAACTGATGCTTCTTGGATTAACTGTCCTGCTTGATTTTCAAGCAATACTGCCATTCCATGTCTTTTTGTTTCTTCTTCCATACCTTCTAATAGGCCTGTTGGCTCCCATTTTTTTACTAACTGACGAGTTTGTTCTAATAGTTGTCTTTGTGGATTATATCCGTCCATCAAAGATTCTATTGCTGTCATTTTACTCATTTTTAGTCCCCTAAAGTATGTTTGCTAATTTCTTGAACCTTGCTTTCATTTCAGCTCCTTCTGACAATACCTGTGCTTTCGCTGGTTTTGTAGAACGAGTTGGTTTTGAACTTGAACCTTTAGAAACTGACTCACTTAACTTTTTTGGGCTTTTAAATGATTCTGCTAATGTAGCATATACCAATTTAACTTCTCTCAAGTTTTTAGTTCTGTCAAAGTTTTCTACAACTTTTAGTTTCTGGTTGTTGTTCAATCCGAATGCTCTAAACAATTTGTTCGAGAACAATAGTTTTGCGTTCAATAAATTAACTTCGTTTAATTTTGCTCGCATAAATCTTACGACTTTACGAGTTTCTGTTATTTCTTTTTTAAGCTCTTCCACTTTGTCTGCTTCTTCTTCAGCGTCTTCTTCTTCAGATAGTGCTTTTAAGACTTCGTCAAGGTCGATATCATCGTCCTCATCTTTGTCTTCTACTTCTTTCACTACTGATGAATTTTCGTCTTCAGAACCTTCTGGTTTATCAGAACCTTCTGATTCAGGACCTTGTCCTACTGATGATGAATCATTTGCTTTATCAGCAACCTTGTTGTCAGCTTTACCAATTTCTGATGATACGTCATTTTCATCGACTTTTTCTTCTTCGTCTTTGTCTTCGACTTCTTCTACTGGTTCTTCTTCTTCCTCGGCATCTTTTAAATCTGCTTCTAATTCAGCAAGAACTGATTCTAAATCAAGTTCGTCTTCCTCTTCAGCGTCTTCTTGTTCTCTCATTTCTTCAGAATCTTCTTCTTCTTCAGCGTCTTCAAAATCTTCTTCAGTATCGTGCATGCCTTCTTCTTTATCGTGCATACCTTCTTCTGAATCTTCTGTTTCTTCTGCGTCTTCTGTTTCTTCTGTATCGTGCATACCTTCTTCAGAATCTTCCATTTCTTCTTCAGTATCGTGCATGCCTTCTTCTTTATCGTGCATACCTTCTTCTGAATCTTCCATTTCTTCTTCTGTATCGTGCATACCTTCTTCAGCGTCCATATCTTCCTCTTCCTTGTCTTCAAGTTCTTCGGCGTCCATTTCTGCTTCGATTTTACGAGATAGCATAGATTGCAAACGTGGTGTAAATGCTTCTTCAAGTGCTATTTTAGCATTTGCTAATGCAGTTTCTCTAACTGCCTTTGCATCCGCAATAGCGTCTTTTAGTAAATCATCCATTATGTTTTCCTCTTTTGGATTCAATATAGTTATTAGGAACTATAATTAGATTAGTTTTAATCGATTACACTATATGATGTATATGAAAATACGATAGTGTATTTATTTAGTAATAAGTATCAAGTAAGTAGAAAAAAAACATACAAAGTGTGTATATTTTTAATCTTCTTGATTTTTTAATTTTTCGTATTTAGCTCTTAATTTTGTTTTATTTTTTAGTTCTCTTTTAATTGCCGATGGCTTTTTATAAAATGAACGTTCTTTTAATTCAAACATCATATTGCTGTCTTTGACTTTACGTTTGAATATTTTAAGTGCTTGTTCTACTGATTGTCCTTTACGGATATTTACTTTTATCAAAGTAACCTCTTTAGTTGTATTGTTTTAATTCTTCTGTAAGTTCTGCTATTTTTGTCAAAAGTTCTTCTTTTGTCATTTTCTTTTCAGCTGCATCCATTTTGGCATTTGCGTCATCTGCTGCCTTACTCATCTTCTTTTCGATATCTTTTGCTGAACCATCTTTAGTTGGTCGTCCACTTCCTGCTCCACCCTCTTTTACTTCTTGTTCTTTTCTTAAACGATAAGCTCTTGCAGTATCTTCAATTGTTGGTAATGGCTCACCAAACTTTCTATCCAATACTTTTAAACTTGATTCTGATAATAGGTCTTTTAGTTTCATTATTTTTTACCTTCTGATTTTGCTTTATAGTTTTTATCAACATAGTTGAAAAACTCTTTTTTCTTCTCGTCATCTAATTCATCTGGTGAAGAAATGCCGAATTTTTTCATTGATGCTTGAAAGAATACTTCGTAATCGCCTTCTTCAAGACTATCTTTACCTTCTTCATCTTTGTTTACTTGTTCAGCGCCTTCTGGAATATCATAGTAACGATTTAAAATCATACCCATATCTTCATACAATCCTGCTAATCTTTGCTGAACTGATGATGCTTCTTCAGATATTTTTGAAAATGCTTTTGAGTGATTTGTTAATTCTTTCATATTACGACTTACCGTAACTTTGTCGAACCAATCTTCTGTTTCTTGAAGTGTGTGTGATGCTGCCATTTCTGCTACTTGTGATAGAGACTTTGCAGTTTCTTTTAGTGATTGTTGTTGATAAAGAGTTTCACCTAACTTATTATAGTTTTGTAAAGCTTCTTTAACCTGTTTTGAAGAAACTTTCTGAGTTTCAGATGATTCTCCATATTTTTCTTTAACGATTTGTGATAAAGAACCATATCCTGCATTAATTGCAGGAACACTAACTAGTCCCCCAACTGCTGAGAAATTTTCTTTTACTAAATCTTTTAACTTTGCCATTTTATGTTCTCCTTGTATATAAATATAAGTTAATTCTTTTTTCGTCTTGAATATGCTTTAAATCTATCTCGTATATCGTAGAATAGTCTTGAAAGAAC
>Ga0209279_10001823_pt1 | contig 10808 bp, 9 predicted proteins | sample CoawatmetaG00DNA_3_FD_187508 | JGI IMG/M metagenome (GOLD analysis project Ga0209279, IMG submission 187508) | Marine microbial communities from the West Antarctic Peninsula - Coastal water metaG006-DNA (SPAdes) (version 2) | ecosystem: Environmental > Aquatic > Marine > Coastal ... | reverse complement strand
TGTCAGATCGTCGCCATCAGTAGAAGCAGCTGCTTTTGCTTTTGGCGCGGCGGCCTTAGGTGCTGCAGCTTTCTTCTCAGCTTTTGGCTGGGAAGCACGTGCAGCCGCGGCTGCGGCCTTCATTGATGTTGGTGCGCCAAGTGCGACAGCGTAAGAAACGCCAGCGCCACCCATTGCAGCTTTAACACCGGACTTGTCAGCGCCTGTTTCCAGGATATCGCCGATGCGGACCAATGTCAGTTGCTGACGGTGGCCCTTTTTACGCGCGGAAGAGTGCTTCCGGCGACGCTTAACAAAGTTAATGGTCTTTTCGCCTTTGATCTGGTCGATCACTTCGGCTTGCACGCCAGCGTCTGCCACAAATGGCGCGCCAACAGTGTTATTCACCATCAATACTTCATTGAATTGGATAGTTTCGCCGGCAGAAGCGTCCAGCTTTTCAACACGCAATACGTCGCCTGAGGCAACTTTGTACTGCTTGCCGCCGGTTTTGAGAACCGCAAACATATGTCTTTCCTTTAATGTCCCGCGTCATGGAGGCCCCTGTATAAACAGGCGTTTTGTACCTTTGGACGGCGCGCCCGATTGGGCGTTATTTTGCATAGCACCAAGCAAGTCACTTGCTCGGATGGCGGCTTATCCGTCCATATTGGGTTCAAGTCAAGCACAAACACAAAGGCAAAAACATGCGCATCGCCCTTTCTTGTCTGGTTCTTTTAACTGCAAACGCAGGCTCTGCCACTCAATTCGGGAACCTACATTTTTTTCCGTCAACGGCATCATCGCTTGGGCCCAACACGTGGCCTAATATGGCAACTGTTGAACGGTCAAAATATAAGTAAAATCAAACCGCCCTGCCCCAATTGATCATTTTTTGGAACCAATAAGGCAGATTAAGGCGGATTGTTTGCAAAATGCCTCAAAATGGGTGGGAACAAGTCCAAGTTTTGCCCCGTAGCCCCGTCATTCCTTTGCGTAACAAGAAGATCGCCAAGAGGAATGACGCACCATGCCCGATTATTCATTGCAATTTGTTTACCAGATCAGCGACTTTGACACCTCAGGGAACCTCATCGCGCCGCCCGACGAGCAAGGCGCAAAAGCGCACGGCAAACCACCTTTCAATATCGCGCTTAATTCTGGGGCGACCGCCTTTCAAATCAAGGTGGCTGACGACGATGATGATTTCAACGAAGCTGGCGAAACAAATCAAGTTCTGGCAAGCGCGATCACGCTTGACTGTGTGTCATATGCTGCGGGCACCCCTGTCATCATTAACTACCGCTTAACCGACGACGCTGGTTTTGAGGGGTATTCGATCTCCATTGGTGCAAGCAACTTAGGTCGCAACGATACCACTGCGTTCATTATCAATAGTCCAATGGTTCCAAGCAAGACCTACGTCTTTACCGACGAAAGCAATATGGGCAAAGACCCCGCTCCTTACAGCGAATTTGCCTGTTTTACCGCAGGATCAATGATCAAAACGGCTTTGGGTGAACGCCCGATTGAGGATATTGTCGCAGGCGACCGCGTTATGACGCGTGATCACGGGTTGCAAACTGTCCGCTGGGTCGGTGCGCGCACTCTTCCAGCGTATGGTGACATGGCACCTATTGCATTTGAAGAAGGTACGTTGGGCTGCTCTGCCCGCCTGCTCGTATCACCCAACCACCGCATGCTGATTGCGGGTGCGATGGCGGAACTGGTTTGTGGCGACCACGAGATGCTGATCAGTGCAAAACTGCTGGTCAACGATCGCAACGTGCGCCGGATTGAAGGCGGGTTTGTTAATTATGTACAAATCATGTTCGACTATCACGAAGTGATCTGGGCAAATGACTGCCCTTCAGAAAGTTTTCATGTAGGTGATCAGGCGATCAATACACTGAACACTGATCAGGCACGTGAAATTTAAGCGATTTTCCCTGATCTGCGCAGCGGCACAAAAGATAGGTCCCTCGCACGTGCCGAAGGGCACGGTTACGAAGGGATCGTGATCGGCGCGACGTTATAGATCTTGTCCGGCCATCACCCGCGCAGCCTCGCGGCCAAGGGCAAAACTAATCGCATCAAACATGTCGTCAAATGCAGCAAATAAAGCCCCGTTCAGGGCGACACCCGTGTCGCTTGCAGAAAATTTGGTGTACGTTTCTAAGTCTGCCACGCTGACCGGATCATAGGCCAGCATTAAAAACCCATACACCCATTCCGACGTAGTGGCGCGGATGTCTGCTTCTTGATCCCAAACGTCATTCACTATCTGATCTTGGGTCAAAGCCTCGTCAAAAGCGCCGCCAGCCATCAAACCCGTATAAAATGCTACATTTGAATTCATTGCGCCTGCAACGTTGATTTCGATCAGGTCGTTTGTTTGCACAAACGCATCGATCAATTGGAACCGTTCGGTATTATTAGCCTTGGCAACTGTCGCTACGTCTTTGCTTGCTTGGTCAACCGTATCATCCAACAAAGCTCGGCGCGCACTGACTTCGAGTGACACCAGTGTTTTGCCCAAATCAGAGCTAAAGAAGGCGACCATCGGGGTGATATCTTGATTGTCCAACGCATGGATAAACGCCGCCTTAACGGACGCATGCATCGCCGCACTATCATAAATCGTTTCGACCGTGGCCCGCCATGCAGGCGATACTTTATTGGGAAACAAGTCAGTCCCGATCTGCGCGCCATATACCACACCTTCTTCGCGCATAATATCGACGATGTCCGGCAGCCCTAGCGCATCAAAAAGTAACTCTGCTTGTGTATTCTGGGCTAAGGCCGGCAAGGAAATAAAGCTAGATGTGACAATAGAAGCGATTGCAATTGTACGGTGGATCATAACGGGTCCTTGAACATAAATACGTTGAAACAAAACCTATGTGTGACGTGATCGTTTGCCAAGGTCGCGTGACGCAATTGTCATTTCGGTCCGCATAAGCCCTTGCGTCCGCACGTGGCCACGACTAAACGACGGCCATCAAATGCGGAGACGTGCCGGAGTGGTCGAACGGGGCGGTCTCGAAAACCGTTGAGCCTTCACGGGTTCCCAGGGTTCGAATCCCTGCGTCTCCGCCACATCCCCTATATTGCTATAATAACCAGTAATTTAAGGGGTTTGATGGCTGGTGTAGAATCAGCTTACCCACACACTTTACCCACACGTCGCACCCACACGCTCCCGATATAACAAATGCTGTTGAATCACTTTGACATGTGAACGCTTCAGCCAGCCCAGCGCATGGAACAGCTAACGACCATAATGTTGTTGCTACCGAAGCATCCCGTCGTTGTGAAACCTTGTTACCTAGCTCACGAGCTTTCACAAACTTACGCACCCTCGCTTAGCGGCCTGTATGGTGCTGTTGAGGACGGATGCCTCTTTTAATTCTCATGTTCGCTTAACTCTCAGATAACTTCGCCTCCTTCAAACGGATTAGCGTAGCCAGTCGTTCGTCTAGTATTTTTCCGTCGGCCCCAAAGTGAATTTCTCTGTGTGCGTTTGGTGTGATTGCGGCGCAATTTACAGGATGATCAAGACCGCCATCTGACAGCTTCTTAATATGATGTACCTCTAAGTAAGGGCTGCCATTGATCTTATTAAACGGTGCATTCTCTTCGGTTAATTCACAAATACCATCCGCCCTGCGAAGAACATACTGTTTTATCTCGCTACTTCTCTGCCGTCTGATCTGTTTGGCCATTCTCCAATTCGGAGTTTCTGTCGGTGTGACTGCATCAAAAGCCGATTGTCGCATTTGCTCAAAGTTTCTAGCGGGCAGCACTACCTCAACTTCTACCTCTTCAATTTCAGCAGCTTGCATCGAATTTATTGTAATCAAATTGAAGCGTATCGTCTTACGTGTGCTTCCATTCAAATCTGGCCCAGACGCAAAATCAATCGACGCACATTCAAATTCACCGATAAACTCTACTGGCTTGCCTTTGCCTGTAGCCCTGAACAGAAATAGCTGTTTCCCGTCGGAAATATGATCTCGAATGGCTTTATTGCCTCGAACAAACTCCATGTCACCAATCTGGCCTTGCCCCGCATAAAGAAACACCCCGTCGTCTGCTTGCCATCCATCTTCGTAACCGTATGCTTCCCCGCTATCCCCTGTGAATAAGAAGATAAACGGATGGGATGCGCTTGGTGAAATGCCGCTTTGCCTACCTCCACCATATTGGTCGTGAATATCTGCTGCCCGACTGTATTTCTGCCCAACGATGAACATCTCAATACCTCTGCTTACTTGGGATAACCCCACGCACCCCACCTCTGGGGTCAACGACATCACCATCACGCCTTGGGATCAAGTGTACGTGTACGTGGAACACAGTTTGACCTGAATTACCCAACTAATTGATGTACTTCGATTACGTTACCTTCGGGGTCATGGAAGAATACCTGATGCCACTCTTTAGCGAAGGCTGTGCCATAATCTGAGTAGGGAATGCCCTTGCTGTCCAGCAGGGCCATGAACGTCGCAATATCGTCAGTACGGAAGGCTATATGGCCTCGCTCAATCGGATTGATAACCTCACCGTTCTTGAAGGCGACAGTCAGGTCCTTGGTTGCCAAGTGCATCTGCATTTTACCGTCCGTGGCAAATCTAATCTTTCCGTCATAGCCGCCTGAACTGGTCGCATCAGGTCTGGGGAACGACTGGATAGGGATGTCATCAAGACCCAGAACTTGCGTGTAAAAATCATGTAAACGGTCCACATCTTCGGATACAAAGTTAATGTGGTGGAACTCAAGTTTCATGGGTGACCTGACTGTGTGTTATTTTTCATGAGGCTTACAGCGGTAGTGTAACGCCTGTATCCGAGGTTTGTGGCGTAATTTATGCCATTTCTATGATCATTATCATACGATCCACACGTCCGATCAACTCAATATGATGCGAGTTAGTAACCCAACCAAGTACGCCTTGTGAGTTTCAAGCGGGTCAGGAAGCTCAGCTTTGGTAGTGTAACCTGATGTTCAGATTTTGAATGCGATCATACTTGCCTGCTAAAAATTGATCCTGATGGCCATCTTAAGCGTATCATCACAAATAGAGGAAGTATTCATGCGTAATTTAATTGTGACTTTGTTGTTGGTGGTGGCTAGCCCCATATTGGCGCATTCTCCAGTAATTAACGACGGAGATAAGCCAATGACGGTTGATGCTCCTTACATCATCGAAGAGCCAGAGCATTCAAAGGCAATATTCTCAGAGCTTGAGGGCGAGCCGCACTATTATCAAATTGTTTCGCCAACACCGTTTAAGTTTTATGCTGGCGTCACGGCTCCCAAGCTCGAAACATGTGACCTTAGCCAGACGTTTGACCTGCAAATTCTCGACGCAAATCGAAATCAGATTGATGAGCGAAGTGGCAGCAGTGTGGAATGGTGGCCATGGTATGAAGAGTACGGGAAAACTTGGTACTGGGTTGGTCCTGAAATTGGACAGGATTTCAAATCTGACCGCCAGTACGAAGCTGGAACTTATTATGTCAAAGTTTCAAATGCGACAAATGTTGGCAAATATGTTTTGGCCGTTGGCGACGAAGAGCGTTTCGGTTTTGGAGCAATCGCCAGCATGTTATTGAAAGGCACCATGGGCAAAATTCGGGATGGCTGGTGGGATGAAAACTATTGTAACGAGTAATCGTTGCCCTTTATGTGCTTGGTTAGCTTAAGTCTGGCCTTGGTTACGTTTAAGCTGACGTATTGAGCTAAGCTCTTGTTAAGAGGTCATAATCTCTATTTGTTCTAGTAATGGGAGAGCCGTAGAAACACTCCCTATATTACCACTACTAAGACTATTCTGATAGGTAGTTCACTGACAGTTCTAGCCACTTGGTGAACTTATCCTTTCTATCAAGATACTGACTAGTTGGGTTATTACGGATAGGCGTATGGTATTCAACTACTACAGGTTCTTCATATCCTTTAATATTTCCAGTCACCTTACCTGTATGGGTATTTCTCTCATTCTTAATGTCGTGATTGATGGTGTAATTGGTGATCTGATGAGTTGCTTGATCTAGGATACGACGAAGTTCAGGTTCCTTATCGTACTGTATGATGAAGCTGTCATGGATGCAGAGAACTGGGATGTTCTTATTCGTAAAGTGGTCCAACACCATGTTGGCAATCTGACTGTCGATATTCATTAGCCTTAGGGCTTGCCCTGTATTCAGAACTCCTTTGAACTGAGGGTGTTTGTCGATGAAAGCATCCAGAAGCGCACCTAGCTGTATGTCTGTCAGGCTTTGTCCCAGCTTGTCCTTACGATCACTGTTGCGGAAGGCTTGATATGCCTTTTTACCGCTGTCGGCATTGATCCCCATCAGGACTAGGAGTTTAACGTATGCCCTCTGCTGTTCCTTTGTCGTAACAACATCAGGAAGCACCAATTCCCCAAGGTTATACGGATCATTATCCAATCTGACACCTAGTTCATTCGACAATAGGTTGGGATGGAAGGCTTTGAAGTCCACTTCCAGTGTTGGTTGGTCATTGATGTAGATTTTGGCACGGTCTTCTTTGTCGATCTGTTGCCACCAGCCCCGATAGAAGCGACCTCCACGTTGCCACTTACCCGCTAGCCCTTCATTGAACACACGGACCACGAACTTGTTGTCAGGGCCAAGGGATATGGTTTGCTGACGACCCGCATTAGGTCCTTTGGTAATGGTGCGCTTGAATGTCGATGACGTATAACTAGGGATGTCGATGAAGGTGTGCTTGAGGAGCTTATTATAGGCTATCAGTTGCCCTCTTAGTGTATCCAGCAAGGTAAGTTCATCTTCTGGCAGGTCTTTGTAGTTATACTCAATCTTTCTGTTGGTGTCGTCATCTTGATCATCCACATACCTGTCGTGAAGGATGATGCACTCTTCATTAGCGTGGGTGTCGATGTCGTGAAGGTCTATGGTCAGCTTATCGAATAGGTCCCTCAGGTTCTCCGTATGCCTAATCCTTGTCGTGTAGCTACGGGCTGTTCTGTCGGGGCTGTTGAAGTGCGGCAATTCCTCAACATAGCAAGCATCCACGAGAAACTCTTCCACTTCGATAATCTTTCGGGGAATGAAGAGGCCATTGTAACGACTACCTACTTTGTAATCCTTCATGGACTTACTGAATCCAATGCTGATGGACGGGTCTTTCAGCCACTTCACGTAGAGATCAAGGATGAGAACCCTGAGGCTTTCTTTGACTGTCCGTTTGGCTTTACGATTGCCTTTAGGCTCTAACACCGACAGTCCAGCTTCATCGTACAACTGATCGCACAAGACTTTGATCTCAGGATGCTCTGACCACGTGTGGACATCCAAAGGCTCGGAGTTCCAGCGATCAATCTTGGGAAGATAGTTGGTCATAAGGACGCCTCTTGTTGTCGCCAATCCCAACAGGTGTCACACGATAAGGCAATCAGTGTTTTTTAATGAATTTACTAGAATTATATCTTATTAAAATAGTCAGGTATAATGATTGTATTGAACAGCCTTAGAGAGCGTTCTGGTCCACTAAAGTTAAGCGCCTTAACCGTATCAGCACTCGTATCAAATCGACCTTCTTGGGGCTGCACCTGTTGCCTTGCTGTAGTTTTTTTTTAAAAGGCTAATTTCCACCGCAGGGGGCATATTCCCTCGGGGGATACTACGGCGCAAATTCCCCTGTATCCATAGGTCAGCACTGTCGCTAGCGTAGCGTAGCAAGCTGCTTGGTGTGAAGGCTATATAGCTAGTTGGATGTATCTTCACAGAAGGTCGTGACGGCCAGTGTCTTGGTCTCACTAGGTCCTGATCGTGTGATCTTTCATTTGAGACACTTTAATTCGTAGTATTCTGGGCAGTATCGTCTCAATAGCTTGCTCCAATACTGATACAGTGTTAGTCTCAGATAAGCCTTAGGGTTATATGATTCGTCAATTTGGAGACACACGCAATGCTTATCGGATACGCCAGAACAAGCACAACAGACCAACACGCAGGGTTTGAGGCACAACTCGTAGAGCTGAAAGCATACGGCTGTGAACGTATGTATCAGGAACAGGTTAGTGCAGTAGCATCACGACAGGAGCTTGAACTTGCCATTGATATGTTACGTGAGGGTGACAAGCTGGTGGTCACTAAACTAGATCGTCTGGCCCGTAACGTGATGCACATGGGTGAACTTCTACAGCAGATTGAAGCTAAAGGTGCTGGCCTTGTGATCCTGTCGTTGGGTTCAGAGACCGTTGATACGTCTACAGCCACAGGCAAGCTGATCCTAAACATGATGGTCTCAGTCGCTCAGTTTGAACGGGAGATGATGAAGGAACGTCAGGTCGAAGGCATCAAACGTGCGCAAGCTCAGGGCAAGTATAAAGGCCGTGTACCAAAGGCTATGCAACAAGCTGACAAGGTGAAGGCGCTAGTTGCTGCTGGTGTTGATAAGCTCAAGATACAAGAGCAGTTGAACATCTCAAAGGCGTCCTACTATCGCTGCTTGAAGGTAGCTTAACAGAAGCTCATATAAGCTGTTCTGGTGGTAGCTATCTCTTAGGCTACCTGTTGATGTCGTTGGAGGGTAACCAGTGATGCACCTATGGCCTCTCAGATAGAACGTGGAACCCCTATTTTATGGGGGAACTTTTCCGTTAGGTCCGTTAGCCTCATATGAATCCAAGACAAAGATTTACTTTTGACCTACCCATAGGGCTAAAGCCCGTCGGACTTCGTCCTCTTAAACACAGGGGGGTCTACCTGACGTTTGACTTTGGATGCTTTGCTATTTTCACGACAAAACAAAGAATATCTTTCAGTGCTCCACTTGCAGATGGGGTTATTCTTTGGCAATCTTATCTTGATACTTAGGGAGTACGACATGGAGTTTTGGGTTCAATACATACCGATAATGCTAATGAGCATCCCTTTTGCTTTTGGTAGTTTCTATTTAGCAAAACGCCTTAATAAAAATCCAAAACTTTGGGTTGTATTGTCCCTCATACCGATCGTGAATTTCTGGCTATTTATTCGCATCTCATATTTGATAATCTTTAAAAGATTAGATGTACCGAAACGAATTCAACCAGAAAAAAAGATGAATTTTACAGAATATGTTCGCTTTTATCTAACCTATCTAACCACAGGTGGTGTCCTTGGTCTCAGCGATCGTGCGTTAAAGTTTGCCTTCATTATTCCTGTGATTGGCGGAGTGGTAGCCTTTATAGTTATGGTGATTGCGGGAATATTTATAGAGTGTGGCGATGGACGGTGCTGAGGTAATGCCAAGGATGTTTACCAACTGATCTCCACGCGCCCACACAGTCTTCTGGTTGTCGCTATAGCTTGGGCTACCCTCTCTTGTTGATAGCAAAGAGGGCAACCAGTGATGCCCCTATGGCCTCTCAGATAGAACGTGGAACCCCTATTTTATGGGGGAACTTTTCCGTTAGGTCCGTTAGCCTCATATGAATCCGAGACAAAGATTTGCTTTTGGTATTACCCAATTAACACCCCCCCCTGATCCTACGTTTGACTTTGGATGCTTTGCTATTTTCACGACAAAACAAAGAATATCTTTTGGGAATACTTGGGTAAGCCTACCCAGTTACCTGTGACCGTCACCCTTGGTTTTCACTTTGGTTAGCAGCCACTATTATCGACGGAACTATCAGGCATAGTGGTATTGCAGAGGATAGCGCCGTTCATTGTTGCATACCACATCACAGCACCCTTCAGATTAGCGCCAGTCAGATTAGCATCCGTGAGATTAGCATACCGCAAAGAAGCACCATTCAGATCAGCATTATTCAGATTAGTACCAATCAGAAAAGCACCAGCCAGATTAGCACCCTCCAGATCAGCATTATTCAGATTAGCACCAACCAGAAAAGCACCAGCCAGATCAGCATTATCCAGATTAGCACCAGTCAGATTAGCATCTGCCAGATTAGCCCAATACAGGACACATTCAACACAATCATTTATATCCTTCAGCTTCTGTAGATCATCAGGATCAAAAGCGGATGCACTACTGGCAAACATGGTTGCTGCTACGGTCAGTGCTGTCAGTATCTGTTTCATTAGAATAATTCCTCTTGTTTATACGGCTTCACAGTTTTGTCTCTGGGTAGTCGACTACTTAAGTGAGCATCCTTGAGGCTATTTGGTTCACGTTAGTTTCACTCAAGAAGCCTAAAGTATCAAACAGATATTGTTTGGAGAGTACTACTTGCGTCCACGACAGCGTCTACTTGTCCGAGTAACATTAGGCAGTAGTTCCTGTGCCTGTAATTCTCTTGGTTGTAACGACAGCATCTTAGAGTGAACGACACAATGCGTTTATCGAGCTTTGGTCACAAGCGACCTCGTAACCTTGTTTATATCAGTAATCTCTATTTGTTCTAGTAATGGGAGAGGGCTACAAAACCGTTCCCTATATAGGTAAACCTAAGGGTTATACTGGTGGGTGGTTGCTACCTAAGGGTTCCAAGTAGTTTGCTACGCATCAACGACAATATGGATAATCCTAGTGGTTGATACTCTCTCTGAGTACTTATGTTAACAAATACATCTGTGATGTGTCCCGTTATGGTGACTGGTTGGTATCTAATTAAAGAGAAACTCTGAGTTAACTTAAGTATTACTATTTTGTTTAATACTCACCGATCACCATAACAGGGACATCGTAGATGTATTGAGAGGTGGTCGCGGGAAATCGGACCAGTAGTTAAGGTGGATCAACTTGCGAGAGAGATGATCCAAAATGACGAAACGAAAGAACCATTCGCCTGATTTCAAGGCCAAAGTTGCGCTTGAAGCGATCC
>Ga0209279_10001819_pt1 | contig 10828 bp, 11 predicted proteins | sample CoawatmetaG00DNA_3_FD_187508 | JGI IMG/M metagenome (GOLD analysis project Ga0209279, IMG submission 187508) | Marine microbial communities from the West Antarctic Peninsula - Coastal water metaG006-DNA (SPAdes) (version 2) | ecosystem: Environmental > Aquatic > Marine > Coastal ... | reverse complement strand
CTCCGTATTTTATATTTGGAAAAATACTTATCAAGTCAATATATAAAAACTGCAACACAGAAAATGTACGTAAAATATACATTCTAGATACAGGCCTGTCAGAATCTGAAAAAAAATATTTAAAGTCTTTTGATAAGGTTGAATTACTTGATTCTGGACTAACTACTAATTTTACTAATGGTAGTTGGAGCGAAGATTGGCATATAAATATTGCATTAAAATTAAAAATACTTAAAAGTATAGTTGAACAAATTAGTGAACCTATTTTAATGATAGACGGTGATTGCATGGTCATGAAAGACTTAGGAGAATTACTATCATTTGGAGGAGATATACAACTATGTTATAGAGGAGATACTGATCCAGAAACCCCATACCTTGGTTCATATGTAGGCATATTGAATACTAATGGTCTATTATTCATAGATGATTGCATAACTGACATGGAAAATTCAGCAAATAGATATTTAGAAGGAAAAATATGGCCTAAAGAGAGCAAAGCAATGAGTCGAGTTGCAATGTCGTATAAAAAATTAAATAAACTAAACATTAAGGATTTTAGTTTATCAGAAGTATCAGAATTTAGTAGTGATAACATAGACAATTGTCACATAGTACATTTTAAAGGTAGCACCCTTTCTTCAACAACTGAAGAATTAATACAATCAAGAATTTACAACAGAGGATTTGGTCCATATGTTTCGGAGTATTTAGATGAATAATATTTTATATATTTGTGATAAAAATTTTTATGAACAAAAAATGTCTAGAGTTAGATTTCACTCTATGGAAGCTGTAGGCAAAGAATGTAATTTAATGTGGTGGGGCCCTAATTGGGAAGGTTGGGAAAACGGTTCAATAGTATCTAACTTAAAAAATATAGATTCTCCAATAGATTTAATAGTAGTGTACAAGCCACTAGATATTGCTAATGATTGGCAGGAAATTAATATACCTATATGTTTAAGATATAATGAAACATATGATATACCTTGGACAACTAAAGAAATAACAGAATCAAATGCTAGTCTTGTTATTTTCCACCATGAAAATGATCTATTCGGTAACATACATGATTACAGAAAAAATATGCCTAACATCAGTTTTAAATATATACCTCATTCGGCCGAAAAAACCATATTTAGAGAAATGTCTGATGTAGATAAAGAATATGATATACTATTAGTAGGTGCATCTGGATTTTCGTCAAAAGCATTAGGAAAACCCCATTACCCAATTAGAGATAGGATGGGTGATCTTTTGAAAAATATCCCTGGAAAATTTAGAGTCGGTAGATTTTCGAAACCCCATGCACGAGTCAATAACGCAAATAATAACCATACAGCCATAGATTTTGCAAGGGCCATAAACTCAGCTAAAATATGTATAACAGATACTGGTGCACCAAAATCTAGATTTGGAAAATATATAGAAATACCAATGTGCGGAACAGTAATTGCTGGTGATATTCCAAATGATGATGTCGAAAACTTTAAAAAATTCATTATAGAAATAAATATGGACATGTCTGACTCAGAAATAATTTCAAAAATAACAGAATATCTAGAAGATGAAAATAAACTAAATACGTTAAAACTAAACGGTTTAGAATGGAGTAAAAATTACACTCAAGAAAATTATGCAACCCAATTTGTACATGGTGTATCAAATTTCTTAGTATCAGATAGGTATGAAATTTTTAAAAAATGGGAAGGCAAATTATAATGCCAGAAATAGTTAGAAATATATTTGAACAATATGTTAAAGAAAGGTTTGACTTAAAGGATTGTATTGCTGTAAATAACGGGACTAGTGCATTAATAGCCCCACTATGGTCTATGGATTTACAACCTGGAGACGAGGTAATAACTACTCCATTTACATATATAGCTACCACCAATGCTATAATCATTGCGGGTGGAAAACCTGTATTTGTCGATATAGATCCATCTACATTTTTAATAGATACAAACAAACTAGAATCAGTTATAACTAAAAATACCAAAGCAATTTTACCAGTTCATCTATATGGTAGAATTTGTGATATGGAAAACATAAATAAAATAGCACTAAAACATAACCTAACAGTAATAGAAGACACAGCACAAGCATTTGGCGCAAAAACGTATGATGATAAATATGCTGGTATGATGTCTGATGTTGGAACGTTTTCCTTTTATAAAACTAAAAATATCTCAACATTTGAAGGTGGAATGATTTGTATACCGAAAAACTCAAAATTAAATTCTAAAAAAATTAGATCAATATGTAATCAGGGTCAAGTTGGAAAATATAATCATGAGTATATTGGTTTTAATTTTAGATTAGCTGAACCACTATGCTTAATGGCACTAGAACAAATGAAATTACATATGACCGGAATAAGAGCAGAATTAGGATTAAGAGGACCCGATCAAGGACACTATCCTAAAGTAGTATATGACCAACCAATATATAGAAAATTAGGTATTACTGGTAATTGTCCAATAGCTGAAAATACTGCAAAACTCATACAGGAGAAATATTGTGTATAAGGTTGGAATAATAGGTTGTGGTAAGATTTTAGAAAGGCATGTAGAAGCTATCAATGAAAACGATAACTTTACCCTAGTGGCACTATGTGACTCAGAACAATCAAAATTAGGAGAATTATATAATAAATATGGTGTACCAACAACTACTATATATGAAGAATTGATAAAGTTTCATGATATAAATTTGGTAGTTGTTGCAACTCCAAACTCCTTTCACTTTGAACATGCAAAATATGCATTAGAAAATGGATGCGATGTAATTGTAGAAAAACCAGTTAGCCTTAATCCCAAACATATAGATGCTCTATGCAAAATCGCAGACAAAAATAATCAAAAAGCATATGCAGTACTTCAGGTTAGACTAAACCCTACTGTTAAAATAATAAAAGATTTACTAAATGATAATTTTTTAGGAAATATTAGAGGTGTAAGTCTAATTCAAAGATGGCAAAGACCATTCTCATATTTTTCTGGATGGAGATCAGAGCCTATGATTGGAGGTGGAACGTTATACGAGTGTGGCATACACTATTTAGATGTTCTTTGCCAACTGTTCGGTGAATCAAATGTAATATCTACTAAGGTATACAACACAAAACATAAACACGTTGAAATAGAGGATACCATATATTCTTTACTAGATTTTGGAGAATTTGGTGGCTCAATAGAAGTAAACGTATCTTCAGAACCAAGTAATTTAGAATGTTCAATTTCAATAATTGGTGAAAAAGGTTATATAAAAATTGGTGGTAGTGCACTAAATAAAATAGAAGATTCTAAATTCACAAACACAGATTTGGCTGCAAAATTTAATAATATTATTAAAGATATGCCTAACTCAATAGAAGTAAACTCTTATGGTACACATAAAGGTTCTTGTCCTAATCACCCAAGCCTGTATGGTAGATTGGCTGAATTTGAACTAATAGAATCAAAGGCTGCAATAAGTTTAATAGATAAAATATATAAAAAAATAAATATACAATATTATGGAGAATAAAATGAATGCATGTATTAGTATTATTTCAAGTAGAACAAAATGCCTACCATTATGTCTGGAGTCATTGTGGAATTCTTGGAATAACAGATATAATTACCCTGTTTATGTACACTACTTTGATGATATATACGATAGTAAAGAAACACGAAAAGAAATAACTAGTAAAACTAAACAGACTGTAATATTTAATAGGGTTGAATATAAAACTCCAAATATTCCAGATAATGAATTATACTATAATCGTAAAGATCTATGGTATGTAAATACCGGAAGATTTACCATCCATAGAAAAGGCTATCTTCATATGTGCCACTTTACTTCAAACATGGGAATATCTGAAGATTCAATAGAATTAAAATATGATTATGTTTTAACTAATGATGATGAATCCGGTTATCCTGTATTATATGATGAAAATCCGTTTGAAATATTAAAGAGTAATGATAAATATATTGGTGCTCTTTTCGTAGGCCAAAGATTAAAAAATGGAGCTCCACACCAAGGACACTTGGATACTAGGGTAGGATTATGGGATTTTTTCAAGAATTATGTTACTGAAAATAATATATCTCCAAAAAGCACGAAATTACAGAAGCTATTATTAGATCCAAACGGTGAAAATAATTATCATTACCTAGAATGGTGTGATAGCTACGTAATAAATACAGAAATGTTTAATCTACCAGAATGGAAAAACTGGATAGCGGCAGTAAATAATAGTTGTGGAATATATAAATATAGGTGGGGTGATAATGAAATAATAACCTTATTTGCCTACATGATACAAGAAGAAATATTCAATTTAGGATTAGTTGAATCTGGAATTCATAACCAGGGAATGTTTAGAAGCCTGCAAGACTATGCACCTAGTGTAAAAAACGTAAATATATAAAGAGAATAAATATGAAAGTTTTAGTTATAGATCCTAGAGTAAATACTCCTTCGTCAAGAATATATAAGCATTATGATTACTTATATGATGAATTAGTTAAATATGCTGATTGTTTTTTGTTTCAATCAACTAGCTTTAAAGATATTCATGAACCCCTAAATCACGCTAGAAATTCAGGTTTTAATCCTGATATTATATATTTTGGTATGGGTTGGTTTGCACTTAAGCCTCCTCATTTTTCAATAGATCTAAAATTAGAGGAAATAGATATACCATGTATAGGTTTTTTATACAAGCCTCAAAATTTCTTATCTGAAAAATTAAATTTCTTAAAACAATTTGATTCAGCTATTACATCTATTCCAAATACCAAACAATACGAATATGAAACAGGTATAAAGTTTAATGTTCTATCCCAGGCAGGAGATGATTCTGTATTTTTTGATAAGAAATTAGAAAAAATTTATGATATAGGATTTAGTGGTGCACTACATGATAATAAACTTTATATTGATGGAGCATTTAAGTCATTTAATATACGATCAAGGGCCCAAGAATTATTACTAAAAGAAGAAGGTCTATCAACGTTTTTAAATGGTAGTGATAACGTTCAATATAGAATACCAACATATGAAGAATATGCAAAAAAAATAAATCAATGTAAAATGTGGATAGCAACTCCAGCACCATTTGAAGAAATAACTGGTAGATACTACGAAATAGGAATGTCAAACACCTTATTATTTTGTAGTGAAATCCCTGAAATATATAAAAATGTTTTGGTTGATGGAAAAAACTGCGTAACATTTGATAATGATTTGGGTAATTTTATAGATAAATTTTATTACTACCTAAACAACTGGGATGAATCACAAAAAATAATAGAGTATGCATTTAATGATTTTCATAATAATCATACTTGGAATAGTAGAGCTAAAGAATTATATGGTTACTTTATGCAGAATGTTAGAGAAAAAATATGAAAAAGTGTAGTGTAATAGGTATAGGAAGATTAGGGTTATGTTGGTCACTTAATTTAGAGCGTAAGGGTTGGAATATTCTAGGTGTAGATATTGATGAAAAATATGTTAAATCTTTAAATGATAAATCATTCACAAGTAAAGAACCTTTAGTGGATAATTATTTAAAGAATTCTAATAATTTTAAAGCCTCGACAGATATATCAAAAGCAGTTAATCATTCTAATATGTTGTACATAGTAGTACCAACAAACACATTGGAGTCTGGACACTATGACCATTCAATAATAGACAATATATTAGATAGTTTAATATCCTTAGGAAAACAACAGGAAGAAAAACATATTATATTACAATCTACTACTATTCCAGGATACTGTGATGGTATTGAAAAGAAACTTTCTGATTGCAATTATACCTTAACGTATAATCCAGAATTTATTAGACAAGGATCTATAATAGAAGACCAACAATCTCCTGATATGGTTTTAATCGGTACAACTTCATCTAAGGCAACAAGTTTACTATTAGAAGCTTATAGCGATATGTGCAAAAATAAACCTACTTATAATATAATGGATAATATAAGTGCAGAGATAACAAAATTATCGTTAAATTGTTTTCTTACAACAAAAATATCCTTTACTAATATGATTGGTGATTTGGCAATAAGCGTAGGAGCAGACCCAGATAACATTCTAAATGCTATAGGTTCTGATTCGAGAATTGGTAATAAACTTATGAAATATGGGTTTGGATATGGTGGAACATGTTTACCTAGAGATAATAGAGCTTTGGCCGTTTTTGCTAAAGAAAAAAATATGCCAATTGATATAAGTATAGCAACTGACGAAATAAATAAAAAACATCTAGATTTCCAGGTTTCTGAATTTAAAAACTTAAATCCAAATATGGAAAATTCAATAACGTTCACCCAAGTTTCATTTAAACCTGGATCAGATATAATAGAAGAATCTCAAAAATTAAAATACGCAGTAAAACTTGCAAAATTAGGATATAGTATTACTATAGAAGACACTATAGACGTAATATCCGCAGTTAAAAAACAGAATGGTAATTTATTTAAGTATAAGGAGATATAGGTATGGCCTGGATGAAAACATATGGCAAAAAATTTGAAGATTTTAAATCAATATTAAACAAAGACAATCCTAAAATTATAGAAATAGGTGCTCATTTTGGAGAAGATAGTGTACGGTTCTCAGAAACCTTTCCAAATGCAGAAATATTTTGTTTTGAACCAGATCCAAGATGTGTTAACGTATTTAAAAAATATGTTAAGGATAAAAATATAAAACTATTTCCAATAGCTTTATCAGACAAAAATGGAACTGCAGAATTCTACCAAAGTTACGATAATAATATTGTAGATTTTGTACCCAATAAATATGATTGGATAGATGTTAAAGATTACAATGATAATAAATTAAGTAATTCTGGAGCATCATCTCTTAAACCAGGATATGGAAATAATTTAGATAAAATAATTGTAGAGACAAAAAGGTTTGATGATTGGCATAGTGAAAATAATATTGGCGATATTGATTTAGTATGGATAGATGTACAAGGAGCTGAGAAAGAAGTTTTAGATGGAATAGGTGATACAATAAATAATATTGGTCTTATTTGGATAGAGTATGGAGAATTAGTTCATTATGAAGGAGCAATGACAAGAGAAGAAACTATATCATATTTGAATAATAAGGGTTTTATTGTAATAGATTCATTATCTTCTTCAACATCAACTGGAGATTTATTGTTATATAATAGTAGAAAGTTAACATTAGAATTTGAGGAAAACTAAAATGGATAATAAAAAAACAGAAAATTTATTAGATTTTATAGGCTATCATGAAAAATGGCATGGCCAAGTGCAAACCCATAGAAAAAAATATCAATATAATCAAAATGATTTTTTAATTGAAGAAATTTTTAAGAGAATGGAAATAACAAATGGTTTTTTTGTTGAATTTGGGGCTTGGGACGGAATCTTTGGGTCTAATACTAGAAAATTATTTGAATCAGGTTGGAATTCGGGAATATTGATAGAGCCTGCAAAAGATAGGTTCTTAGATTTACAGAAAAATTATTTAGACTATCCTAACATACATACTGTAAATTCATTTGTTGAACTTGAAGGAAACAACACCTTTGATTCTATTGCAGATAATTATGTAAGTGATAAAATAGATTTTTGTTCTATTGATATTGATGGCCTAGATTTAGATATATTTGAGACTATAGAGAAATATTTACCATCAGTTATATGTATTGAGGGAGGACAAATGTTGAGCCCAGTAAATAATACAAGATTACCAAGAGAAATTTCAAAACATAATATTCAACAAGGAATATACACTATGAACCAATCTTTTGAGGAAAAAGGATATAAACTATTATGTACCTTTCAAGATTCATTTTTCATAAAAAAAGAATATTATCATTTATTTAATGTTGAAGATGATTTATTTAATTTATATTTAGATGGAATTGTTGCATATCCACGAATTCCATGGATAATATCAACACTTAACAGTGTTGGATTAGAAAATGATATTCTAAATTATATTGTAAAAGACATACCTTTGCCAATTTCTACATCCAAAGAAGAAAAGATAGAATGGATAAATAAAAATTATGTAAGTATCTGTAAAGCTATTGAAGAGTTAAGAATATCTTATCATAAGGAAAATAGTTTATGATAAAGGTTAAGCTAACAAATGGTTTTGGTAATAATCTATTTCAGTTTATAGCTGCTAAACAACTAGCTACATTCCATAATACAGATTTACAAGTAGTATGTTCTAATACATACTACGGAATAGAAGAACTAAAAAATCTTGGGTTTGAATTTGAAATAGGAACACAGGAACAATCAGATATTATATGTGATGACAATAATTACACGTCTTTATTTACATCTAATTATTCAGGAAAAAATATATTATTAACGGGATATTTTGAAGACTACAATTATTATATGGATAATATAGATTTAATAAAAGAATGGTTTGGTACTATAGATAGTGTAAGAGACTGTTTAACTATTCATTTGCGGGCCGGAGATAGGTTATTATTACCTGAAATATCACTTGCCCCTAAAGTAGAAAATTGGTTAAGGGCTATAGAAAAATTTACATTTGATAAATTATATATCGTAACTGATATGCCTGAATGGAAAAAAATAGACATTGAATATTTATCATCTCTTAAGTTTCATAATCACCCAAATACAGACAAATTAGATATGAATATCTCTGTGAACCACTTTAATTCTTTAGTTGACGGTTTTTCTAAATTTAAACCAATACATATCCATCAAGATATATCGGATGACTTCAATTTTATTCGCTCTTCTAAAAATATATTATTTGAACATGGAACATTGTCTTGGTGGGCTGCCGCAACTAGTAATGCAGAAAAAGTTGGTGTATATGGTCCATGGCGATCCTGGAAAGGAGACTCAAATAAAAATTTAAGTAAAATACCGTTAGATGGCTGGTTTGGGTGGGAATAATGAAAGAAATAAATCAAATAAAAAATTGGATTAAATCATATTCAATAGAAAGTAAAACAACATCACTTATAGTAGGTATATCAGGTGGTATAGATTCTGCATTAACGTCTACTCTTTGTGCAGAAACAGGTTTAAAAACTATATTGGTTTCTATGCCAATCCATCAAAATACTTCTCAATTAAGACGGGCAAATAATCATATGATGTTTTTAGAGTCAAAGTATAAAAATGTTGAGTTAATAGAAACAGATTTAACTGAATTATTTACAACCTTTAAAAAACTATTTAACTTCCCAAACGAACTAGCATTGGCAAATTCAAGAGCAAGATTAAGGATGACCACACTATACCAAATAGCTCAGACAAACAGTGGATTAGTTATAGGTACTGGAAATAAGGTAGAAGATTTTGGAGTAGGATTCTTTACAAAGTATGGTGATGGTGGAGTTGATATTAGTCCAATTGCAGATCTAATGAAATCAGAAGTTAGGAAACTAGCATCAAAATTAGGTGTTGATCCAGAAATTATATCTGCAAAACCTACTGATGGACTTTGGGAAGATGATAGAACAGATGAAGATCAGTTAGGTGCAACATATGATGAACTTGAATGGGTAATGAGAGAAAGACATACATCAGGACCGTTCACAGATAGACAACAAGAAGTCTTAAAAATATATAATAAATTCAATAAACAAAATAAACACAAGATGGTAGATATACCGGTTTGTAAAATAAGGAGAAAATAAATGAAAACAGCATTAGTATTAGGCGGCGGAGGATTTATCGGAAGCCATATGGTAAAGAAATTAGTTAAAGAAGGATTTTGGGTAAGAGCAGTTGACTTGAAATATCCAGAATTTTCAAAAACCCAAGCAAATGATTTTGTTAAAGGCGACCTTCGAGACCCTAAATTAGTAGAAAAAATAATGCATTGCCCTATTCAACCTAACCAACAATGGACAGAGGTTTATCAGTTTGCAGCTGATATGGGAGGGGCAGGCTATATTTTTACAGGAGAAAATGATTCAGATGTAATGCATAATTCAGCATTAGTCAACTTAAATGTTGTACATGAATGCGTAAAGAAAAAGGTAAAAAAAATATTTTATTCTTCATCTGCCTGTATATATCCAGAACATAACCAATTAGATCCAAATAATCCAAATTGTGAAGAATCTTCAGCATATCCAGCTGATCCAGATTCAGAATACGGTTGGGAGAAACTGTTTTCAGAACGGTTGTATTTTGCTTTTGCAAGAAATCATGGTTTAGATGTACGTGTTGCAAGATACCATAATGTTTTTGGTCCTGAAGGAACTTGGGAAGGTGGAAAAGAAAAGGCTCCAGCTGCAATGTGCAGAAAGGCAGCTACTACGCCTGAAAACGAATCTTTTGAAGTATGGGGTCCAGGTAATCAAACTAGGTCATTTCTATATATTGATGAATGTATAGAGGCAACACTTAGATTCATGAGATCAGAATTTCAAGGACCAGTTAATATAGGTTCAGAAGAAATGATTTCTATAAATGACTTTGCAAAAATGGCAATAGCAGTATCTAATAAAAATATAAATATACATAATATTGATGGTAAGGAATTCATTGATAAATACGGCCACAAATGCCCAATTGGCGTAAATGGTAGAAAATCAAATAATGAATTATATGAATCTAAAATTGGTTGGACAGTATCACAACCACTAATAGATGGAATGAAAAAAACTTACGATTGGATAAGTAAACAAATAGCCTAAAATTTTTATATGTCAAAAAAATTTATTATATTAAAATATATAAAACAACTAAAGAAGAAACAACATGATTAAGTCAGTACACGATATATTAGTTAATAAATTAAAGGTTCTAGATATAGACCTAAAT
>Ga0209279_10001818_pt1 | contig 10829 bp, 10 predicted proteins | sample CoawatmetaG00DNA_3_FD_187508 | JGI IMG/M metagenome (GOLD analysis project Ga0209279, IMG submission 187508) | Marine microbial communities from the West Antarctic Peninsula - Coastal water metaG006-DNA (SPAdes) (version 2) | ecosystem: Environmental > Aquatic > Marine > Coastal ... | reverse complement strand
ATCTAAACCTGCACTCAACCGTGGTCTTTGGTGGGGTTAAAATAAACCCACAAATGATGCGTCTGCGACAAGGTGTGGATGTACTTGTAGCAACGCCTGGCCGCTTAATGGATTTGTGCAATCAAAAGGCAGTGAGATTTTCACAGCTTGAAGTACTGATTTTAGATGAAGCCGACCGTATGCTTGATATGGGCTTTATTCGCGATATTAAAAAAATCATTGCGCTTTTACCTAAGCAGCGTCAAAACTTACTTTTTTCAGCAACATTTTCGCCTGATATACGTGCTTTAGCCAAAGGTATGGTGAACAACCCGTTAGAGATATCAGTTAATGCCGAAAACTCTACTGCCGAAAAAGTTACTCAATGGTTAATGGCTGTTGATAAAAAACGTAAACCTGCGCTATTGACGCATTTGATAAAAGAAAATAGCTGGAAACAAGTGTTAGTGTTTACTAAAACTAAACATGGCGCGAATAAGCTTACCCAATATTTAGAAGCTGAAGGACTTACTGCCGCAGCAATTCATGGTAATAAAAGCCAGGGCGCACGCACTAAAGCATTAGCTTCTTTTAAAGATGGTCGCGTACAAATTTTAGTGGCGACCGATATTGCGGCGCGTGGTATTGATATTGATTTATTACCACAAGTCGTTAATTTCGATTTACCGAATGTACCTGAGGATTATGTGCATCGTATCGGTCGTACAGCGCGTGCAGGTAATACCGGCCAAGCGGTGTCTCTAGTCTGTAATGATGATTTGAAATTGTTGTGGGATATTGAGCAAGTAATACAGCAACATATTGAACGGAAAGTGATAGACAGATTTACACCCGTGAATGCACTAGGTGAGTCTCGACCGATTAGATCATTAAAAGCGAAAAAGCCTAAAAGCCCGAATAATGCAAATAAGCCTAAAGTTGAACATAAAGATGGTCAACATTTAAGTAAAGGTCATAAGCCTCAATCAAACAGAAGCAATACGACCAATAAACCTAACAATAACAGCAATCGTCGTTCAAAACCTACCCAGAACAAATAAGTTTAATGGTTAAATATAGCTAACCTAAGTAGCTAAAATAACGTATCTGTTAATCATTATAGAGTTAGCTAGCCTTGGCTAACTCAGTTTTTATAACAAAGTTATAAAATAACACGTTATTGACTACTATTTATTATTGGTTGGGTGAAAAATAGCCTAAGTTAGTCATGTTCTGTGTTGAAAAAACATCAATAACATTACCAATAACAATCAGACTTGGGGGTTTGATTTTGTGTGATATGACTAAGTCCTCTAAGGTAGATATGGTACCTTTTATTACTTGTTGATCAGCGTGAGTGCCTTTGCGGATTAATGCAGCTGGTGTGTTTTTATCTCGACCTGCACTAATCAACTGCTCAGTGATAATGGGTAAAGTTTTTATACCCATATAAAACACTATCGTTTGTTGGGCATCATTTAATGTATGCCAAGGTAAGTCTAGCGCACCATTTTCATGCACGTTACCCGTAATAAAGGTGCAACTTCGCGCGACTTGTCGGTGAGTGAGCGGAATGCCCGCATAGCTAGTACACGCAGACGCAGCAGTAATGCCAGGGACAATATGACAAGCAACGCCATTAGCTAATATAAACTTAGCCTCTTCACTACCACGCCCAAAAACAAAGGGATCGCCACCTTTAAGTCTTACTACTTTTTTACCTAACTTGGCATGCTTAACTAATAATTGGTTGATGCCATCTTGTGGTACACGGTGCTTAGCTTGCTTTTTACCCACATATATTTTTTCGCAACTACTCGGTACTAAAGTCATTATTTCTTCACTGACAAGGCGATCGTAAATAACGATATCGGCTTGTTTAATAAAACGAAATGCTTGTATGGTCAGTAAATCAGCATCACCAGGGCCAGCACCTACTAAAGCGACTTCGCCAGCAATGAAGACTTGTTTATTTATACCAATATTTTTCATTATGTATTACTACTTTTATTTATTAACTCATTATTATAAGAGATAAGGCAAAAAAAGCGCCAATAGGCGCTTTTTTTTAAATATAACTCGTTTGTAAGTTTTTAGTGATGAAATTACTTATTTAACGCTTCACCTAAATGTGGACGAATATCTTTTAAAATTTCTTTTAATAAATGTGTACTACTAGCGACAATATTGCCTGATTTAGCATGATTATGCCCACCAGTAAAGTCAGTTACTAAGCCACCCGCTTCAATAATCAATAGTTCGCCTGCTGCACTATCCCAAGGCTTTAAACCAATTTCGAAGAAACCGTCTACTCGACCTGCTGCTACATATGCTAAATCAAGAGCAGGACAACCAGCACGACGCATATCAGCTGTTTTTTCAAAAAGAGACGTGAACATAGCCATATAAGGTTTGGTATGTTGTCTGTGCTTAAAAGGAAAACCAGTAGCTAAAATAGTCGCCGATAAATTTTTATGTGCTTTGACCCTAATACGCATATTATTTAGCTGCGCACCTTTGCCGCGACTTGCTGTGAATAATTCACCACGAATAGGATCGAAAATAACAGCTTGGTCAAGTTTGCCTTTTACTTTTAAGGCAATAGAAACGGCAAACTGAGGAATACCTTTAATGAAATTATTGGTGCCATTTAATGGATCTATTATCCATTGATAATCATCGTCACTGCCGGTTAATAGGCCTGACTCTTCACCTATTATGGTGTGTTCTGGATATGATTTACGAAGTGTCTCAATAATAGCTTCTTCAGCAGCAGTATCAGCACTAGTAACAAAATCGTTAGAGCCTTTTGATTCAATTTCAACTTTATCAAGTTGCTCAAAAGAGCGAATAATAACTTTTCCTGCATTGCGCGCAGCGCGCACAGCGATATTTAGCATGGGATGCATAACAGAGTACCTATTTTAAATGACTTTTAAAAGAACGACGTTGACCCCAAGCACTATAAAACTAAAGGATAAATCAAGCGCGCGGATTATAGCAAGATACAACTCACTTGGCGATAGTATTCTTGAATAAAGCGAATGATTATGAGTATAGTTGCTAATTTAGCGTGTTTTTTGTTAAGCACAGCAGTAATCTTCTATGTTAGAATTGCCAATATAGAAACAAGTCTATACCCGTTATCAATCAGGATGCATATTTTCTGCACATTTGAGTGGTAATGAGTATATAAGCATCACATAGAGATAAAAATGTCAGATTCAGAAAATAATAAATTATCAGGAAGCCTGTTAGATAAGGTTCGTATTGTTTTAGTTAATACTTCAGATTGTCGAAATATTGGGAGTGCCGCCCGCGCAATGAAAACCATGGGCTTAAGTCAGTTGGTTTTAGTAGATCCTATTGAAATGCCTAATGGTCAAGCGCAAGCACTAGCAGCAGGGGCAACTGACGTATTATCAAATGCAAAAGTTGTTAGTAGCTTAAGTGAAGCTATTGATGATTGTGGTTTAGTTATTGGTACCAGCGCTCGCTCACGTACGCTACCTTGGCCTATGTTAGAGCCACGAGGTTGTGGTGAAAAAATGATAATAGAAGCAAGTGAACATCCTGTCGCGTTAGTGTTTGGCCGTGAAAGTAGTGGTTTAACTAATGACGAGTTACAACAGTGCCATTTTCATGTACAGATACCGGCAAACCCGGACTATAGTTCACTTAATCTTGCTATGGCTGTACAAACATTAAGTTACGAAATTCGCACGAGTTATCTGCTTTCATTAGATGAAGACAAGCAAGAACACAGTACGGGTAATGGTACTTATATTGGAAAAAATAGTTTTGCTAAACAGACTTTTAATGCTAAAAGTGAAGACAATGAACTATATCCTATGACTGAAGAAACAGAGCGTTTTTATCAGCACTTTGATAATGCACTTAAAGCTACAGGATTTATTGGTGATAAACATCCGGGTTTAGTGATGACAAAATTGAGACGTTTATTTAACCGAGCCCGCCCTGATGTTAAAGAAATAAAAATGATGCGAGGCATTCTTGCATCAATAGAAAGAGCTTCAATGAAAGGGCATCAATAGTAAGCATTTGTATTTAAAGCTTAAGAATAAATAAAAGGAAATAATATGTTTAGCCGTACTATTGGCCGAATGAAAGAAGACATTAATAGTGTTTTTGATAGAGACCCTGCCGCGCGCACTACGTTTGAAGTGTTGCTTAATTACCCTGGGTTGCATGCTATTTGGATACATAGGCTAAGCCATCGATTATGGCTTGCTAACTGGAAGCTCATGGCAAGAACAATATCTACCTTTTCACGTTGGTTGACAGGTATTGAAATTCATCCAGGGGCTACGTTGGGACGTCGTTTCTTTATTGACCATGGAATGGGTGTTGTGATTGGTGAAACAGCTGAAATTGGTGATGATGTTACTTTATATCACGGTGTTACTTTAGGAGGAACGAGTTGGCATACAGGTAAGCGCCACCCCACCTTATCGGATAATGTAGTTATTGGTGCAGGAGCACAAGTACTAGGCCCCATTACTATCGGTAAGGGAGGTAAAGTGGGTTCAAACTCTGTTGTCGTCAGAGACCTACCAGAAAATGCCACTGCTGTTGGTATCCCTGCGCGTATTGTTAACGCTAAGGATAATAATTCTTTGCTTGATAGTGATTCAGGCGACGATATTAATGCTAACTTAGGCAAAGATTCACGTGATAAAGCCGCGAAGAAATTTGGCTTTGATGCATATGCTGTCTCTACGGATAATCCTGATCCAGTCGCTAAAGCCATTGGTCGCCTGCTTGACCATATGCATCTGATGGATGATCGTGTGTCAACGTTATGTAAGGAAGTAAATAATCTAGGTGGTGATATTTGTCCTAACAATTTACCTGAGCTTAACATTGGTGAATTTGTTGAAGATGAAAAAGAGGCCGCTAAACGTCGAGAAAGTATAGTGGCACGTTTTGATCCCGAGATATAATAAGGGATAATAGCTTATTTTTAATAAAATTTATTCATAGCGAAAAGCAATAGTTGACTAAAACACTCAACTATTGCTTTTCGCGTCTAGATTATTAGTGTAGAATACTTGAGTATATTACTCAGGTATATATTTGACTATTTTGTAGGGATATGTAAAATTGCGCAAAATTAGCATTCTTGTAGCTATTTGAGTTCCTGCAAAAAATAAATATAATCATTCAATAGCATGTATTAAATTGAGCACATTATGAGATTAACCTCTAAAGGCCGGTATGCGGTGACAGCAATGTTAGATGTTACCATTCATGCCTCGCATGGACCTGTATCATTAGCTGATATCTCTGAGCGACAAGGTATATCTCTATCGTACTTAGAGCAATTGTTTTCTAAATTACGCAAATATGGCTTAGTTAATAGTATTCGTGGTCCAGGCGGAGGTTATCGTTTGGGTAGGTGCTCAGCAGAGATAGCTATTGCAGATATCATTATTGCAGTTAACGAGAGTGTAGATGCTACAAAATGCCAAGGAAAAGGAAATTGCCAAGGTGGACAACAATGTATAACACATTCTTTATGGGAAGACTTGAGTGAACGAATTGAAGAATTTTTGAAAAATATTACCCTAGCAGAGTTAGTTGCTAAACATGATGTACAAGCTGTTTCTAAGAGGCAAAGTGATATACACAAGCGCAGCAATAAAGAACAATCCTTAGAAACAATTATCCCCATAACTTTTTAAAGAACATAGTATTAAGTGGAGAAAGACAGCAAATGAAGCTTCCTATTTATTTTGATTATTCAGCAACTACCCCTGTTGATAAACGTGTAGCAGAAAAAATGATGCAATATATGACTACAGATGGTCATTTTGGTAACCCTGCATCACGCTCGCACAAGTTTGGCTGGCAAGCAGAAGAAGCCGTTGATATTGCTCGCAATCAAATAGCTGAATTAATTAACGCAGACCCTCGTGAAATCGTTATCACATCAGGTGCAACAGAATCTAATAACCTTGCAATCAAAGGTGCTGCACATTTCTATCACAAGAAAGGTAAACATATTATTACCTGTAAAACAGAGCATAAAGCTGTTTTAGATACGTGTCGAGAATTGGAGCGTGAAGGTTTTGAAGTGACTTATCTTGATCCTGAAGATAACGGCTTGATTGACTTAAGTAAACTTGAAGCAGCTATGCGTGACGACACTGTTTTGGTTAGTATTATGCAGTTAAACAATGAAATTGGTGTTATTCAAGATATCAGTGAAATTGGCGAAATGTGTCGTGCTCGTAAAATTATTTTTCATGTCGATGCCGCGCAAAGTGCCGGAAAAATACATATTGATATGCAGCATTTGAAAGTTGATTTATTGTCTATGTCAGCACACAAAATGTATGGACCCAAAGGTATTGGTGCACTATACGTCAGCCGTAAGCCGCGCATCCGTCTCGAATCACAAATGCACGGTGGCGGTCACGAACGTGGTATGCGTTCAGGTACATTAGCTACGCATCAAATTGTTGGTATGGGTGAAGCTGCTCGGATTGCCAAAGAAGAGATGGACCAAGATCTTAAGCATGTAACTGTGATGCGTGATCGTTTATGGGCTGGTTTAAATAAGATGGAACAAGTTTTTGTTAATGGTGATTTTGATAAACGCTACCCAGGTAATTTAAATGTTAGCTTCAACTTCGTTGAAGGTGAGTCATTAATTATGGCGTTGAAAGATTTAGCGGTATCTTCAGGTAGTGCGTGTACTTCAGCAAGCCTTGAACCTTCCTATGTATTACGTGCATTAGGTTTAAATGATGAAATGGCGCATAGCTCAATACGTTTCAGCTTTGGTCGTTTCACCACAACAGAAGAAATAGATTACGCGATAGAACTTATACAAAAATCTATTAGTCATTTGCGTGACATGTCACCGCTTTGGGAAATGTTCAAAGACGGTATTGATTTAGACTCAATTGAATGGGCAGCACACTAGATCTTTACTTAAGTAATTAAGGTAAATAAAGATAACGTACGTACTTAGGAGAAAATATTATGGCTTATAGCGAAAAAGTAATCGATCATTATGAAAACCCACGTAACGTTGGCTCAATGGATAAAAATGATCCATCAGTAGCAACAGGCATGGTTGGCGCACCAGCGTGTGGTGATGTAATGAAGTTACAACTTAAAATATCTGAAGATGGCATTATAGAAGATGCTAAATTTAAAACTTACGGCTGTGGCTCTGCTATTGCTTCAAGCTCATTGGTTACCGAGTGGGTAAAAGGTAAATCAATTGAAGAAGCAGGTGAAATTAAAAATACGGCTATTGCTGAAGAATTAGCCTTACCACCGGTAAAAATTCATTGCTCAATTTTGGCTGAAGATGCAATTAAAGCAGCGATTGAAGATTATAAAAGCAAGCAAGGCTCATAATTTTTAAACGTTGGGCTACAAAAGAATAAAGTGAGAAAGTAGAATGTCAGTAACTATGACGCCAGAGGCAACAGAACGCGTTAAATCTTTTATGACTAACCGAGGTAAAGGCCTTGGTTTACGTCTAGGGATAAAAACTACGGGTTGCTCAGGTTTAGCTTATGTACTTGAGTTTGTTGATGATTTAAATGAAGATGATGAAGTTTTTAACATCGAAGACGTAAAAATCATCATTGATGCCAAAAGCTTGGTTTACCTTGATGGCATTCAGCTAGATTTTGTTAAAGAAGGCCTCAATGAAGGCTTTCAGTTTACCAACCCAAACGCTAAAGGTGAGTGTGGTTGTGGTGAATCATTTAACGTTTAACATTGTGATAACAAATTTATCTCTTTGATATTTTGTCCAGCTGCCATGTTGTAAGTACTCATTGACTAGCGTCAACTCCGTGCTTTCGCCTTGCATCAGAACAAAATACCTTTGAGCTAAATTCGTTATAATTTAGTCAATTTTAGAGTGCAATTTTTTTATTGAAATAAACACAACGCGCCAATCTACGAGAACTATTTTGAATTACTTCCAGTTATTCGCCATTGAAGTTTCTTTTGATGTCGATCTAAATCATCTATCACAATCTTATCAAACGTTGCAAAAAGCAGTTCATCCTGACAGGTTCGCTCATGCTTCATCTCAAGATCAATTATTGGCAGTGCAAAAATCTGCTGAAATTAATGATGCTTATCAAACACTCAAGCAACCATTAAAGCGCGCTGAATATATATTAACGCTGCGCGGTGTTGATATGCCGAATGAGCAACAATCATTTAGTGATACACGTTTTTTAATGCAACAAATGGAACTAAGAGAAATGCTTGGCGACGTGAAGTTTTCCGATGATCCAGAGTCAGCTTTTAATCATGCTCAACAGGTGTTGGCACAGGAGTATCAACAACTCGTTGATACGATGCAACAACAAATACTTGAAAATAATACAGCAGCAAATACGCTAGCATGCGATAATTTACGTAAGTTAAAGTTTTACCAAAAACTCAATATTGAGCTTGATCGTCTCGAAGATAGTTTGTTTGATGACTAATGAGTACAAATGACTTAGTTAACAAACAGTATCATAGCGAAATTTAAATATAACACCGAATTCATAAAATATGGCTTTATTACAAATTGCAGAACCCGGTCAAAGTACCGTTCCTCACGAACATAGATTAGCCGCAGGTATTGATTTAGGCACCACTAATTCATTAATTGCCAGTGTACAAAGTGGAAATGCTACTACCTTAGTGGATCAACAGGGTCGTGATATTCTACCTTCTATTGTTAACTATCAAGTTCCTTTACAAGACACTCTATTAGGCAAAAATACTTCTGTAGGTAATAGTATTTTAGTTGGCGAAGCAGCGAAAGCGCTAAGTGTTAGCGATCCGCAAAATACCATTGTGTCAGCCAAACGTTTAATTGGCCGTTCATTGGAGGACATTCGCAGTAAGTATCCTTCATTGCCATATCAGTTTTGTGGTGATGATAATCATCCTGAAATAGTGACTCGTCAAGGTAATATTAATCCAATACAAGTGTCGGCTGAAATATTAAAAACCTTAGCAGAACGAGCAGAGCAAGCATTAGGTGGTAAGCTAACGGGTGTGGTAGTGACTGTACCTGCACATTTTGATGATGCTCAACGCCAAAGTACGAAAGATGCGGCTAAACTTGCAGGTGTTAATGTTTTACGTTTATTAAATGAACCTACAGCGGCTGCTTTAGCCTATGGGCTTGACTCAGGACAAGAGGGCGTTATTGCTATCTACGATTTAGGTGGAGGCACGTTTGATATTTCTATTCTACGTCTAAATAAAGGTGTATTTGAAGTCTTGGCTACCGGTGGTGATTCAGCACTTGGTGGTGACGATTTTGATGTGGTACTCGTAGACTATCTTGTTGAAAAGGCTGGTTTAACTCGCCCATTATCTCCTTCGTTAGAACGTCAATTAATGCAACAAGCTTGTTTAGCTAAAGAACAGTTAACTGAGCAAGAAAGTGTTGATGTTGTATTAACGTTAGATTCTCAGTTAGACTCTTTGTTAAGTAAAGAAAAAACGTGGACTACAACCTTAAGTAAGGAAACGTTTGACGGTTTAATTGCTGTATTAGTTAAAAAAACCTTACGCGCTTGTCGCCGTAGTTTAAAAGATGCACAAATTAGCACTGATGAGGTGTTAGAAGTTGTTATGGTTGGTGGCTCTACACGGGTGCCATTAGTGCTCAGTGAAGTAGAGAAATATTTTAATAAACCACCATTAACGTCTATTGATCCTGATAAGGTTGTTGCTATTGGCGCAGCTATTCAAGCGGATATTTTAGCGGGTAATAAACCAGACAGTGACATGTTGTTGCTTGACGTTATACCATTATCATTAGGTTTAGAGACTATGGGTGGCTTGGTTGAAAAAGTTATCCCGCGTAATACCACAATACCTGTGGCAAAAGCGCAAGAGTTTACTACTTTTAAAGACGGTCAAACAGCCATGGTGGTTCATGTATTGCAAGGCGAACGGGAGTTAGTTGACGATTGTCGTTCGCTAGCACGTTTCGAATTACGTGGTATTCCACCAATGACGGCAGGTGCTGCACATATTCGTGTTACTTTTAAAGTTGATGCGGATGGCTTATTATCAGTTAGTGCGATGGAAAAATCATCGAGCGTTGAATCAAGTATCGAAGTCAAACCTTCTTTTGGCTTAGATGACAGTAAAATAGCGCAAATGATTAAAGATTCAATGAATAATGCTAAGGCTGATATAGATGCACGTATGTTAAAAGAGCAGCAAGTAGAAGCAGCACGCGTAATTGAGTCAATTCAAGCTGCGTTATCTACTGATAGCCATTTATTATCAGCACAAGACATAAATGATATTGACGTGACGATTAAAGCCTTAGCTCAAGTTAGCCAAGGCATTGATATCGGTGCTATTGAAGCGGCAATTGATAAATTAGATCACAGTACAGCGATATTTGCAGAGCGTCGAATGGATAGCTCTATTAATAAAGCATTAGCAGGCCAATCGGTAGAGAAGCTTTAGTAGAGCGACGAGAATAAAGAGATTAGATAACATGCCAAAAATTATATTTTTACCCAATGCAGAGCTATGCCCAGATGGCGCAGTAGTGGAAGCTGAAAAAGGTGAGAGCGTTTTAAACGTTGCCTTAAGAAACGACATTGGTATTGAACATGCTTGTGAAAAAGTATGCGCCTGTACAACGTGTCACGTTATTATTAGAGAAGGTTTTGACTCTATCGAAGAAGGCGATGAACTTGAAGAAGACATGCTTGATAAAGCATGGGGGCTAGAGCCTGAATCACGTCTTAGCTGCCAATCAATCGTTGGTGATGAAGACTTAGTGGTAGATATTCCTAAATACACAGTCAATATGGTATCTGAGG
>Ga0209279_10001816_pt1 | contig 10833 bp, 10 predicted proteins | sample CoawatmetaG00DNA_3_FD_187508 | JGI IMG/M metagenome (GOLD analysis project Ga0209279, IMG submission 187508) | Marine microbial communities from the West Antarctic Peninsula - Coastal water metaG006-DNA (SPAdes) (version 2) | ecosystem: Environmental > Aquatic > Marine > Coastal ... | reverse complement strand
CTTCAATCTCTCAAAGAATTATTTTATTGAAATAATTGATGGGATGGAGATGGATGTAAAATTTAATCGATACGAAAGTTTTGAACAGCTTCAACTTTATTGCTACAGGGTGGCATCATGTGTCGGTATTCTATCCGCAAATATATTTGGCTTCAAAAATAAAAATACCCTCGACTTTGCTAAAAATCTTGGTATTGCATTGCAGTTAACTAATATTATAAGAGACCTGGGAGAGGACGCTAGACGAGGAAGGATTTACATACCACTTGATGAATTAAAAAAATTAGATGTATCCGAAGAAGAGATTATTTCACTCAATAATAGTGAAAAAATTAAAAATTTAGTTAAAAATCAAGTAGCTAGAGCCAAACAATTTTATGACTTAGCTATTCAAACCTTGCCTACAGAAGATAAAAAGTCACAGAAAATTGGCCTTGTAATGGGTAATATTTACTATGTGCTTCTTAACGAGATTTTAAAAGACGATCCTGAAAAAATTCTCAATCAAAAAACTATCCTACCTGGATTTAGGAAATTGAGAATTTCAATTCTAACAATGCTCGGATTTTCATGGATTAAGAAGACTTAAATAACAGATAAAATACTTTAAATATCTTTTAATAACTTGATGGCTTGAGAAAGATTGTCCACTGGGATAATTTCAATACCATTAATTTTTTGTTTTGCTTGGTTCGCTTTAGGAATAATTGCTTTTGTAAAACCCAATTTTGCAGCTTCCTTTAACCTTTCTTGACCTCTCTGAACAGGCCTCACTTCACCTGCCAAACCTATTTCACCAAAAATAACTGTTTTTTGATCTAGTGGTTGATTTGTTAATGATGAAACAATGGCACATAAAATAGCTAGATCTACCCCAGGCTCTGTAATCTTTACGCCACCAACTGCATTAACAAAGACATCTTGATCAAAACATGCGATACCAGCATGTCGATTAAGTGAAGCAAGTAACATGGCCAACCTATTTTGATCTAAACCCACTGACAGCCTTTTAGGAGAGTGTCCATGAGCATTATCAACTAAAGCCTGTATTTCTATGAGCATGGGTCTTGAACCCTCTTGAATGCAAGTAATACATGAGCCATTAACTTCCTTGTGATGATGGGATAAAAATAGTGCTGATGGATTCGTTACCTCTTTTAATCCCTTTTCTGTCATGGCAAAAACACCTAATTCATTTACTGCTCCAAAGCGGTTCTTAAATGCTCTAATCATTCTAAAACTAGAACTTGGATCTCCCTCAAAATATAAAACTGTATCCACAATATGCTCTAATACCCTTGGCCCTGCCAAAGTCCCCTCTTTTGTAACATGTCCAACAAGTAACATAGTTATATCAAATTGTTTGGCTATTCGAGTTAGTTGAGCAGAGCATTCTCTTACTTGGGTGACAGACCCAGGTGCTGAAGTCATCTCTTCAGAGTAAATTGTTTGAATAGAGTCAATAACGACAACGTTTGGCTTAGTTTTCTGAATAACACTTACAATTTTCTCAAGGTTAATTTCGGATAATATTGAAATATCAGATACCTCCAACTCAAGCCTCTTTGCTCTCATGGCAATTTGTTCTTTTGACTCCTCACCACTTACGTAAATTACATTACAGTTATCTTTTGGATCTTGGGTGATTTTAGACAATGCTTGAATTAAAATTGTGGACTTACCTATACCTGGGTCACCTCCAATCAAAATAACGCCACCTGGAACGAACCCCCCACCCAGAACTCGATCAAACTCTGAGATGTTTGTTTTTCTTTTAGGAATAGAAAGAGCTTTTACATCATCTAACTTTGTAAGCTCATTGGTTTTTGATAATGCAGCAAACCTCGATGGCATTTTTGATTCAATAATAGTCTCTTCAAGAGAATTCCATACAAAACAATGTGAGCACTGTCCTTGCCATTTAGATGAATTCCCGCCACACTCTCTGCACTGATATGCCGTTTTACTTTTAACCATCTATGTACTCCAATGGAACACGAGTTGAGGCAGATATATTACATAGTAATTCATATCCAACCGTGCCTGAATTCTTAGCAACTTGGTCTACAGAGATATGATTTCCCCACATTTCGACTTTTGATCCTATCTCTACTTCAGCAATTCTAGACAAATCAACATAAAGCATATCCATAGAAACCCTTCCAACAGTTGTTGTTATTTTTTGGTGCACGAAGATCGGTGTTCCGGTCTTAGCATGCCTTGGGTAACCGTCACCATATCCACAAGCAACTATCCCAATACGCATACCTTCCTTAGCTATAAAATTATCTCCATAACCAACAGATTGTCCTTTTTTTATATCCTGAATGGCAATAATTTTACTTACCAAGGACATCACAGGTTTGACGTTAAGTTTCTTTGCTGAAATATCTTCAAAAGGCGAAGCCCCGTATAGCATAATACCCGGTCTTACCCAATCTAATCTTGCTTCAGGAAATTTATAAAGTGCAGCCGAATTGGCTACCGAGCTACTTAGGTTGTAGTTATTCGTTACTTGATTGAAGCAATCCAGTTGTTTTTCTATTCCTTCTTTTTCATCAGCTGTTGCAAAATGTGTCATTAAAGTAATGCCTGATACATTAGGATTTGCGTTTAAATTCTCAATTAAATAATCAACCTGATCAAGGGGGAAGCCTAGCCTATTCATTCCTGTATTGATTTTTAAGTGCACATTTATTGGATTTTTTAATGTCGCATCATTTAGGTATTCAATTTGCAGGTCATTATGCACAACTAAGTTAAGATTTAATTTTTCAGCCTCATAAATATCTTCGCCAGAAAATAAGCCTTCGAGAAGTAGTATGGTATTTTCAAAACCTGCCTCTCTAATCTTAATCGCTTCATCAATTGTTAGAATTGCGATACCGTCGGCACTTTTGATCGCCTTTACTGACTCTTCTAAGCCATGGCCATAAGCATTAGCTTTAAGAACCGCCATTACCTTGCTATTTTTTGCAATTTTTTTTACTAACTGGAGGTTGAAAGTAAGTGCGCTTAGATTGATATAAGCTTTAAGAGGGCGCATATTTTAAGTATTAGAATCATATCCTGGGTTCGCATAATTTTCAAAGCGAGTATATTGCCCAAGAAAGGTTAATTTAACTGTACCAGTTGGCCCATTTCTTTGTTTTGATAAAAGTATTTCAGCGACACCTTTTTCAGCTGTTTCTGGGTTATAAACTTCATCTCGATAAATAAACATAATTACATCGGCATCTTGCTCAATAGCACCAGACTCCCTTAAATCAGACATCATGGGTCTTTTATCAGGCCTTGACTCAACACCTCTGTTCAGTTGAGATAAAGCAACAACTGGAACATTTAGCTCTTTTGCTAAAGCTTTGAGCGATCTTGAGATCTCAGAAACCTCTGTGGCTCTATTTTCTCCAGATTGCTCATTTGCACCTGACATAAGCTGAATATAGTCAATCACGATAAGCCCTAATTTTCCTTGTTGCCTATGAAGTCTTCTAGCTCTTGCACGCACTTCATATGAATTTAATGCAGAACCCTCGTCAATAAAGATAGGTGCTTCGTTTAACACACCCAAAGCATTAGTTAATTTAGGCCAGTCTTCATCTTCTAATTGCCCAATTCTCATCTTATGTTGATCTAATTTACCTACGGAACCAAGTAAGCGCATTGTTAATTGTGCTGCACCCATTTCCATTGAAAAAATAGCTACAGGCAAACCTGCCTCCATTCCTACATGCTCGGCAATATTTAAAGCAAGGGAGGTTTTCCCCATTGATGGTCTGCCGGCAATAATAATTAGATCTCCTGGTTGAAGACCCGCTGTCTTCTGATCCAAATCGGCATATCCTGTAGGGACTCCGGTTACACCATTAGGGTCATCCAATTGATACAGGTCGTCAATTCTCTGAGCAGCTTTAGGTAATAATTCTTTTATATCAATAAAACCTAATTTTTCAGAGGTTCCAGCATCGGCAATTTGAAATATTTTTGATTCAGATTCATCAAGTAATTGTTGCGCATCTTTTCCTTGTGGTGAAAAAGCACTCTCCACAATATCTGAGCCAACCTCAACAAGGTTTCTCATGATGGATCTTTCACGAACAATTTTTGCATAGCCAGAAATATTTGATGCCGTTGGTGTATTTTCAGTAACAAGACCCAGATAAGCAACTCCACCTACCTTAGTTAATTCTGCATTCTGTTCAAGTGACTCTGCAACTGTAACAATATCTGCAGGATCATTGTTGTCAATCAACTTACTTATATGAGAAAAAATAATTCGATGGTCATTTCGATAGAAATCAGAGGCTGAAACTTGACCAGCAATTCTATCAATGGCTTTATTATCGATCAAAAGCCCTCCCAATATTGATTGTTCTGCTTCAATAGAATGAGGGGGTACTTTTAGAGCAGATATTTGATTTTCATCCATAATTCATTATAACGAATAAAAAAAAGGCTGCCTCATTGACAGCCTAAAAAAATTAAATTTATTTTAATATTATTCTTCACCTTCAATAATGACTTTAATTGTTGCTGTTGAGTTATGCTGAAGGTCAACGGTAATACCAAACTCACCAGTTGATTTCAGTGGCCCATCAGGTAGCCTTATTTCAGATTTTACTACTTCATGCCCTTCTTTTAAAAGCACTTCAGAAATATCAATATTACTAACAGAACCAAAAAGCTTTCCATCAACTCCGGCTTTTTGAGATATTTTTATACTTATCCCATCGAGCTTTTTAGCACGTTGTTGAGATAATTTTTCAAGAGCTGCTTGTTGTTTTTCAAGCTCTACTTTTTTAACCTTAAATTCTTCCATATTTTGAGCAGTAGCTCTTTTTGCTTTACCTTGTGGTATTAAGAAATTTCTTCCAAATCCATCTTTAACGTTTACTATGTCGCCTAATTCACCAAGGTTAACAATTTTTTCTAGTAGTATAATTTCCATTTTTCCTCCTAATGCTTGTCAGTAAACGGAAGTAAAGCTAAAAAACGTGCACGCTTTACGGCAGTTGAAAGTTGTCTTTGATATCTTGCTTTTGTGCCAGTAATACGAGCAGGAATTAATTTTCCATTTTCAGTAATAAAGTCTTTAAGTATTGGTATATCTTTATAATCTACCTCAGTAATCCCTTCAGCAGAAAACTTACAATATCGCCTTCTCTTATACATATCTCTTGCCATAACATATAACTCCTAAAATTTAATTTCAGTAACATGGAAAATTAATTGCGTTGATTTGAATGATTTTTTATCCATAAAACCAATAAATAAACCTTTTTTTCCAACCTGAATTTCTTTCCTTATTTTTCTATTAATAAAAATTGCTTCCACTTCAACGCCAACTTGTTTATCTAAATCCGCCTCTTTTTGGAGAGATTTATGTTTAATTTTAAATCTCTGCACAATTAACCCAGAAGGCGTATAACGAATTTGATCTTCAAATATTATTTCTCCATCAATTTGAAGTTTATTCACTAATTACGCATCTCCCTCTTTCTTCTTTGTAGCTTCTTTCTTGGCTGCAGGAGCTTTCTTAGCTGCAGGAACTTTTTCCTCAGTAGCTTCTTTCTTAGCTGCAGGAGCTTTCTTAGCTGCAGGAACTTTTTCCTCAGTAGCTTCTTTCTTAGCTGCAGGAGCTTTTTCCTCAGTAGCTTCTTTCTTAGCTGCAGGAGCTTTTTCCTCAGTAGCTTCTTTCTTAGCTGCAGGAGCTTTTTCCTCAGTAGCTTCTTTCTTAGCTGCAGGAACTTTTTCCTCAGTAGCTTCTTTCTTAGCTGCAGGAACTTTTTCCTCAGATTCAGACTTAGCCTTATTTTGGTTTTCTCCAAGAAGTGACTTTGACTTTTCCTCGCTCATCATTGGTGACTCAGAAGTAACCGCAGTTTTTTTAGAAACAACAAGGTGTCTAATTACTGCATCATTAAACTTAAAATTATGTTCTAATTCCGCTAAGGACTCTAAGGTGCATTCAATATTCATAAGCACGTAGTGCGCTTTATGAATTTTTTGAATTGGATAAGCAAGCTGTCTTCTTCCCCAATCTTCAAGTCGATGAATATTACCTTTGTTGGCGGTGACAGATTTTTGAATTCTTTCGATCATTGATGGAACTTGCTCACTTTGATCAGGATGAACAATAAAAACGATTTCGTAATGTCGCATATATGCTCCTTGTGGTTTTTAGCTTCCAACTTGTGTTGTAAAGCAAGGATAAATGGATGAGTATTATATTGTTTTAATTATTTTAAATCAATGTATTTGCTTAGTTAATTTTATCCTGAATATTGGCCCCATAAATTTTTTCTTTCAAAAATTTTATTAAATCACGAGTATTAGCAGCTTTCTCAAACTCAAGATTCCTCGCAGATGATTGCATGGCTTTTTCAAGCCTTCCGATTTCTTTAATTATTTGAGGTTCAGTAAAATCTTCGTACTTACGGTGTGATTTTGATTGAGCCCTTTCTTTTTTAAACTCTTCTTCATCCTGAATGCTTTCGATAATATCTTTTACTTTTTTGGTGATGCCTACAGGGGTAATATTATTGTCTTTGTTAAATTTAAGCTGTTTTTTTCTTCGTCTGCTTGTCTCGTCAATTGCCGCCTGCATACTTCTAGTAATTTTATTGCCATAAAATATTACCCTTCCATTTAAATTCCTTGCAGCTCTTCCTGCTGTTTGAATAAGCGATCTTTCGGACCTCAAAAAACCTTCCTTATCCGCATCTAATATCGCAACAAGAGATACCTCAGGAATATCAAGTCCTTCTCTCAGTAAATTAATTCCTACAACAACATCAAATTTACCTAACCTTAAATCCCTTATAATTTCTACCCTTTCAACAGTATCGATTTCAGAATGAAGATATCTCACCTTTATGGAATGCTCCGTTAAATAATCCGTAAGATCCTCTGCCATTCTTTTGGTAAGGGTTGTTATCAGAACCCTTTCATTCAATTCGACTCTCAATTTAATTTCACTTAGAACATCATCTACTTGAGTGTCAGCAGGTTTAACTTGAATTTCAGGATCTATTAAGCCAGTTGGCCTTGCAACCTGCTCAACAATAATTGGAGAATGCTTATCTTCGTAATCTGAAGGTGTTGCAGATACAAATATACATTGAGGCATAATTGTTTCGAATTCATGAAACTTTAATGGACGATTATCATGTGCTGATGGCAACCTAAAACCATAATCAACCAAATTGTTTTTTCTTGCACGATCTCCCTTTGACATTCCTCCAATTTGAGGGACTGTAACGTGGCTCTCGTCAATGATCATTAATGCATTCTTTGGTAGGTAGTTTAGTAAAGTGGGTGCTGGATCGCCCGCTTGCCTACCTGACAAGTGCCTAGAATAATTTTCAATACCTTTGCAAAAGCCAATTTCATTTAACATTTCTAAATCAAATTTTGTGCGCTGTTCTATTCTTTGTGCTTCAAGAAGCTTACCCTGGGAAGTGTATTCTTTTACCCTATCTACCAATTCTATTTTAATTCTCTCGATTGCCTTCAGTGTTGTTTCTCTAGGAGTTACATAATGACTTGAAGGATATATTGTAAATCTATTTAATTTGTCAAAAAGTTGCCCAGTTAAAGGGTCAAACGCTGTAATGGATTCTATTAAATCGTCGAACAAAGTGATTCTAATTGCTGTTTCTGAATTTTCCGCAGGAAATATATCTATCACATCACCCCTAACCCTAAAACAGCCCCTTGAAAAATCAAAATCATTTCTATCATATTGCATGGAAACTAAACGTAAAATAATATTTCTTTGAAGAATTTTCTCATTAACTTGAATGTGAAGAACCATGCCATGATAGTCAACAGGATCTCCAATTCCATAGATAGCAGATACTGTTGCAACAATAATTGAATCATCTCTTTCTAGTAAAGATTTCGTTGCTGATAGCCGCATTTGTTCTATGTGATCATTAATGCTTGAATCTTTTTCAATAAAAACATCCCGCCCTGGGACATATGCCTCAGGCTGGTAGTAATCGTAGTATGAAACAAAATATTCAACAGCATTTTGTGGGAAAAAATCTCTAAACTCTGAATAAAGCTGAGCTGCTAATGTTTTGTTGGGGGCCATCACAATAGAAGGTTTGCCTGTTTGCGCAATAACATTTGCAATTGTAAATGTTTTGCCTGAGCCTGTAACACCCAATAAGGTTTGAAATTTCTCGTTTTTATTGACCCCCTCAATTAATTTTTTAATTGCATTTGGTTGGTCGCCAGCTGGCTTAAAAGGCTGATTAAGAACAAATGGACTATTAGGGAATGTTAAATTCAAAATATCACTTTTTTTAAAAAATTATTATATTAGTATGAGAACTTTAATAAATACTTCCAGTCTCTACAAGTAATATTTGATTACACAGGAAAATTTAAATGTTTAGACTTCTTATAGCAATACTAACACTCAGCACTTCTTTGACAACCTACTCATTTGATCGAGAGAACCTTTTGAAAGCATGGTCATCAAGTGTTGTTATTAGAGGTTATACGGAAGATGGTTTGGCTTATGGCTCAGGTGTAGTGGTTGCTAAGGACAAGGTTATAACGAATTGCCATGTATTAAGAAAAACTAAGTCCCCATGGGTTTCTTTTGGTGAAACAAGTTTTCCGGTTACTGGAGTGCAAGCAGATAGATGGCATGACTTATGTCTATTGTCAGTTTTTAATCTCCCTGTTAAGCCTGTTCCCTTAGGTAATAGTAAAGACCTTAAAAAAGGTCAAGCAATAGTTGGTATTGGTCATTCTGGTGGAGCTCCAGTCGCACTTACTACTGGCGGCAATATTATTGCAACATACGATTTTGAAGGTGAGAATATAATATTGAGTTCTGCAAAATTTAGAATGGGAGCAAGTGGAAGCGGTTTGTTTGATCTGAAGGGTAATCTTATTGGTATAAATACTTTTAAAACAACTGGTTACGGAAATTACTACTCGCTCCCTTCAGCCTGGATAAAGCCTCTAATGAACAAGGAAATGGAAACTGTTTTTCCAATTAATGGTAAAGCGCTTTGGGAAGAAGATGAAGATAAGAAACCATATTTTTTAAAAATCGCAATACCAAAAACAAAAAAAAACTGGGTAGAACTAAAGCTTGTGGCCCAAGAGTGGGTTAAAGATGAACCTAACAACACAGAGGCTTGGTATGAACTCGGGTATGCAAATGAAAAGTTAGGTAAAGTTGCGGATGCATTAGTTGCTTACGATAGAGCATTGGAGATTGATAAAAATAATTCTGATGCACTTTTAAGACAGGCTATTATTTATAAAAAGAAAGGTGATGCTAATAAGGTTGCAAAAATACAATCAACGTTGGACGATGTCGACCCAAACAAGGCTTGGATTTTAGAAAATAATAAATATTAAATTACAAACAAATATTTAATCTAAAAGATTTTTAAAGTAACATTATAAAATCTTTTATTAATACATGGATTATTTTGTGATTAAGTCTCCCCTTTCAGAGTGTATGGGTCGAATTCAAGAGTCACCCACACTTGCCATAACTGCTAAAGCACTTAAATTAAAATCAGAAGGCAAGGACATTATAGGGTTAGCCGCAGGCGAACCTGATTTTGATACACCAGATTTTATTAAGAATGCAGCTATTGCAGCTATAGAATCAGGATTTACTAAATATACTGCAGCCACGGGGACCCCAAGCTTAAAAAAAGCGATTGTAGCGAAGTTAGAAAGAGAAAATAATTTAACTTACGATGCAAGCGAGGTCATCGTTGGAACTGGTGGAAAACAATGCATTTTTAATTTATGCCTTGCCATTCTTGATCATGGTGATGAGGTTATTATTCCAGCACCTTACTGGGTTTCTTATACAGATATTGCCGAACTCACAGGAGCTAAATCTGTTGTTATTTCTTGTGGGATTGAACAAAAATTCAAGATACTGCCATCACAACTAGAAGAAGCCATTACTGAAAATACAAAATTAGTATTGATTAATTCTCCATCAAACCCAACTGGATCTGTTTACTCCAGAGATGAACTAAAAGAATTAGCAAAAGTTTTATTAAATCATCCAAATATTTTAATAGGCACTGATGATATTTATGAAAAAATTAACCTAAATGATGAGCCTTTTTATAATATTATTATGGTTGAACCAAAACTTAAAGATAGAACAATTATTTTAAGTGGCGTTTCGAAAGCCTATTCTATGACCGGCTGGAGGATTGGTTACGCAGCAGGACCTGCAGTTATAATTAAAGCTATGGGAATCTTGCAATCACAATCTACATCAAATCCAACATCAATATCACAAGTTGCTGCAGAAGCCGCCCTCAATAGTGATCAAACATGCATTACACCAATGGTAGACGCTTTTAAAGAAAGGCATCGCTTTGTTGTAAATGCTTTTAATGAGATTAAGGGCATAAAGTGCATAGATGCAAAAGGAGCCTTTTACTCTTTCCCTTATGCACAAGAAGCTATAAATAAATTATTCAATGATGGTAAGCTAAAAGAAAATAATGATATTGCTTTCTCTGAGTATCTTCTCGAGACCAAAGGTGTTGCTGTTGTTCCAGGAACAGCATTTGGTGCCCCTAACTACTTCAGAATATCTTTTGCGACATCATTAGATAATTTAAAAAAAGCACTTAAGCGCATAAAAGAAGCAATTGAAGACTAGATTCAATTTAAAAGCTTTGTTAAAATGCTCGGAACAAAAAAGTTTATTCCTCAATAGCTCAGTTGGTAGAGCACATGACTGTTAATCATGTTGTCCCTGGTTCGAGCCCAGGTTGAGGAGCCAAATAGAACGAGGGTTTCATTATGAAACCCTTTTTTTATTTA
>Ga0209279_10001805_pt1 | contig 10893 bp, 5 predicted proteins | sample CoawatmetaG00DNA_3_FD_187508 | JGI IMG/M metagenome (GOLD analysis project Ga0209279, IMG submission 187508) | Marine microbial communities from the West Antarctic Peninsula - Coastal water metaG006-DNA (SPAdes) (version 2) | ecosystem: Environmental > Aquatic > Marine > Coastal ... | reverse complement strand
TGCCACACCATCTATCGGCGGTTCGCCTAGCCCTGCTTTAAACACGTCAGGCAACTATCCATCAGTAGTTACGTTCTTTGAGCAACGGCTAGTCTTTGGCAATACAAATAATAATCCGCAGACCTTATGGTTTAGCAAGAACGCTGACTACACGAATTTTACCGTTGGCACTGGCGATAATGACGCTTTGATTTACACGATTGCGTCAAATCAGGTAAACGCGATTAGATACCTTTCTCCCACCCGCGTTTTAACCGTTGGCACAACCGGCGGCGAGTATGTTGTAACGGCCACCAGTGACGGCCCAATCACGCCTACCACCACCCTGATCAGGAAGTATTCTAACTACGGTTCTGCAAGTGTTGAGCCTGTGCAGGTCGCTGACGTGACGCTGTTTGCTCAGCGGGGCGGGCGCAAGCTGCGCGAGTTTAAATACGTTGGGGAAGTTAACTCTGGTGGCTATCAAGCGCCCGATATGACCGTGCTTGCAGAGCATATCACAGTCGGCGGCATTACTGAGTTTGCGTACCAGCAAGAGCCAGAATCCATCGTCTGGTGTTTGCGCTCTGACGGCACACTATTAGGCATGACCTTTCGCCGCGAGGAAGAGGTTGTTGGATGGCATAAGCACGTTATCGGTGGCGTGTTCGGTCAGGCCACAGTCACGGTTACTGATTACGCAAACCTAGCTGTCGGCAGCAAGATTATAATAACCAAGACCGGCGGCGATAGCGTTACGTTTACGTCAGAGGCCGCAGGCGGTTCGGCCCCAGCGGTGACAAATGGCTGGCGTCCAAACACGTCAAACAACGTGACCGCTGATAACATCTTTACAGCAATAAATGCCCATGATGATTTCACTGTTGCCAACCCGGCAGCAAACGTTGTGACGATCACAGAAACTTCAAGAGCGGCGACCGGCTACCTAACTATAACTACCAACGACAGCACCCGTTTGGCCGCAACCAGCGAAAGCCAAGCTGTCGTTGAAAGCATTGCCCCGCTGCCCACAGACACCGGGAATGATGATCTTTATATGATCGTGAAGCGCACGATTGGTGCGGTAACAAAACGATATGTTGAGGTGCTTAAGAAGTTTGACTTTGGCAGCGTTACAACGAGCGCATTCTTTGTTGATAGCGGCTTGGCGTATTCTGGCGCAGCAACAACCAGCTTATCAGGGCTGTATCACGTCACAGGCGAAACGATCAGCATACTAGCCAACGGTGCAACGCACCCTGATGAAATTGTCAGCGCTGGCAAAATCGGGTTAGACTTCAGCGCAACAACCGCAGCGGTGGGCTATGCCTACACCTCAAACATGCGCACCATGCGGATTGAAAGCGGATCTGTTGACGGCACAAGTCAAGGAAAGCCCAAAAGAATACACGCGATCACGATCAGGCTGCACGAAACTGTCGGCATTGAGGTGGGCAATGATCGCGGTGAGCTAGACCGCATACCATTCAGAGACAGCAGCATGCTTATGGATCAGGGCATTCCATTATTTACCGGCGATAAAGACATAGAATTTGACGGCGGCTTTTCTGAGGATGATCGCATTTTCGTCAGGCAATCTCAGGTTTTACCTTTAACGGTGTTGGCATTATTCCCACGCATGAACACGTTTGATAAATGATAACATATCACGTTGAAAGTTTTGCGGCTGCTTATGAGGAAGCAAAGCCGTTGATCTTTAATCACTGGGAAGAAATCGCGCTTAACAAAGACAACATTGCGCTCAACCCTGACTTTGAAGCTTACCAAAACTTAGAAGACCAAGGACGGCTGCACATCTACACGGCTCGTGAGGGTGACAAGCTGGTTGGTTACTTTGCTGTGATTGCGATTGAGCATCTGCACTACAAAGATCACATATTTGCGCACAACGACGTGATTTATGTTGATCCAGAATATCGCAAGGGATTCACCGCTTGGCGGCTAATTAAGTTCGCAGAGCAACAGCTTACATTATCTGGCGTCAGTGTGATGATGATTAACATCAAGCGCCACAAGCCGTTTGATAAACTTCTACAGCGTTTAAATTTTAAAGAAACCGAAAGCATATATAGCAAACGGTTAGGGGTGACTTAATGGGTACAACAGCCGCAATCGTTGGTGCCGGGTCAAGCATTGTTGGCGGTATCTCGTCGAAAAATGCAGCCGATAACGCCGCAATTAAAGCGCAGGCCGCAGCTAACTTTAACGCTGAGATAATCGAGCGTGATATAGGTCTGCTTGAGGGCCAGCGCGGTATTATCAACGCCAACTTTATCACAGATTCAAAGCGGTCACGTACAGCGTTTGAAAGGGATGTGCAGGGCGCTGCAATTGCTGGCTTTGCGTATGGTGGCTTTGAGCTAAGCGAAGGCACACCGCTGGAAGTGCTGCGCGAAAACGCCCGTCAGTTTGATTTTGATACAGCCGTAAACGTGTTCAATAACGAAATGACAAACCTGCAATTGTCTGACGCGCAAGAAGATGCACGGCTAAACGCGGAGCTAACCAGAATGACAGGTCAGGCCACCGGAATGCAACTTAAAGCAGAAGGACGTGCCAGCTTGATTAGTGGCATAGGCGCAGGCGCAAGAAGTGCAAAAGATAGTGGATATTTTGACTGATGAAAATTCCAACATACACGAATAGAGCGGAGGCCAGCAATGATGCGCCGGGGCGTTCTTTTGCAAGCCGCATGAACGCCACGCCGTTTATTCAAGCAGCGTTAGCAGAAGGCAAAGTCGTTGGCGCGCTGTCTGCTGAGGTTGGTGAATATGCTCTGCAACGTCAAAAGATGATTGCCAACGCTGAGTACAACAACAACGCTTTAGCTTTAGAGGAATCAATTCGTGAGGCAACATTTGACCTTAGCAAAAGCAGCGATCTGGGCAACATATTCCAAGGCGGCAATCTCTGGCAAAAGCGCATGGACCGCATTCGTAAAGATGTGCTGGGCAATATCCAAAACAGCAACGTGCAAAAGAAGCTTGATTTCTCATTTAACCAATCTGAAATCCAAAGCCGTTTCCAGCTTCAAACGGTTGTTGACAAGAAAATAATTGCAGCAGAGCAAGCAGCAATTGGTGCAAGGCAAGCGCAAGCTGTGACAGATCTTAGTCAAATTGGTGCAAGCATTGAGGCTTACAACGCTGCAATGGGTCAGGTCGCTGAATCTCAATCTGGCGGTGTAAAGGATGGAAGATTTAGCCCGACTGTTGTCAGCACATCAAATCTTAAAATGCGCAAAGATATTGCCAGCAATTATCTGGCGAATGCGTATGGCTTGGACGTAATGAAGTCTTACGAATTGGTTTCACTTTTAGATTTGCAAGATGAAGTGGCAGCAGGCACGCTTACCACAGAGCAAGCAATGGGGCAGGCCAGCGTTGTTGACGGGTATGCAGCACACATTCTGCTGTCATTACCACGCGCTGAAGCGTTAGGCGTTATTGATAAAAACTTGGATATGGCAATTCAATTTTTTGACCGTCAAGACAAAATAATCGCGCAGCAAGATAAGGATATTAAATTAAGAAACGATCAGGCTTATGGCTTGGCGTTTACATCTAGTGACACAATCTCAATGCAACAATTGGCAAAGGTTTTGCCGCGAATTGTATTAGAAAATTTAGAATTAGACGGAAAGTTGCCTCAAAAGCTACAAGACGGCTATTATGTGGCTGAAACAATTGACGCCAAGAAAGCAATATTTAATTATTTAGACAGTCAACTTTATTTCACAGATAGAGCCAAGCGCAGTGCTATTGAAGCGCAGCTTAGTGGCGGCACACAGATATACGCTGAGTCTACCAACGACGAAGTTTACAATAGTTTGTTTGTAAGGGCTGAAGCTGGTCAGCTTACTTACGAAAATTTAAACGAAATTGACACTTTTTCACAAATCACTGCGGAAGATTACAGAACTTTAATTACTAAAATTTCAACGCAATCTGATAAAAATCTTGTATTCCAAAGTGGAATTGTCAAGCGTGATTTTAGATATACAACAGAAAGCAACGATGCAGATCCAGAGTTAGGGCAGGCAGCCAAGGCTGCTTATTTTGCTGTTGATGGCGCGTTAAGAGATTACTTTTTTGAACAAAACAAAATTCTTATCAAGCCCCTAACCGCAAGCCAAATTGATGAAAAAAGGCGTGAACTGACGGCCCAGCAGAATGATATTTTTGTGCAAATGATCCGCGATGAATATCAAAATTACCTTATTAAAAAGGCAAGACAAATCGCCGGTATAGGCACCATTGATCCCGCCGACCCAATCGGAAGCATTGACGCCGCTATAAGCGCTGGCGTGTCTGCCGCAGACAGAAGCGCGCTTATAAGGATTAAAAGTACTATCAATTCATATTACGCTGACAGGGGTTTGTTTTAATGAATTTCCTTGAAAATACTGACGATGAAATTTTGCGCTATGAAGAAGCGGAAATATTCAGAGCAAACGCCAAGCCAGAATTTTTCCCCGATGAAATGAAAAGCAAGTTCAACACCCGCACCGGCATGACTGATTTATTTGCCCCGCTACCATCTGGCGGCTTTGCAAAACTAGCCAGCCAAGCACCAGAGATTATGGTTGAATCGCCAGCTATGCCGGGTGTGGTTCAGCCATTTTCGGGCCAGCCTGTGCCATTGCCTGTTGAGGGGCCGCTTGCCAGAGCCGCAGAATCGCAGCCAAAAACCAAGCAAGACACCGCACAACTAGGGTTTTTCGACAATGCCACCAGCGAAATTGGCAAGGGCTTAATACGTGGCGCAATCGTTGAACCTGCCAACTTTCTGAAAGACAACTTTGGTTTATATGATCCGTTGGTTGTACAGCTTGTAGACCCAGTTACCGGCGAATTTGATTTTGATATTAAGATTCTTAGCCGCGAAGAAAAGGCTGATCTGGATGCCAAAATGGCTGCGGGGGAAATGCCGTATGCTATTAGCTTAGATGAGCTAGTTGCGTCAGACGAAACCGCAGGCACAGGCTCACAAGCAATCGGCGGCATGGCTCAATTCGTTGGCGCGTTTGCCGGGTTGGGCAAGCTGTTTCGTGTAGGGCAGGGGTTCAAGGCTGGCATGACGCAAGGCGCTGCTGCTGACTTCCTTGGCTTTGACGGCAGCGATGCGGGCATAACAGATCTGTTGCTTAGCTTTGGTGTGCCTGACGCAATGCTGCCTGACTTCCTTGAGAAAGACCCAAATGACCCAGATTACATAGGTAGGCTAAAAACAGCTTTTGAGGGCGCTTTTATTGGTGGCGTAATTGAAAAGCTTATTCCGCTAGTCGGCAAAGTTTTTCGATCAATCAAAGATGGTGACGTTCCCGCAGAGGTTGTTACGCAATCAATCAGCGATGGCAAAGAAGCCATGCGGCAAGCATTGCTTAGCGCTGGTGAGAACGCACAGACGCGCATCACAGAGCGCGGCACAGGCACGACAATGATGTCTGGCGTAGATCCTACGGTTATCACAGATCCGCTGGTGGCGGCTGCTGGTCGGGCTGCGGGAGATAATCTTAGCAAACAAGTAGACAATGCCAGAATTGCTTACGAGGCGGCACCGAATGATGCAGCTTTGCGAAAAAATTACCTTGGACTTCGCAGGCAACGCGATGCTGACCCGGTGGCGCAAGTCGAACTGCCCACCGATGAAACACCCGGCATTATTGCATTTCATGGCAGTGGTACGGATTTCTCTGAATTTAAGTTAGAAAAGATTGGCACAGGTGAAGGCGCGCAGGCCTTTGGCCATGGGCTGTACTTTGCTGACAGCGAAGATATTGCAAATTTCTACCGCCAAACAGTAGGCGGTGGATTTAGCATTGATAACTTTTCCATTGGTGGAATAGATTTAGTTAAGCGCGGCACCTATCGGGACTATTCCCCCGGTGCAACGCCCTTTGGCCGTGGGCCAAATACCCCTGTTAATCAATTAAGCGCAAAAGATTATGCGCTGTCATCTGCGCTTGAGGACATTTTTATTGATGAATATGATCTTTATGATTTGAAAAAAGCAACAGGCGCAGGCGACATTCAGACGCCCAAATCTGGCGATCAACTAAAACAAACAATCGTGGCGCGTTTGCAGAAAACCGTAGACAACAAAGACCCTGTTCATGAAAAGGGCGAGGTTGAATATCTGCAAGGGTTAATCTCAGACATAGAAAGTGGCAAAGCGCCAATCAAGTTTGAGACAGAACAGCATGGCCATACCTATAAAGTCGGTTTAACGCCCAAGCCAGATGATTTGCTTGATTATGACAAGTCGTTTAGTGAGCAAACCCCTACCATCCAAGCAGCGCTTGAAAAGGCTGGGTACAAAACAGAACGGAATATGGTTGTCAAAGAGGACGGCGACAATCGTTTTGGCGTCTATGAAACAAACGATGACGGCACAGAAATACTGCTAAAACATTTTACTGAGCCGATGTTGTTTAAAGGGCCGTTAAAAAAGCAAGCGCAAGATTTTATTGTTGAGCAAAATGCTGAATTATTAAATAACAACGGCGGGCAAATCTTAGCCAAGTTAGCAGATAATCTGGGCAAAACAATCAGGCCCGTTCCGCTGTCGGCGGATGGCACCATGATGCCAACTGAACAAATAGCATCTCAGGCGTTGTTTGAGGCTGGCATCCCCGGCATCAAATATTTGGATAACACATCGCGTGACGGTGCAGGCACTTCCAACAACTACGTCATATTTGATGACAGCATGATTAAGATTTTAGAGAAATACGGCATTGTTGGGCCTGTCGCTATATCGGCAATGGCTCTTGGCGAGGACGAAAGTTAAATGGCAATAGACCCCAACCAGATAGCCGCAGATCAAAACCAGCTTGCAGCGCTGGCATCGCAAGGCATGCCGACTGAGTTTGCTGAAGATCCAGCCAACAGCGTTAAGGTTGCTGGCAGTGGTTATGCTGCAATGAAAGCCGTGCTTAACCGGCTAGATCCAAAGGTAAACACCCCGCGTGAGGTTGTTGTAACGCCCCCTGGCGGTGCTGCTGTTGCTGCAGATGACACTGTTGGAAGCGTTGACCCAGAAGTTATAACTACGCTACCTTCAAGAGTGCCAACAGCAATGGAACTGCGTACTGTACCTAACGCTGGTCAATATAATGAAACAGCAACTAAGGCGATGCTCGCCCCAGAGGTATTAAGCCCAGCGGGTCAAGCTAAGTTTAAGGCGCAAGGCTACAAGAATGTAATGGATCAACCGCCAGAGGTTGACGCAATTGCAACGGCTCAAGAGGCGCTTGACGAAATGGGCGCTGATACTGAAACCGCAAGCAGTTCCGCGACTATTGCCGCTCTAGCTAAAAAAGCTGTGACGGCAGATGACCGTGGGTTCAATCCAGAAATCGCTGTTGTTTCTGATGAGGTTGCGGAAGCTATCTTAGCCAGAACTGCCCTTAAAGACGAAAATATTAGATCATTAGCTAACGGCACAGGCGATTTTAATTTTGCCTTTCTTGAAACAAGCGACGATGTGCAGAACGTAATAAACGCCGTTGGCGATCAGTTTGCTGACGAGCAAACGCTTATTAAACGTGGCATAGTTACAAATAATGTCACGCTTAATGAAGCTGCTGGAATTATGGCTGACGAGGTTGGCTTAACGCGAGAATTGCTTAATCGCCGCATTGGCGATGGCGCATTGTCTGCTGCTAAGTTTGTCGCTGGTCGAGAGTTGCTTGTAAAATCGGCTAAGGAGTTGGGCGCTTTAACTGATATAATAAATAAAGGTGAGGCAACCGCCGCAGACCGTTTGCGCTTTCGCCGCCAGCTTGCAATTCACAGCGGCATTCAATTGCAACTGAAAGGCGCAAAAACCGAAGCTGCGCGCGCTTTGCAATCATTTCAAATCAAAGTTGATGGTGAAATGGATCTTTCCCGTTTCAACGAGGAAGCCAAGCTGATGCTGGCTGAAGGCGGGCAAAGTGACATCACTGACCAAATGGCTGCTAAACTTGCCGACATTCTTAAAAAGAACCCAGCTTTAAAGGCCATTAACGTATTTGCTGAAAAGAGCCGTACAGCCAAAACAATTGACGCTGTGAGTGAAGCTTATCTTGCCGGGTTGTTATCTTCACCAGCAACGCAAAGTAAAAACATTTTAGGCACGGCTGCGTTTATGGCGTACCAGCTACCGGCTGAAATGATCTCTGGCATGTATGGTTCAGCCTTTAGGACTAAGCAGAAAATACTTGGTGAGGGCTATGAAATCGAACCAGAGCAAATCTATGCTACTGACATGCTGCTGCGGTTTAAGGGCTGGCTAGATAGTTTCAGCGATGCAACAAAAGCTGCGTCAATTGCTTTTAAAACTGAAATACCGTCAGGCGGTAAAAGTAGGCTTGATGTTGATGACTACACAGCAATTGAGGGCAACCCTGACAGCCCGTTAGGCAGCATTTATGCGAATGCAATTTCTGGTTTAGGCAAGCGCGTAAGGATAGGTTTTCGACTATTACTGGCGGGTGATGAGTTTTTCAAAACAATAAGCCAGCGCGGCGAGTTGTACACGCAAGCCAACCAAGCTTTTTATGCAGCTTTGCGCAATGGCGCGACAGAAACAGAGGCGCAAGATGCCGCCGGGATGGTGTTGCTTGATCCAAGATCTGTTGGAGAAAAGTTAGACACAAAATCGCGCTATGACACGATGCAATCTGATCTTGGTGAGTTCGGAAGAGTTACCAGCACTTTCCAGAGAATACCCATCATTGGTAAAATTGTTCTGCCGTTTGCCACCGCGCCGACAAATAGCGCACTAAGGACAGCAGAATTTACCTTTATAAACTATCGGGTGTGGAAAGATTTTGTTGGTAAAAACGGTCAAAAAGCGCAACAGCTTGCCACAGGCCGCATGGCTTTAGGCGGGGCAACAGCGGCTATTGTGGCTAAAAAATGTCTTGACGGTGATATTACTGGCGCGCTGCCAAGTGATCCTGTGCTGCGCGAGGCAATGATTAAAGCAAAGAAAAAACCTTACAGCCTTACATTTAGACAAGAGCCTTGGCCTTCAGACGAGTCTGGAGAACCCTTACCAAAATTTGACAAATACGGCATTCCAAACGGCCCGTTGCGTTATGTGAGCTATGACGGGTTTGAGCCTGTTTCGGCAATTATTGGTCTGACTTGTAACGTTACGCAGCTTGGCATGAATAACCCCAACGCAGATTGGTTTGAAAAATATGCCGCCGGTTCTGTTTTCGCCACCGCTGACTATTACAAAGAACTGCCAATGATCCAAGGCTTGGTAGATGTTATATCCACTGGTGAATCTATAGCCAATCCAGAGACCAGCCTTGACTTGTCAAAGTTACTGCGCGGCCCTGCTGAGGCTGCGTTGCCTTTTGTTGGTTTGCCTAGCCCCGTTTCATCATTGCAGCGCGGCATTGCGCGGGTGCAAGATCCTACCGGCGTTAGGCCAAGGGCTGAATTAGAATATTGGACTGAAGAAGAAATCTACGAAAAGAAAATAGACGATGACGGCAATGCGGTTTTTGTTCATGCTTTACGCAATGGTAAGCCAATGACAAACAAAATCGGCACAGCCAAGGATAGCGGCTGGGATTGGGTTTGGGATCTCACAAACAAGCTTGACGCGCTGCAAAGCAAAGATTCAGTTTTTGGTGATGAGCGTGAAAAGAATGCAATTGTTTATGACACGCTAGGCAATGCTTACAACGAAACTGATTTTAGCTTGATGAACAACGCCAAGATGGCAATTTTCAGCAACGTCACAGGCTTTAAGGTTAGCGATTCTGACAACCCTAAGCCTTATGAAAAAGAACTTATCAGGATAGCAATGGACACCGATACATGGCCGCTATCAAATCCTAAAGAAATGATGGGCATAAAACTTTCATTTGGCGCACAAAGCGATTTAGCCAACATTGCAAAGAATGAAATTGTTATTTCAAAATTCAGATTAGGCCCGGTAACTTTTCGTGAAGCGCTTGAGTTTATGTTGACTGAAGAGGTGCGATCAAACCCCTATTCAAACCCAAGGACAAAAGACGCCGCAAAGGTATCACTAATTAGAGCGCTCAACAAAGAATATATTGATGCGGCATTTGAGCAAATGCGTGGAATGCCAGAATACGCAAAGATCAATCAGGCCGTTACTGAATTTAAAAATCGAGAGGAAAACTAAATGACCGTCACATCCACCAACCAGAAAGTTACGTTTAACGGTGACGGCTCAACAACCGTTTTCGCATACAATTATAAGATCTTTGCACAGACTGACCTGCTGGTAATCTTGCGTGTCACTGCCACCGGCACCGAAACAACGCAAAGCCTTACAACCAATTACACAGTTAGCGGAGTTGGCACGGCCACTGGCGGCAATGTCACGATGGGAACAGCCCCAGCCTCTGGCACAACTCTGACAATCCTTCGAGTGCAGCCCAACTTGCAAGGCTTGGATCTGGTGCCAAACGATCCTTTCCCAGCGGGTAACTTGGAAGCCAGTTTAGACAAGTTGACCTTCATGGTTCAAACGCATGAAGAGGAAATCGGACGATCAATTAAGGCGTCAAAAGCCAACACAATTACCACAACAGATTTTACAATCTCAGCTACAGACCGCGCCAATAAGGTGTTTGCATTTGATAGCAGTGGCGATCTTTCAGTCACGCAAGAGCTTGGCATTTTCCGCGGAAACTGGGCAGCAAGTACAGCATATGCGCAGCGTGATTTGGTCAAAGATACCAGCACCGCCAACATATTTATCGTCAACACTGCGCATACGAGTAGCGGATCTCAGCCGCTTACCACCAATAGCAACGCAGCTAAATATGATTTAATCGTTGATGCAGCGTCAGCAACCACAAGCAAAACTGCCGCAGCAAGTTCAGCCACAGCAAGCGCAAATTCTGCGACAGCA
>Ga0209279_10001798_pt1 | contig 10935 bp, 12 predicted proteins | sample CoawatmetaG00DNA_3_FD_187508 | JGI IMG/M metagenome (GOLD analysis project Ga0209279, IMG submission 187508) | Marine microbial communities from the West Antarctic Peninsula - Coastal water metaG006-DNA (SPAdes) (version 2) | ecosystem: Environmental > Aquatic > Marine > Coastal ... | reverse complement strand
TTACACTCCACCTTTCACCCTTTGTTACCGTTGTTACTTCATGTGGAAACATAAAGTTTGAAGGGAAAATTATTGCAGAACCGGCTTTGGGTTTGTATTTATTTTCTGCAACAATAATTTCTCCCCCCTCATAATCATCATTTAAAAACAAGAGAACTGAGACTTGGGGGTATCCATATTTTTGACCATGAGAATGATGTATGTTGTCAATATGTGAGGACATAAAACCATTAACACCATACTTGTTAATACGAAAGTCAGTATGATGGATGCAAGAAAAGTTTTCATGTTCTTCTCCATAAAATCTCATAGATTTTAATACGGCATCTTTCAAAACTGGATAAGGTCTGTTTTCTTCTCTGGCCCAAACCTCATCCATTCTAACTCGTTCTTCACTATTGAGACTATTTCCTTTATCATTTGAATATGTTGATGGATTCCAGTCCCAAGGATAATTATAAATACCTTCTATTTGACTACCAGAAATAACATCATCATAATAACCAATCCACTTTCTCATCAAAAACCCCCGGCAATAAACTTCTTCCAATCTTGGGCATTACGAATATCCCATCCTCTACTATCTATAGACTTAATAACACCATCTATAAACTCTATTACTATTTCATAGTATATAATTTTTTTCTCAACCTCTATAACGTCTTCATCAGAATTTATATAAACGCCAAGATCAGTTTTCAGAACCTTGAGGTCAAAGGGTTTTGCAGCATAAACTTTTGCATCAGATTTACCGCCATAATATTCCCATTTTTGGCGATACAACCTTTTATGTTCAGCTTTGCACTGAAACATCATAAGTTTATATTTGGACTTATAGTCCAGCCATTTTGGTTTAATGATTTGATTTTTATAAGATTGTTGGTGTAGGTCTTCATCATCTAAAATAATAAGGTCTTCTTTGGCTTCCGCCTGTAGTTCACTTAACTTATCCATTTATTCTCCATTATTGTATTAGCAATTTCCAAATTCGTAGATTTGATATGAAAATGTTGCACTCGCTGTCGTATATTGAACATCTGTGCTGTCCTGACTAAATTGTATTGCACTAAGAGATACGGGATATATGTTTTGAAAATCAACTTGAAGAATAGGATTATTTTTATTTGAAAGTACCATTAGATATGCATCAGAAAATAATGCATTTGCTGAAGTAACTTTTCCAACCCTTTCGGTTGACGGAATAGATATAGATACACTAGGTGTATTTGATGTATTTGATCTAAAATCTCTAAACTGCTTTCTATCTTTTGGAAATCCTATAGCAGTCATCCATTCATGTAATGATCTATAGTTTTCCAAAAATTCATCAACTATAAAACTAATAGTTAATTGTTCATATGTCAGTTTATCACCCATAACTGGAATAGATTTAAACGGGGTTTCAAACACAGCATCACCCAGATTGATGCCGGGAATATTCGCAGCAGTTGTAAAAAACTCAACCTTCGGTAATTGGTTAATACCAAAACGAAATTGAGTTGGGCTAAGATAATCTAACTTATCTGGTTGTCTTGCGAGTGGTCCTTCTGACATGATATATCTATTTATAAAGAAAAAAAGGGGAGAGCCAAAGCCCTCCCCAAGTTTATAGTTAAGTTTCTTATTCTTACATAAGGTTAGTAACTTTAACCCGACGATAGTAAGCATTTGTATTTGCTGCGAGTGCGATTGTAGCAGCTGTATTAGCGGCTTCGGCACCAGCACGGGCAAATGGGTTAGCAGCCATACCATAACGGGTTTTGAAACCAATTTTGGGCTGGAAGTTACTCTCACCAACCGCACGAACCATTTGTAATGGAACATATGGGCAGTAGAAGAAACCAGCATCATAAGGTGATGTACCCTTATAACCAACAACATAATACTGACTTGCAGCACTATTTGCTGAGTATGGATCAACATAAACCTTATAACGACCATTCATCACACCAGCAAATGTGGTGGATGTGTCATCAACATTAAGGTTGTTGTTGAGGGCAGGAGTGTAATCAAGAACACCGGCCATCTGAAGTGCAGAAGCAACATCAGAGGAACAGATGATCATATTACCCTTACCACGACGAGTCTGTTGACCAATCGCATTGGCATCACGCTCAATCTGGAACATAAGTCCCTTGAACTTCTCAACTGACCAACGACCATTTGAGTCGGTGTCCAAATCGAAGATACCAGCAGTTGTTGTATTAACTGATGCACCTTTAACAGCAGTATTGTAGATAGAACGAACAACCTCACGGTTGATTTCTGCAAGAATTTCTGTTGAAAGAATGTTTGCAAGTTCTGTCTCAGCATCCAAACCGTGGATTGCCTTGAGGTCTTGAGCAAGTTCCATTGAATACTCGGCTTTCAATGCACGGGAAACTGCCGTGACAGTTGACTTATCAATACTGAATGACATCTCAGCAAAAGCGTTTGTTCCGCTATCACCCAATGCTTCAGATTCTGCTGTTGTCATACCAGTTGCAATTGCGTAAGCACCAGCAGAAGGACTGTCATTTAGTGCAGCAGGATTGCTTTGACTTGCAGGGATATCACCACCACCGATTGTACCAGCGGCATTTTGGTTCGAGAAGTCACCAGAGAAGCCGTTTGCAGCTGCGCCGGTTGTCTCATCAACCAATGCTTCTTCACCATCCATTGATAGATGACGGGCCCGCATTGCAAAGATAAGTCCTGTTGGACCTGTCATTGGCTGAACACCACAAATATCATATGCGATAAGATTTGGCATTGCACGACGAACTAGTGAGATCAAAATTGGGTCCCAATTTGATACGCCGGAAATATTACCTGTAGGAACAGATTCGTTAAGGAATGCTGCATCTTCTCTTAGAGCTTTTTCTTGGTTTTCTAGAATAACAGTGGTAACTGACCGCTTATAGGCATCTTCAATCTTTGGAAGATCGGGATGTTCTAGGACTGGCGACCACTTTTCTTGTAGATGTTCTGCTTGAAACATTTGTTTCTCCTTTATTTTATTACATCTATTTATATAATATTAAACTTAGCGCCCGTTAATACGAGTCTCGACACGACCAATAGCAGACAAATATGTCTTCATTGTATCACTCGTATCAATGTCCTGTGCGGCGCTTCCGTAGTCATCTTCATTATGAATAAAAGTCTCTTCTAGGTTTTCACTTTTTGGAAAATAGTTTTCCTTTAGGGTGTCGAGTTTGGCACGGAAACCAGCTTCATCCCCAAAGTCAACATCTTCTACTAGAGAGGCAAACTTCTCAACTTCTGTATCGGTCAAATCAGAAGCAACTTCTGCGATGACCTGTTCCCGAACTAATTCAGAGTTCGTAGAATTCATTTGGATATTAGATTCCATAGTTGAATTCAACTGCTCTTCTAGTTCAGCAATTTTTTCAGACTGTGCTTCCAGAACGTCATATCTTTCGTCTGGAACGTCAATGTAATGATCTTCAAACAACTGTTTCAAACCAGAAATAAAGTCTTCAGCAATCTCACCTTTGAGTCCACGCTCAATTGCTAACTCATTTTCTTTCATCCATTCCTCAACAACATAATCGAGGTATTGATCTACTTTTTCTGCAAGTGACTGTTTATACTCATCGACTTCTTCAGCAATTGCAATTTGTTGCTCTTCTACAATTCGTGTAACTTCTTCACGGGTCTTTGATTTAACGGCCGCTTCAAAGATTGTTGCGGCTTTCTGCATGAATTCTTCAGAAAGGTCTTCGCCTGCTACCAAAGCTTCAACGTCAGCAGTGATATCAATGTTCTGAATATGCATCTCTACAGCTTCAGCGACTTCATCTTCCTTTTCTTCTTTGTCATCATGCATACCATTCATCATGGAACCATAAGCAGCATGAAGGTCTTCTTTATTCATGCCCATCATCTTCTTATCCATAGCAGCCATGAGTTCTTTTTTACTCATTTTTTTATCTTCGTCTTCTTCTTCTTCGACTTCTTCTTCGTCGTCGTCTTCTTCATCTTCTTCGTCATCTTTGTGAGCGGCTTCCTTGACCTTTTTCATTTTTTGTATTGGGTCAGGCTTACCTTCACCTTTTTGTTGTGCATCACCAGAAACTTCTGATGCTTTATCAGCAGCAATATCAGTTGGCGAACTAGCTGCATCAGGCTCAACAACGGCTTTACCGCCATCTTGAATTTCAGCATTACCAACTGCTTTTAATTTTTTCTTTCCCTCGGCAGGGACAGAACCTTTTTTCGGGGCATCAGCACCATTAGCTTCTTCAAGTTCTGCTAATACCTCCGCTTCAAGTTCCTCTATTGTTTGGTCTAATTCAGACATAGGAAGTCTCCTTTTGTTAAATAATATTTATAAATTATAATTTCTTGAGGAATTTAGCAAACTCTAATGCTTCCATATTCGCTTGCCTTTGACGCTTTTTAACATCAAATCTCTTTTTCACTTCTGCAACATGTGCTTCAATTAACGAACCGTTATTCCAAACCCACTCTTTCCCCTCCATAACACCTTCTACAAAAGCGTTAGGAGCGGAAGGGTCTGCAACAATATCAGCAGCAGCCGCAAGGTAAAAATCATCTCTCACATACTTGGCACCATTCCTCTCGTCCAAGCTTCCCATGCCTCTAGATGAAACACCTAATTTGGTTCCCTCGTCCATTAAAGTTTTGACGATTTTACCCATAGGTGTTTCTAAAATACGAGCCTCACCAATAACATCACTACCATCTGGTTTTAATGATGTAACTAGGTGAGAGACTCTTTCAAGGTTGACTGTTGGACCTTCTGGATGACCTAACTCACCAAATGCCCTATTTTCGTCAACAAATTTCTTATTATAGTTAGCAACTTCTTTCATCAACACATCTTTAGGGTAAATACGACCATTACGGTTCTTGATATCACCCTGCATAAAGATGCCACGAATCTTGTAATCTTTCTTACCGTTTTCTTTCTCTTCACAGATGTATTCTACATCTTGAATTGATTCTGAAATTAATTTTATATTCATGCGCCCGGATGTCCTTGTGCAACTTCTTCAACATAAACAGCGCCGTCACTACTGGCAGTTTCATTGATTACTGAAATACGGAATTCGGTCTCGGCTCTATCATAAAGAAGAAAGCCCGGATCATCTGCTGTTCCAGATTCTAATAGTATCCCGTTTGCTCCTGTATCATCATCATCATTCTGTGCTACAGGAACTCCAGAAGCAAATCGTAGTGCCCGTTCTACATCAGGAACTACTGTTGTTGTGGTGTTTGCTTTTAAATAAAATCCATTTGTGGAAGATGCCGTAGGATAATCATCTGAAATAAGAAAAAGAACATCATTGCCGCCAAACTCTGTTACTCTGTATGAGGAAGATGGGGATAATTTGCCAATGATAGCTTCATGTGCTGCGTCATCAGCTGTCTGTGCTGCTGTGACTGTACCAGCATTTCGTAATGTTTTAAATGACATACCCTACTCCTATGTTGATAACATTTCTTTTTCAAAGTATCTCATAAGTTCTTTTTCAGTAACACCAAACTTTTTTGACACTTCTCTTATAGTTTTCTCAAAAGTATTTAGGAAATCTGAAGGTTTAGCATCCATGATTTTAAAGATAGTATCGACAGCTTTTCGCATCTTAGGAGACAATTTCTTGTATTCCTGTGATGCTTTGTGTTCATCCTTCTCAAAAACTGTGGTCTGATAAACTTCATCAAGTTTCTTTAGCATCGTTAACCTTACCGTTGACAAAAGAATTAGCTAATTCTTGTCTATTAGATTCTAATGAGCCACCAACTTTACTTATCATAGCATCTGAAAATTGGGCTTTTGCTTTTATATTATCACCTGATTCAATGGCATCTACAATTGATCTACTCATTTTCTACTCCTGTGGCTCTTGTTTTGGCTCTTCTTTTGGAGGTTGTTCTTGTGGATTGTATGTTGTACTATCCTCTGCATCCCCCGGTTCCCCAGCTTTACCTTGTGCAGTATCATCTCTCCTAATACCACCATGAGCATCAGGAAGATTTATACCACCATCTTCTGGGTCCATACCAGCCTCTTTATTTATTTGTTTCTGCATTTCCTCAATTTCAATATCAGTCAATCGTAGAACATTCTTTTGTACCCACTGTTTACTGAAGAATGTGCCGACATATGCTTCTATTTGATTCAAAGTATTAATTCTATCATTAAGAAGTTCTGCATCTTTCAACTCTGAAAAATGTCCGTCAGCCAAGAAATCATACTGAATATGTTCTTGAATATTTTTCCAATCATCAGGCGATATAACACCCTTCAATAAAAGTTGTGTTTTTAGAATATCAGTGAATAGTGGAACAAACTTCTTTCGTATTCTTTGTACAAACTTAGTAAATTTAAGTTCATCTCTAGTAATTTCAGTTGAACGACCAAGAGTGAATTGAGATTCTGCTTCTAATCTTGAAATAGGAACATTCAATGACCTAAACAGTTTTCTTTGGAAGTATACAATATCGTCAATCTCACCAAGATTTTGACCACCGGGAAGTGTTGTAATCTCTGTGCCTCTACCACCTTCTCGACGTGGGAGCCAGAAATCTTCCAGCATACTCATATGATTTCTATCATCACGAACTTCACCAGTTGTAGCATCATATACTAACTTGTTACGATAACGATTCATAACATCTTTAAGATATTGTTCTGCCTTTACCTTTGGTAGATTACCAACATCAATGTAAAATATTCTACGCTCTGGTGCCCGTGAGATACGATAGATTACCAAAGAATCCTCAACCATTCTCAGCTGGTTTACAGGTTTAATTGCTTTATGGAGATATGATAGTACTCTACCACCATTACCATCAATCACACCAGATGGAACATAAGTGATAGCATCTGGGTGAATTTGAATTCCTCCTGACACTCCTGTTGAACCTAATCCCTTCTCATTATAAAGAAAGAATTCATGAACTTTTTTAACTTTATCAACACCAGTTTTTACATCTTTTTCTTTTTCAATTTTTCTTACTTTTTTAATTTTAGTGGCATCAATATATCTAACTTCAGTTATTCCTTTTCTTGGTGATTTTTGGTCAATGATTTTATGAAAATAAATACGCCCATCAACATACCATCTACGGAAAAGGTCATGACCCTTTTGTTCAAATTTTAGGAGACGTAAGACTTCTTCAAATTCTTCTGTAATTGTTTTTTTGATTTTGCTTGAATATGGAATATTGTCTAAAACAATTTGAACAGCAATGTCTCTTTCATTTGCAACAATGCCTTCATTTATAATATCTTCAATAGCAGTATCGCACTCTGATTGTTGAGCAATATCTCTATACCGACTAATCAAATCTATATCAGTTTTTTCTCTCCCATCAGTATTGAGATAGGAAGCACCGAATCCGCCACCAGCTATATCTGTAGCGCCATCATCAGATGAGGGAGCGATAAAAGATGTACCGCCCTCCTCATCCTTAGATTTACTTATCTTATATCCAAAAAGTTCTGCCATAATGACTCCTACTAATTCTTACCTATATTTAGTAGGTTTAATATTAGAAGTTTACAGCGGAAGCTTCAAAGTGTTGATATCTCCATGTGCATTCAAACTCTTCAATTGCGTCAGCAGAGCCTGCATCAAGTGGAATTGCGGCGATACTTAGAGGCCACGCACTTCTGAAAATATATGTTTTCAAAACTGTGTCATCTCTATCCATTTGTGCTACTGTTAAGTCTGTTTGATAATCAGCTGCTGCTACAACACCAGTTCCTTCAGCAAGATCATTAATACCGTTCTGCCATAACTCCAATGAAGTTCTAAGTGCAAAATCAGTATCATTTAAAAATGTTGTTGTCCATGCCTCATCAAAAGTACGATCACCAGCAACATATATATTCCTACCACGAAATGGAATTGCAATTTCTGGAATAGTAAAAGCTGGTAATGTTGATGCTTTACATAAGAATGATGCTCTACGAACATCTAATCCTGTGGCAATTCCTGCTGGTGGTGTAATTGTCACCTTAAATTGGTTTGCTCTTGCACCACCACCAATAAGTTGTGCTTTAAAGTCGTCTATCTGTGCCATGTGAAGCTACTCCCTAAAATTAAAATTTACCAACTACTTCTTCAAATTCGACACCAGTGCGAACTGCTACGAAATTAAGTGTGATAAAGTTAATTGATCTTGCTGGTTTGATATAGATATCACCAATGAATTCATTTCTATCTATAACCTCAGGCGTGTTATTTGTATCGTCACAAACCACTTTAAAGTCAAAGATACCTCTACGTCCTTGAACATCTCTCAAGAAAGGCTCAACTAAGTTTCTGAATGATGCTCTTGTAAATTCATCGTTGAGTTCAAAGAGTTGGAATTTGGAAGCTGTTGCAATTGCTTTCTCTAGAACCAAGAACAACCGTCTTACGTTAATTCTGTCAAAAGCACTTGGTTTTGAAAGTGCAGTTTTGTCACCGAAAAGAACCACACCTTGACCGGGAAAATCAACAACAGGATTAATTCTGTGTCGATAGAGTTGATCTCTTTCTGATTTCTTCGGTGTATATGAAAGTTTGATAGCACCTCTCACATTACCACGATTAAGACCAGCTGGTGAGAACCAAGGGTCAGCAACATTATCTGTATAAGCACAAAGTCCAGCTGTATCGCCGTTCATTGGAACATAACGATATACATCATTGTACTTGTCATACATGTATTTGTATCCACTGTCGAATACAACGTATGAGGATGAAGGGCAGGCTTGGAAAGCATCAACAACATTTTCTGTTGCTGTATTTGAACTTGAAACACCTACTGTTGCTGCCCGATATGGAGAAAGAAATACAACACAATCTTTTCTGTCTTCTACCACTGAAGTCAACATAGTTGCATGTGTATCTTGTGTGTTTGCGGTATTACCATCACCACCACCTTTTCCACCAAGGATAAGGTTTACATCAATTGTTTCTGTATCTCTAAATCCATCATAACCTCTTTGAAGTTCACCGGCAGTTACAGCATAATCATCAGTGCCATTTTTTAGAATTGTATTTGTTGGTGTATCGAGAGCAGCATATGCAGTTGCGCCAGATTCACCCTCAACCTTATCACCAGCATTAGCGGCACTTCCATCCGTTCCATCTAAGAGAATGTTATCACCAGCATCTGTTCCAGCACCATCTGAACCACCATCTTCCATTACAATGAAAGTTTCTGCTCCATCAAAATCTGTTCCCCAGTTAAAACCAGCAGAGTTGTGGTCCATCTGATAAACAAAACTTGAAGACCTAAAGATTTTATCGGCGTAGTATGTGCTATCACCTTGTGGTGATTTACCAAAAATATTTTTAGAAAGATTTGGATAAGTTTCTAATATACCATTGGTTCTATTTCCATTTGCAAGAACAGAGAAACCAGTTATTTCCCCAAGATGATCAAATATAACAATGTGCATTTCATCATCAGTGCCTCGTTGATTGTTGGTTGCAAAATCTGACGTGCCAGGCGAACTATCAAATAAATCATACCATCTCCAGCGGCGGCGGACACTTGTTCCAGATGCAATTTCTGTTTGAAGGCCAGAACCAACTGGGTCATCTTTTAATTTAACTGTAATTGTATTTGCACCAGTATCCACAGCTGAAACTTGATATTCAAATCCTAGTGTTTCAGCAAAGTTAACAATATCATGAATATTAAAACCAGAAGCAGACGTGAGACTAATAACAGTCTGACCTTTTAACTCTGTTTCACTTGTTGTTGTTTTAGCTAATTCTTCATATGCAGTTGCACTTGCACAGATAGAAACACCAACTGAATTTCCATGAGCGCCAGCAGTCCTTGCAGCCCACTCACCAACCGAACCTTCTCCATTAGCAAAAGAATCCTCATAGTGGTCATCGTCTCTAATGATAAATGATGAACCAGATGCAATAGCATTTGTAATACCAGATTCACAACGAATAATACTCAATTGATCTGAATACTGAAGAAAATTTGCAGCAGTGAAAAAAGTTTCAAATTGATTGCCAGCATTCTGTGGCGTACCAAAAATCTTTACTAATTCTTCCTCACTGCCTAATCTTACAATAGAACCAACTGGACCTTTTTTAAATGCTCCAGAAATAGCACCAATCGTTGTTGGAACTGCTGGAACGATACCTGTAAGATCAATTTCTCTTACGTGGACGCCGGGAGATACAAGGAAACTCATGTCTTTACTCCTATATCAGACTTCAAAACGAAACAAACTGAAGCCTATGTTATTTCAGAATATTTATAATATTTGGTTTTCTAAACCACTAGTTTATATGTGTTATAACATATAAATAATATTATGAATGAACATTATGAAAAATACAAAGAAACAATCAAAAAGGTTGCTCGTAGAAACTATCAAAAGAGAATTATTCTATTGAATGATTTTTTAGCAGAACAATCTTGTATGCATTGTGGTGAAAGTGAAACAATTTGTCTAAAGTTTCATCCACATGATTCACAAATTCGTAAATTAACGAAACGAGTTGGGACTAATAATGAAAGCAGAAAAGAGATATTTCATCTGATAAGTCAATCAAAAATTCTGTGTTCAAATTGTTTTATCAAAGTTGATAACGATTTGATAGAATTTATATAGTTACCAATTTGTATTATAATCTCTGACTACAGTAGTCCATCTAGTTCCATATTCATCAATTTCATCCTCAAGAGGATCATCAATACCATTCAATATAAATCCAAATGGCGCCATATCTTGCTCTAGCATATCTTGCTGTTCTTCCATCATAGTCATTCGTATATCATTATCTGTCAATTCTTTAAAGTATGTTTGGTCTGTAGCCCAACCAAATATAAACATACAGGCAACCAAATCATCATTGCATCCATCGTCAGCAGTATACGATGAACCTTTAATAATAAAGGTGGACAACTCATTGACACAATCATAATCTTCGACAA
>Ga0209279_10001795_pt1 | contig 10963 bp, 13 predicted proteins | sample CoawatmetaG00DNA_3_FD_187508 | JGI IMG/M metagenome (GOLD analysis project Ga0209279, IMG submission 187508) | Marine microbial communities from the West Antarctic Peninsula - Coastal water metaG006-DNA (SPAdes) (version 2) | ecosystem: Environmental > Aquatic > Marine > Coastal ... | reverse complement strand
AGCATCTAAGTGTTATTCAATTAAGTATTAATACACTTAAGTACTATCCATTAACTGATTAATCACTTCAATGAAGAGGTAGCTAACTGCCTACACTTTAATGGTTTATAGACTATTGATATTCACGTAAGTGCCTTTCCTTAAATGGCTTTAAAGCTTATTGATAGGCAGCTAAACGGGGGCACTTACCGTGTTTCCACTTTGAATATCTATACTAACAACCTCACCCCTTCATAGCTCGTGGCTGTGCTTACAGATCGTGGGGCACCTTAGGTGGTGTACAATATTGTACACCAAGTTAGGCAGGAATCGTGGGCAGGTTAGCTGGGCATTGAAGGTGTTGGCACTTTAAATGCCCACCTTAGGTAAGCGGATTAAGTCTTTGTAGGTGGGGGTGACTTAGGTTGTGAGGGATAGGTGTGGTTGAAGTTTCTACTCAATCACTAATCTTCTTACTACCCTTGTAGTTACCTGAGGCTTCTTTATCTAATGTTCCGTCTTTATTGTACCAAACCCAAGGACCTTCTAGCTTACCGCTTTTGTAGTTGCCTTTGGCTGATAAGTGGCCATTACTAAAGTAATAAGCCCAAGCACCTTCTTCCCTGCCGTTCTTGATTGAGCCTTGTAGACTCCCAGTTACCTTCCCAGTAAATGGAACATCGGTGAACTTCTTGTAGATAAGACCGTTTCTCTGAACTAAGTCATCAAAAGTCTCGCTCCAACTAGGAGACGACAGAAGTGATATGAAGAGTATGGTTAGGAGTGTGTTGATTCGTTTCATTGCGTATCCTTACGAGGTAGTGGGCAGTCAATATGACCTAAGAGGCTTCTTACTCAATCACTAATCTTCTTACCGTTCTTGAAGTTACCTTTGTACCATAACTGACCATTCTCATAGTAACCAACCCAAGGACCGTCTCTCTCACCGTTCTTGAATGACCCTTGTTGATACCCAGTTAACTTCCCAGTAAATGGAACATCAGAGAACAGTTTGTAGAAAAGACCATCACGTACAATCAAATCATCCATCGTTTCACTCCAACTAGGAGACGACAGAAGTGATATGAAGAGTATGGTTAGGAATGTGTTGATTGGTTTCATTACCGAACTATACCAAAATAGATTCGATGTTCAAACATTTGGACTAAAACCTAGAGAGGTATGATGATCGATTAATATCAAAGGACGTCATTGATGTGAGAGATTATGGGGAGTTTATTGATTGAACAAATCGCTTTGCAAACGAATACTACGATTTCCTTAAAAAATTAATTAAGAATAACTGTGTTAATTCAGTAGATTGTAATGTTAAATAAAATATTGGAACTTGTTAAAAGGTTTTTTGTGATGAGAATTTTGTTAATAATTGCATTTTTAGTTTTCCCGTCAATTGGGTATAGTAGTATGGGCGATGTTTATTTCTGTGAATCGACTAAATCAATAGATCTTGAAAATGGAGAGGTAACGAATTATAAAAATGAAAAATTTAAATTTAAAAGAACTTCAAACGGACTAATCTTTGGATCTGAAGAAGGTTGGTTCAAGAATACAGAATTAACATCTAAAATTTATGATGGTGGGAGTGATATTTTTGGATACAGAGATCGTTATACTTCATTTCTCCATAACGAAGGAATCTTCACTATGGGTCAGGTTGTATATCAAAAAGTCACTTCCATGATTGGAAAATGTTCGGTTTTTTAAAATCCATCAACCAGACTACCCACTTTATGACCTTCTCAGCATTGGTGGAGTTGAATTTTAAGAAACTGTTGTTTCGTTGTTAAAATTCAGTACAGGTTCCTATTGATACTACCGTAGTGTCTGTACCACCAGACGGATACCCCAGTATAGATCCTTCAAAAAAAGTAAATTTCTTATTTTTTAAGTGGTAAAGAAATATAAAGGGAACAGTACTGTCTTGGATACAAAAGAGTTCATCAGGATAACTCTGTTCAATCTTACATTTGTATGTGCTCAACTTATCTATTTCTCTATCATTCAGTTCGAGAAGTCGGAAATCATCAGAAAATGAAAGAATAAGTTTTTTCTCATCAAAACCAAATACTTCAGCACCTTGAAATCCAGTCCGGTTTTCAGTGATACAGTAAAGAAGTGTTTCAGATGAAAAAACAGAGGGCGAAGTAAGAAGTAAGAATGAAAATAAAAGTATGAATAGTTTTTTCATAATAGAGTCCTTTTTGAACTAGAAGTTAATTCTACTCATAAAAATAATCAAGAGTCTCGCTCCAACTAGGAGACGACAGAAGTGATATGAAGAGTATGGTTAGGAGTGTGTTGATTGGTTTCATTACCGAACTATACCAAAATAGATTTGATGTTCAAGCGATATAATATATCAACAGGGAATACTAACCAGTTCGGAGTAGAATGGAACTGAGATGGAGGAAGATTTAGGAAAACCTACATATATATTTTTATTTAATCGGGTGACACCTAGAGTGATTTGACCATAATTTTTTGTCTTTATTACCGTATCCACTAGTAGCGCTAGTCCAGAATTCATAATTTTTTTCTATTATCTTCATCGTTCTTTTACCAATACTGGTTTTACCCCAATCCACAACCAAAACACTCTCATTACCCTCCAATGGATTATGGACATAAAATTTTGGAACAATTTTTCCAGTGAATTTGTTCCCATTGCTAAAAATAGATACTAGTTCAGACTGACTGAAATCAATATTACGTGTGTTTCCATGCCGATTTATGGTTTCAAGTTTTCCATCCAGAGAAATGACTGAATGCAGGACTTGTATACAAGACCACCGAGATGAAATTTCCCAGATAGGTGCGGAAAATCCATCGATGGGAAAAATTACTGTTGAGAATAACAGTGTAAATATGAGAGTTAGTTTTTTCATAATAGAGTTTTTTAAACTAGGAGATTATTATTCTACTACCGGAACCAATCAAAAACATAGTAATTGACCTCAAAATTTGAGACCTTTCTTGTGAAGTGATGTTCAAACACTTGGACTAAAACCTAGAGAGATATGAAGATACTTCTATAAAAATGGAGGGGGTCAATCTCTGGTTACTCAGTCACTAATTTTCATACCGTCTTTGAATGTCCCAGCAAATGTTTTCCATACGGTTCCATCTTTATTGTAACTAACATAAGCACCTTCTTTCTCATTGTTCTTCCAGTTCCCTTTGCTTCTTAACTGACCATTATTCCAGTACCTAACAAAGGCACCTTCGTACTTATCGTTCTTGTAGTTACCTTTTTTATGTAACTGACCATTCTTATGGTAACTAACCCAAGCACCTTCTAACTTACCTTTCTTGCGGTTTCGTTTTATTTGTAACTGACCATTCTTATGGTAACTAACCCAAGTACCTTCTGCCTTACCGTTCTTGTAGTTACCTTTCCAAACTATCTGACCGCTATCTCTGTAATAAACAAAAATACCTTCTCTCTTACCGTTCTTGAATGACCCTTGCTCTTTCCCAGTTACCTTCCCATTAAATGGAACATCAGTGAACTTTTTATAATAAAGACCTTCACGTTCCACTAAGTCTCTAAATGTTTCACCCATCACCATACTAGGTGAGAGGAATATCAGACAGGTCAAAAGAGTTAGGGATAGTTTTTTCATAATCACATCTTAATCTATTTGCTGCTGTGAAGACATATGCCGTGTTTTCACAATCTGTGAATCATGAAGATATGGTGAATGTTGGTAAACTAGGAATTATGCTTAGATACATGGGTGAGTTTGGGGTGTAGTGTTAGTTGAGTTAATTTAAATTAAGGAAATTAATTATGAAAAATAAGTCATTTTATTTAGGGGTATTAGTTGGTCTGATTATTGGATTTGTACCACCGTCAGTAGCTTACTATTCATCAAGTTCTAAAGTTGCTGATCTAACTGTGAGTGATTTGAAGGCTATTATTAAGTCAGCTGTTGGCGAATGTTCTGTTAAAGACCCTGAGTATAATATGGGGTGGGATTTGGATGTTCGTTGTTGAGTCAGATCTGGCTTAATGACTAAGAGACCTATTGTTAATCTAGTAACAAAATACTGATGTTATTTTAGATTAAGGGTCTTATAGCAATAAATCTAACAGTGCATGACAACATTTTAGAAGCTGCTGATCACCTTCATCAACTTGGTAACAGTAATTAAGGTGCTTACGTGACCCATAAATACAAAACTTTTAAACAAATCGTGGATCATATTGTTGAAGAGGTTCAAGCTCTACCTGATCGCCGCCGACTAGTTAAAAACCTGCCTAAATTAACAGCAAGTGTAACTAAGTTAATTAGAGATACAGTGGGCTTAAGGTTAAGCCGTTCTCATAGGCAGTGGGCATCAATACACAAAGGTAAAACTCACTACAAAAAAAGTGATTACATCTCAAAGCTCACCTATGACATACATATCGGCAGAGCTTATGACGGTATGATTAAGTTAGGTTATCTGAACCTAGTAAAAGCAGGTGCGTCCAGTGGTGCTGTGGGGCATTTCTTAACTCGCTACGAAGCCACTGATAAGCTTGTTAAGTTACTTGGCATAAACGACTTCAGTACCATCTTTGCATTATTACCAACCCAAGATATCGAAGAGCTTATACAAGTTCAAGAAAAGCGGGTAATCGGCAAGGACGAAAAAGGATATGACGTAAAACGTAACTTCCTTTTGAAATATGAAAACAATGATGTCTCAAAAAATATGCGGAGGAACGTAAGTGAGATAAATAATGTACTGAATCGGCACTGGTATGATTTGGAGATTACTGACGATGAGTGGCACAGCATATGGGAGCAGAATCAGGATGAAGATGAGACAAACGCTGACCATGATCCAAGCATTAACCTAGCCAATCGTACGTTATACAGAATCTTTAACGACATTGAGTTCAAAACTGGAGGAAGGTTTTATGGTGCATGGTGGCAAACTGTACCCTCTAAATACCGATCTAGAATTGTCATAGATGGAAAGCGCACGAAGGAATATGATTTCAGTGGACTGCACCCGAATATCTTATATGCAATGGGCAACTTGGCTTTTCCAGATGATCCGTATGACAGCCTAGTTAAAGGGGTGCCTAGAAAAGTTTGTAAGAAAGCGTTTAATGCAATGTTAAATTCTCCAAAAGTACTGAAGACACTGCCTGACCTCAGGCTATCTCAATACGGCACTACATTTGCTATTTTAAGTGCTGCCATCATAGAGCGACACAAGCCAATAGCACATCATTTCTACACTGGCATTGGAAAAGAACTCCAGCGGAAAGACAGTGATATGGCTGAAGATGTCATGCTTCATTTTGCTAAGATGAGAGTGCCTGTTTTGCCTGTCCACGACTCATTCGTGATGCATCACGGTTATGAAAAAGAGTTGCAGGATGTAATGGCTAAGGCCTTCAAAGGCCGCTTTGGTCGGGACATAGGTATCAAGTTAGAGAGTAAGATGCCTTACCCGTCTGGTGACGGGAAATTTATTTCATCGGATTTTGATGACATCATAAGCGGCCTTGAGGGTGACTGTCATCAGCGGCTGGAACTGTTTAGAGGGAAAACAAATGAATAAGCTTAACATTGGTATGTTGAGGGTGACGTGTATCTGCGTTTGTGTCTACAGCATTCCGTATGCTTCAGCCAGCACTGATATAAGCCATAGTCGGCACGGGACAACAACTTATTCGACTGTCTCTGGGTCAATGGTCGCTGGTAGAAACCTAGCAATTGCTAACGGTATAGATACTTGCACCCCAAAAAGGGCAGTTCTTGTTTGGGAGTTTTATGATCAAGTTGACAATAAAGAAGGGGAAACTATTGTTGAGGGCAGCATAATTAACGCCACGTTTAAATCAGGTGAAACACAGGTCAATTTACCACTTACTACTGTAGACGTATTCAAACCTAAGGATGCTCCTTTTGCTCTTTATACTTTTGTAAGTGAAGAGTTAGCACAGTTAAAAACTCTAGATAACGGTGAGCTATCAGTTTCGCTAGATACAAGTTCACATCAAGGCATTGATAGCGCAGAAACCTTTCAACTTTCCAGCTTAGACAGCTTGATTGAGGCTTCCAAGACATACTGCTTAAAGGAGAGTTCGTTAGTGGTGCCAATGGAAGCTTTAACGAAAGAATGCCTGTCATCAGTTAAAGGGAAAGTGCCTAAGGCTATGTGTGACACACCAAAGATTCAAACATCAGTTAAGAAAATTAATAAGATATTTAATGGGCTGGGAAGGGCTGCTCAGCTGAAGTTAAACCAACCAAACTGGTGGGAAAGTACAGCGGCTTATTGTGGGACTGAAGATTGCTATATAGTGGAACTCGGAAAGCGTTTAGGGTTGTTACAGGGTGTTAAAGATAGTGCCTTTGAACCATCGCATCCAATTCCTTTTAGATCAAGCTACTATCAAGAAGTCTATTTAACGTGCCAAGAAAACTACAACCCAGAAGGGGAATATCAATTCTCAAGAATGAACTTTGCATTTGAGCCCTTTGGGCCAACATTCTATGAAGTGTACTTAACTAAAAATGGTGTAAGTGCTTCGTCATGGAGTTGGCTGGACTGGAGCATGGTTGCCTCAGGGAAAATTTCACATAGTCTTAAAAAATCACAGGTCGTAAAGAGACGAGATGTAGATTTAAGCTGGGAAATAGTTGAAGAAATGGCGAGTACTGGTGAATTTGAGTTATGGAATAAGTACTCTGCCGCTGAAAAAGGGGCCTTTCACGGGCGTTACGAGTTTGATGCAGATGTCGTAAAGACGTGTTTATCTGAGCACCGTAGCATTCAAAACGGAACAGAGGTGATTGCAGCTGGTTATGATAAGGGACTTGAGGCATACAAGGCTGGCGATTATAAAGCTGCTCTTGCAGAGTTGCTCCCTTTAGCTGAGCAGGGATCTGCCAAGGCTCAAAATTATCTTGGGTTTATGTATCAACTTGGTAAAGGTGTCCTAGAGAACGATAAGACAGCTGTGAAGTGGTATACCTTAGCTGCTGAGCAGGGTCAGGCTAGTGCTCAATACAATTTGGGGTTTATGTATCAACATGGTAAAGGTGTCCTAGAGAACGATAAGACAGCTGTGAAGTGGTATACCTTAGCTGCTGAGCAGGGGGATGCAAGAAGTCAAAATAGTTTGGGGGTTAGGTACCATAATGGCGAAGGCGTCATAGAGAACGATAAGACAGCCGTCAAGTGGCTCACCTTAGCTGCTGGGCAAGGGAATGCAATAGGTCAATATAATTTGGGTAATATGTATGACAAAGGTAAAGGTGTGCCAGAGAACGATAAGACAGCAGTTAAGTGGTACACCTTAGCTGCTGAGCAGGGATATGCCACGGCGCAATTTAATCTGGGGATTATGTACGACAATGGTATGGGTGTACCAGAGAACGATAAGACAGCAGTTAAGTGGTACACCAAAGCAGCTGAGCAGGGATATGCCAAGGCGCAATATAATCTTGGGTTTATGTATGACAAAGGTAAAGGTGTGACAAAGAACGATAAGACAGCAGTTGAGTGGTACACCGAAGCAGCTGAGCAGGGATATGCCACGGCGCAATATATTATTGGGTTTATGTACGATAATGGTATAGGAGTGCCAGAGAACGACAAGACAGCAGTTAAGTGGTACACCAAAGCAGCTGAGCAGGGGAACGAACAGGCTCAATCGGGCCTAGAACTTCTTCTTTCAAGTTCGGTTGCCTCTGATTTGTCAGAGGACGAGTGCCTAACAGATGGTGATACAGTGACCTTAACTGGCACACCTTCACTAGAAGTTTTCCCCGGCCGACCCAAGTATGAAAGTATTGAAGAAGGTGATGAGGAGTGGAGGTATTGGATTCTCACCACCAACAAAAAATACACTTGCGGATACACACGATCATATGAATCCGGCGAGCTATATCGGAAGGAAGGTAACTACTCTCGCTTCCAACTAGCAAACTACAAGTTTCCTCGGAAGGTGTTAAGCGATGCGAGAAATAAAAACATTCGCAGTGACAAAGGCGTCGTCACAATAACGGGGGAGATTATGTTTGGGCACAATGCACATCATGTGACACCTATGGTTTTGTTTGACGGAGTCTTAGTAGAAGAGGAAATGGTTAATCTTGCAGATGAAAATATATCCTTTGAATATGAATCTGTTGATGTTGATGTATTGCAGGAAACTGATGGTAGCAACTTCCTAACTATTGATAAGCCTAGTAGAACTCTGACCATACACCAAACTAAAGAGTACGAATGGTTCAGTACCTTGTTTAATAACTTGCAAGAGTCGCAGTCGACTGACCATGCTACGGTTAAGGTGGGTGTTTATGGCGGTGATATGACCAATATAACTAGCCATGCAAACACTTATTCTAAGGTTATAGATGGTCATAAAGCTGTCGTCATTGCGCTAGATGAGCAAGCGTTTATGATGTTTAACGAGATGATGAAGTTGCACTTAACAGGCTTAGAATTAGGCTATATAAGCGTGTACTTAGAGCATAGTGGTAAATTTTATAATGGCGATTTTCTACTCCCAGCCTCTATAAATCGGAAACATGAACCAAAAGATAGTGTGCTTAACCAACAAGGTCTGCCTACTGCTTGGGTTGTGAATCTAGGTAACTTTGGTAATCGCTCCAATGCGATCCGTTTAAAAGAAAAGGTCGTCAAGGCAGGATTTACTGCTTATATGGTACCTAAAGATGACCTCTTTAAAGTGTTTGTAGGCCCAGAACTTAATAGAAGCAACGCTAAAGCTTTACAACAAAAGTTAAAGAGTATGTTTAACGTGACTGGCAGTGTCATCCTATATGAAGTGGGACAGCCATAAGCTGCCACCCTTTAGATTAGCCAGCTCTCCATTGGTAATGGAGTATGCTTAACAAAGCACAGGGCGTATTGGTTCACATGACTGTTCACCTTTGGGGCGAAAGATGTAGGGTGTGCTAATGTGTTCTGAAATAAAAGCATTACCATTATTGATAGGTGGATTAAATGGAATTTGACGGTTTTGATTATAATGATGATAGGATGTTTATCCTGTCCCTTCAGCGTTGCTCGGTAGTTGATGATGATGAAATGACCACCATCACAGTTCAGTATAACAAGCTGGATGAAACGACACACTGGTGCGTCATTACATTTAGAAACATACCTTCATATTCAGCTACCACAGTTGATTTGTTTGATGAAAAAGAAGAGGCTCAGGAATTTTTGGATGATGTTGAGCGGAGTGCTCCACGAGTTTCTTTAGATGGGCAATCGCCGATGCCTTTGATGGAGCCAGATGAGTTTAAAAAGTGGAAGACTGCTAATTTACTCAAAGAATATGACTACAAAAAAGTCTTCAGTCGTTTTGGAGGAGGTGATAACCCGCAAGAAATATTCTGTGTACCAACGATTGAGAGATAAAATCAAAGGGCCAGAGTGCAGTGCAATTGCTATAGGAATTTAGCAAGTTTAAGAATGCCGCCTGGGCTGAAGTTGCTCAGAGGGGGCTGGCTCTTAGCCTTCTAAAAATTCCGCTTTAATAAAGTCAATAAAGCTAGAAGTGCCTACGAAACTCGTCATTTCACCAGACGACTTTTTGACCTTGAATGTTTCATGTGGTGACTTCCCATATGGCGCTTGGATGGTTACCCTATAGTCAAATGCTTTGATAGTCCTTATTATTCTTATACAGTCTTTAGCTTCGCAGTGCCTGGATATTGTTTTTATATCTCTGGGTGAAGGAGTACGAAGAGTAGCGTTGTGCGTTGGTTCTTTTACTTTCAATTTTTGTTCTTTGACAAGTTTTTCATCTTTCAGAGACTGGACTCGTAGTTCTATGTAATTAGCCTTAGCAATATTTTCATCTCCATTTGACTTAGCAAAGGCTTTTGTCAACATTCCTTGCTCTAGCTCTCCTTGATCAATCTCAGCTTTTACACGTGAGTATAATTCTAACTCTTCTGAGCGTTTTTTCGTGTTAGAAAAGAAGGACTTCAGCAATCTGAGCATGGCTTTAACCTTGGTGGTTTTTGTATTATCTTGGCTTAAACTGAGCAATCTCAGTCACTCGTATTTAAAGTGCAGACCTCTTCAGTGTAAGCAGTTATCTATCTTTCTACTGAAAGTTCTGTCCAGTTAATTGATAGCAGTAACGTGTCTTTACTCAGTCTATTTCTGCTTGAGGTATTCCACAGGTAATAGGGGCTTTGAACTTTTCATTTAAGTAGAGCTTGATAATATTGCGATCCTAACGACAAGTCCGATTGCACTGCTAAATGCTAACAACCAAAAAATAATCTTCGTTCTTGGGCGGGTAGAGTATTTCTTACTTATTAGTCTACGCACAACCCAAACTCCCCATATACCTATGATGAAACTAAAAATAACAGCTAAGGCATCAATAGTCATAATATCTCTTGGATCCAAGTCCAGATATCCACCACCCATTAAAAATACTAACAAGCCAGTTACAAAGCCCTTAAATCCATAGTTCAGCAGCAAAAATGTAGCTATCATGGTTATAATTCTAATCCAAAAACTTATAAGGATAACTGGATATGCCCAAACCGATTTCATGATCGTTTTGAGTTTAATGCTTAACCTTCCACTTTTGTTCATCTGTTGCCTACTTTGAATTTTACAGTGTAACCACTGCACACTACACCCCAAACTCACCCATGTATCTAGGCAAAGTTCCTAATTCACCAACATTCACGACATCTTCACGATCCACAGATTGTGAAACCACAACATATAAAGTGTTAGGGGGTAAGCACAGACCCGTTGACGGAATTCCGTCATTGAAAGCGCCTTCCGCACTTCCTTCACTGAACCCACCTAAGGTGCCAACACAACGACCGCCCCCAGCTAACCTGCCCACGATTCCTGCCTAACTTGGTGTACAATATTGTACACCACCTAAGGTGCCCCACGATCTGTAAGCACAGCCACGAGCTATGAAGGGGTGAGGTTGTTAGTATAGATA
>Ga0209279_10001789_pt1 | contig 11009 bp, 19 predicted proteins | sample CoawatmetaG00DNA_3_FD_187508 | JGI IMG/M metagenome (GOLD analysis project Ga0209279, IMG submission 187508) | Marine microbial communities from the West Antarctic Peninsula - Coastal water metaG006-DNA (SPAdes) (version 2) | ecosystem: Environmental > Aquatic > Marine > Coastal ... | reverse complement strand
TCATCTGATAGGCCCGAATGCCATGATTCTGTTACTACTTCTTCACTCATTGTCTTTCTCCACTACGTTTTTAATTTCTAAATATATGCTTCGCTGCCCTTCTTTAAAGGCAGTTTCGCAGGGGTCTTTGCTGAACGAAATTCGATCACCATAGGCCACTTTCATATTGGCAAGTATCCTCTCACCTGTTTTGCTGCTAAATAATTCTCTAATATCTTTACTAAACTGGTCCATTTACAGTCTGCTCCAAATCTGCCATTTGCTGTGCGCCTGCAATCTCTTGCTGACCCTGCTCCATTTCTGCTTGTGCTTGTTGCTGCTGCTGTCGTGATTGTCTAAGCTCAGCCACTTGCTCATTGCCTAACAACATGTCTGCAGGCGCACCCAACCGATCTGAAATAGTCCTAGCAGCCTTGTCAACATCAACAATATCCAACACTTCTGGATTAACTTGGGCTAATTGCATAATGCCGTCTACTGCGCGTTGAATGCTGGTGACCTCTTCCATTTTTTGAGAACGAGCCAAAGGCCCAACGTATTCAATGTCAAGATCAGATCCTTGCTGTTGCAGCACATCTGGCATTTCTGGCAAGGCATTACCTCGCAACATAGAGTAAAAAGCGCGTTCAACAATAGGGTTTAAGAACTCAGACTGAAGACGGCCAAGCGTAGGCCCAAGTAACCGCTGCATTAGTTCATAACGAACTTGCACCTCGGTTGCTGTCATTTGTGGACCCTCGTTTAGCTCTAGTTGGTCACTAAAGAAAATTCGCCTTACTGAACCGCGAACGTCACCAAGCATGAGTTGATCAGCATTCCAGTTAGTGGCGTTAACGATAGGCTCCAGGTTATTCATATCCCGAACATAGGTCACTGTGCTTGGACGCATATCGATCTTACCTAAGATGCCGTTTTGCATGGCTTTTAGTGGGGGGTCAATTGACTTCTCCCAGGCCTTCATCGCAAGTTGTCTGGCAGAATTAAGGGTCTTAATATCAGCCCGTGCTACACAACCAGGTCCAAATCCGTATATGTCGCCTGTGGTCTTAGCCCAGCGAGGAACCATAAATGGCAACTCATAATAGCCGCTTTCTTTACAAATCTTTTTGTCAGCAACGCTAATAAAATAGCAGGCCCACGGACGCATATTAGGTGGTGCAACCATCGCTGGCTCACCCTTTAACTCACGGGGAAATACAGCCTGTACATATTCAAACACTTTATCAGGGTCAGTCTCTAAGGCTTTCATGGACTTCTCGCCACAGGCATCGCCAAACTTCTGATGCGCCTGTCGTGCGGTCAGCTTAAGCTTTCGGAATACTGTATCAATGCGGCCTTCTTCACTCTCAGCAATAACGACTTCAGCTAAATGACACGCTCTAAAGTTAAAGCCATCAAATTCGGCATCCTTAGTTTTTACATCAAACTGTAAGGCAGACGTACCAAAGCCAACCAAGTCTTGGTAGCACTCGGCCACTTCTGTCGAAAAGTTAGACTTGCCAAACTCTTGGAAAATACCTTTAGAACACTTTTCTAGCCAATCTTTGGCTTCCTTGTTCTCATTTAACTCATCTTCACGGAAGCGTAGTCCAAACCACTTCGTTGATGGGCTTGTAAGCGACCCATGCAGAGAGGCTGAGAGGATCTGTAACGCATGGATGCCAGTGGAATCATAGACCTCAGAAGCACGTTTAGTGCCTCTAGTAGTGGTCGTGATAAAGTTAGTCTTACCAGGCATGAGGTAAGTGGCAAGCTCCTCCCACATCGTATCCCAGTTAGTGCGATCACCTTTTAATCGGTCGTAACGCTTTAATAGCGCAATGGGTGACACAGTTGGCTCTATCTGCTTGCCAGGCGAATTTTCATACATTATCCGATACTCATTAAATTAGTGCGTTTCGTGTCGGCATCGCCAAGTAAACCAGCAAATCTAGTATTTGTTTGATTCATACGCATAAGCATTAGCCTGCGCTTGTACAATGCTTTGAGCTTTCCAGGGTCAGTCTCGGTCTTGATCTGATTATCAATGTCTGATATTTCTTTGATTGAGTCTGGGCCAGCTTCAACTCGGTCATTAATGCCTTTGGCTACACCTTTTGGCCTAGTTACCTTTGCATCTCTGCCTAGCGGATCACTACCTGTCTTTGTTGCTACCTCTACTCCGTTAACAAATGTAGTGGAGGTCTTATCACCTAAGCGAACACCCTTGATAGTAGGGTCAGTTGCCCTAGTGACAATCGATGGCCCACCCTTGTAGTTATAGGTCGTGTCTAGCTTCTCACCGAACAGGCCACTTTGTTCTTTGGTTTTGGTTACGCCACCAACCAGAATGCCTGCCTTAGTTAAATCTGCTTTCTTTGCTGCTGTCATTTCAGGGTCACCAGACTCATCAAGTACAGCCATAGATCCAGTAATTCGGCTAAGGTCATCTGATGCTTTACGCTTCATGTCTTCAGTAATAACCTTGTCGCCTGAGTAGGCTTTTTTAATTCCTATAGAATCTTGCTGGGTTTTCATATCTGCTTGAGATGCGCCCCCTGCTCTTTTTGCCGCCCAGTAAGCTTGATTATAACTAACGTCATCATTGCGATACTTGTCACTGACTGTCGGCATAACAGAGTCTTTGCCAGCCTTGGCATTAGCTTGGTAGGTCGAGTTGTCAAACGCACCATAGTTTCTTGCTGGCAAGTTAGTAGGCTCTACGCTAAGTAAAGGCTTAGCCTGCTTAACTGGGGCTTTAGCTTGAACTCCTGTACCAGGCTTAATTGCTGTGGCACTAGGAGTTGGCTGCTTCGCTTTTGGGGCAGAGTATGTGCGATTCCGCTCAATTTCATTACCCTTTACTGCAGGCGAATTAACAACCTTAGCCTTAGCTACTGGGATAGGGGAGCTAACAATCTTAGGACTAGCTAATGGTTTAGTTTTAGCAGTAGACTTAATTGGCGTTGCAACTCTACGAGCAGCTTTAGGTTTAGATACCTCACTGGGCAAATTGCTGCGTTGGTTATTGTCGTATTTAGGCGTTGCAACCTTGCGTGTAGCTTTAGGTTTAGCCACAGCTTTAGGTTTAGCCACAGCCTTAGGTTTAGCTACCTCACTAGGAAGATTACTGCGTTGGTTATTGTCGTATTTAGGCGTTGGCGCTCTAGACCTTCTAGACTTCCGTTTGTTATTTCTAGACCTAGTAGGCGATTTTGTTGATTTCGCATAACTTCCTGGAGGTGGCATAATCGTCTCTTTCGTTTAGTGTTTTGCTTACTTTGATTGGTTTTTGCTCGGTTATTAGATTGAACCTATAACGCCTGGTGATGATTGCCTGTTGCGCTCACCATACGGGATTGAGTACCTACGCATCATGTAGGCATAGCGCAGAGCATCCAGTAGGTCATCCATTGTCTTGCTGATCTTGCCCTTATCATTGCGGTGGTATTGATTGAACTCATTGAAGAAGTCACGCAGGTTACGATCAACCTTAAACCGACCTTTGATCATCAAGTCTCTAATCTCGTACAACCCAGCTTCAACACCATTAGTGCCATCAGGCCATGAGGCGTGTTTATGCAACATGTCAAAACCAGCATCGATGTAGTAATCTTTTTGCTGATTAGCTGTGCCATTCTTTTCTGTCTGCAACCCATCCAAAGGCCATGACGTTGGGACACCCAATGCCCAAGGCTTTACTGTAGCCCATGCTACTTCTGGTGCTACATGACTTGCTTTCCATGCCTGAGTCACATAGAACGTGCCACTCTCTCGGTCTTCTATTAGCTGAACGTGCGCCTGTGGATGCTCCCATCCAAAATCCATTGCATTAATAACAAACCAATGATCAGGTATTTTAAATGGATCACACTTGATGCTGTCTTCGTCTAGGTCGTAGATTCTGCCGTGGCCTAGCATAGGTATGCCCTTTGATCTCATGTCGCGCTGATAGGCAGGGTATTGATCCAGCATTAGCCGTTTAGCATCCTCTGATAGGTGTGGTGCGTCATCCCAGCCTGCCTGTATAAATGCTTGGCCCTCACCAGGGTTATCCATGAATGAAATCACTGTCTCGGTGCGGCCATTCTCTGGCGTAAAGGTGAGTATGCCTCTGCCGCCTTTGCCCTGGTCGCCTGTTAGTGTTCTAGTCACAACCTGCGGATAGATGGCTTGATCCTTTGGTTCTTCGTCTATGTGATACCAATCAACACTGTCACCCATTAAAGCGTGTTGGCCCTGTGTGTATGACCAGAACTGACAGATCGATACACCGCCCGATGTGTGCTTTACTCTGACCTCACGCATAGCCCCTGATGTGCCTGTCATCGAAACGTAATCAACAATAAGGTCAGCAGGGATTAACCCACCTAAGAATTTTCGATCCTCCAACCTGCCAAACAATGCGGTCTGTAATAAGTCCCTGGTCTTCTCCCCTGAGTACCCTAGCAGCCAGCAAGTCGGTGCGTGTTCAAATTTGTGACCATCCCACTCGTCAGGGTAATCACCCATGAGGTGAACAGCGTCAATGTAAGTGCCAAGGTAGGTCTTGCCTATTCGGTTAGCCGCGCACAGTAATACTGCAGTCTTATTCTTAGTAAACCGCACTGTGTCTGCCTGGAACTTGTACAGGTCAGGGAAGATCTCTCGGTATCGGTACACCTTGCTTCGCCTGATGCGCTCTTCAGCTAATAAGATTAACTCGACTCGGCTATACTCTTGTTGAATCAAGGTTGTAACCTTTTAGCGTTGCGTCTAGCTCGTCATCTGTAAGGCCGTGCAAACTTTGCTCAAACGACACATGCGAATTAACTTCAATAGACTTTCGCTTAGGCGCTACATACTGGCCTAGCTCTTTAAAGCATTGAAACGCCATAGCATAGTCTTCTGCTTCCATAGACTTCTCAGCAATAATTGTCATCCCCTTTAACGGGTCACAGTTAAGCTCTGCTAACTTATCCATGATGCTTTGGGTGTTCTTGTTGGGTGTGCCTTTCTTGCGGCCATTGCCATTATTTCCAGCCATTATCTTGCTCCTACTTATTCCAACTGTTGGGGATTAGTGTTCAGTCATAGAAAGTATCTGTACAACATCTGTACACTCTTCTACCCAGTTCATTGCCGACTCTATAATTTCATCATCTTCTTCATTACGGGGTCTATCGCCTAGCTCAGTAATCATTGTTACCAGTAAGCAGATTAGTAATGCTCCTTCATCTACAACGCTTTGATCTGATTCATTCATAACTTCCACGCCTTTCGTAGCCAAATGCTTGTTATGTCCGTACCCGTAGGCTCTCTGTCAGTCCCTTCACGATGTATCCAGTTGCCATCTCGTACTGGTGTGGTCACAGCTTGTTCTGCTGTCCAGCCGTATCTGAGGCGGTCTGATAAGGTTTTCATCTTCATGCCATGCTCTGATGCTAGGTCTTTAATTAGATACTCCTTGCCCTGGTACATAATATGAGCTGGGCTGCGATCAACTTCGGTTAGTGGCTTAAAGTTAATACCCAACTTCCATGCCTGAGTCTTTAGCGTTGAATACTTCATGTCTAACGCTTCAGCCGTTTCTCGGAGTGTGTAACCCCTCATAGAAAACAGGGTAATAATTTCTTCGTGTGAGCAGTTATATCGCTCTCGCAAATAGTTATGTGATCGTCTTTTCGCCACTAGAGCCAAAGCCTCCTATACCGCGATCAGTCTCGTCTAGCTCATCCACTGGTTGCCATGAAATGGTCTCTACTTTCTCTACCATGATCTGAGCTATGCGATCACCAGGCTCTACATGGCGAGTCACTGGGCTAAGGTTAATCAAAGACACATACACTTGACCTCGGTAGTCAGAATCGATTACTCCCACGCCTGAGCTAACAGCTAATCCTTTCTTATTGGCTAGACCAGAGCGAGAGTAAATCTTGGCGCAATAACCCTTTGGGATGGACAACCACAAACCCGTAGGGATTAGCTCCGATTCACCTTGGATAACGTGCTGGCTACGGCTTATCTCAGCGTGTAGATCCATAGCCGCAGAACCATTCGTAGCATAAACTGGTAATGGGAAGCGTCCCTGGTGCTTAACCTTGACCTTTACTGCCGTACTTTTTGCTGCTGCCATCGTCTAACTCCAACTGTTAATTTCAATCTTGCCAGTTACACCTTCGGCTCTTAGATCGTAGATGCGTTTAAATTCTTGCCTGTAATGCTTTGCTATGTCTTTGACTTCACGCTTTGCGGCCCTGCCTAGCGATGTGTCGTTAGATTTTTCTCTAAGCAAGTCGATAGCCCCTTCACCTAACATTTCTAATTTGTGATCTGAATGGAGATTAGGATTTGCCCCAAGGTATTGATGACACCCATAGCAAAGAGCCTCAGCGTTCTCTACACAAAATCGAATACCCCACTTGCCACGCCCGTGATAGTGAGAGCAGTGCAGACCCATACGCCTACCTTCCTCGTAATAGGTGTGACACCTTTCACAAGTCCATTCGGCTGCTGATCTGATACAGTCACTAAATGCCTTGTCTGCTGGTGTGCGTTTAATCGCTCCCATTACGCTGCTTCCTTGTACTTGTCATACGTTTGTAGTGATGGCTCTGCCCAAGCAACATTGCGCTCAGATCCAAAGGCGTAGATGACCTCAATCAGTTGTGAAAACTCTTCTTTGTTCAGCCGACTACTTCGCTTAGAGAGACCAACAAAACCACCATCAATCCCTGGAACAGAACGCTGCTTATGTAGGCTAGCCATGAACATGACTTTCCAATCATCGGTGTCGAGATTATCGCCATACCAATCAACCTGTTTTTGCACATCGTTTAACATGGGCCAAAGCTTTTTGTTTTGACTCAATGATCTAGCTGTCCGTCTTAAAACAACTTCAACTGGGCCAATAAACAGACCCTTGTTAATCATTTGAGCAATCTGCTGGATCATGCTCGACACGTTTTTGCTATCAACGCTGAATATAACTTCACTCATAGTGCTTCGGCCCATTCACTTATTGGTAATCGTGCCAGCCTCATACTTAATCGAATGTCCCAAGAGCAAGGGTTTTCATCAATGGTTTTATTTGGGTTGTGGGTGTCATATTCAACGAGATAATTAGCCATAGATTTATGGTATCTATGGCAATGTCGGATCGCTTTTATATGCTTTGCGCTAATACCTAACTCAGCAGCGATTGCCCACGCTGGCTGATGCGCGTTATAACGCCTGATTACGTCCCTACATTCTTCAAGACTTAGTAGTTCACTCATACAGCAACAGCCCATGTCATTGCTTCCCTACCTGAGACACGACAAGGGCGCGTATGAGGGTTGATTAGAGATCCACTATCTCTTAGCTCAGATAAGCGCCTAGCGAACTGGTAGCGATCATATTCATCACTAAGCTCACCTAGCTCATTGCTTGTATGCCCACCGTTTTCTTGAACAAATTTCTTCATCTTAATGCGTTGCTTTGCGGCTACGTCTTGAATGGCTGCAAATGCTTTTTTGCTAGTTGATTTCATGCTGCTCTCCGCTTATTAAACTTGCTTTGCGCTAACTTTCTAGCTGCTGGGTTCATCATCGACTTAACTATGTTAGTCAGGCCTCCAGATTCACCATGTGAGCAGCTTTGAATTGTTAACCCTTGTGCGAGGTACTCCCTAACTAAATCATCGCTATACGGGCTTAGAGTGGCATCTGGCTTTAAGTATGCTTTCATTGGAAAAGCTCCGCTTCAACGCGGCTATAAAAACCTTTTGACATATTCCAGCGTCTTTTCTCAGCCTTGAGCGCGGCAATAGTCTTAATGCTTCTGGCTGTCTCTTCTGCGGTCTGATGCCCTACTTTCTGATGGTGTTTAAGTAACTCAATATCGTCATCAACGGCCTTTTGTCGATTCTTTTCAGATACCCTGCGACTTCCAGCTAGGATTGAAGATAAGACTGCGTTTTTTAGTACCTTAGTTGCGATGGTGTTTTCGCCTGAAATCATGTTTAGTCCTTTAAAGTGATTATTGTTGTTTACCAATCGGTATTGTTTACATCTAAAACGGTTGCTGTGATCTGCTTTCGTAAAGCCTGCTTTTCAGTGAGTTGCTTTGGTTGATTTATTACTATCTCGCTATTCCTATTGCTCGGTGCTGATGTCATCCATTCAGCCTTGATTGATAACCAACCTCGTGTAGCAAATTCATTCAAAACATCGTCAATAGAATAGTTAGCCGTGATCGCTAAACTGATTTGGTTAATCAGGGTGTTAGCAATTCTTTGAGTCATCACTGGAGCCTTTGCTTTTTTAGCTTTGTGATTAGCGATTCTTATTGCTGTTAACTCCCTAAATTCAGAAGCCGTTAAATATCCAAAATCAATCTCTTCTTTTATATCTGTTGTAGTCTCTGTAGTAGTCTCTGGAGTCTCTGGTATAGGTGAGGTCATATTGACCTTATGTGAAGGGGTCAAAATGGTATCAACATCGGTGCAATCTGAACCCAGCATTGGCTCACTTTGACCTAATGGTTGATCTGCTTGTCTCTCAGTGTCTTTTGTTGGCTCTGGTTGAGACTCGCTGATACCCGAACACACTGGATGAGAGTAGTTAATTGTGTACCACACTGTGCGATCCATCTTCATTCTGTTGAAGTTGCCAGTATTGATAAGACCTTGAGATTTAAGGCTTGTGATTACACGTTTAAGAGTGGCTTTAGACCAGAATGGAAACTGCTCTAGCCAAGATTCATGGGTGTTATAAATCCACTTCTGACCATCGTGAGTATGCTTTGACCTTTGCAGCCAGTAATGGATCTGCTGAACCAGGATCGCCTCGTTAAGCCCGATGTTAACGGCTAACTTAGGCAGTATTTGTAATGGTTGTTCAGCAATTAGAAGGCTCATATGTCACCTATAGATTCTATTTATTCTATTTCTTTACTAGGAAGTAGGTCTTGGAATAACCTAAGTTCAGCGAAACGCTTCTTACGAATCTCAATAAAGGTGACCCTGATGTATGCAGACATCTCTAGACCCATTAACTCAGAATCACGTTTAGCAAATAAGTACAGTTCATCATCAAAAGAGCTGGTAACTGTGTTTGATAACTTATCGTTCATGCCACCACCTCTGACTGAGCAGTTTGATCTGTTTGATAGTGCGCCTGGTCATACGTTAAAACGCCCCCAGTTATCATCTGCAAGCGAAACGCCTGCTTCTCTGGTATCACTGAACCCCACACTGAAATGGCTGGAGAAGAGATATTTAACTTCTTCGCAAGTGCGGCTTGAGTGCCAAAATGAGTAATACAATCGTACTTCAGCATACTGCCTCCTTGTTAAGTTGACTTATATAATACCACTAACGCAACTTATCTAACAACCCGTTAAGATTACTTAACGCTATTTAAGTGTTTGAAAAGATAAACCGACAGTAGGATTAAACAAATGACAACTTCTGGGCAGCGAATTAAATCTCGCAGAATAGAGAAAAATTTAACCCAACGGGCATTAGGCGGATTGGTCGGTGTATCTGCAACTTCAATTACATATTGGGAAAATGCAGAAGTAGAACCTAAAAATAAACATTTAGCAGCTTTGTCACGGGCGTTAGATTGCGCCCCAGACTACATATTGCATGGAGCAACATTTGGCGGTGAGGTTTCAATTGCACCTATTCACAGCCGAATACCTTTAATCAGGTGGAATGAAGTTAATAATTTTTATCAAGGAGAGTTTATGAAGCTAGACGAGGAGACAGTGGATTGGCTTTATTGCCCTGTCCAGTGTGGAGAGAGGACTTTTGCCACGACTGTCAACGGGGATTCAATGACCTCGCCCTATCCAGGGAATAAGAGTTACCCAGCAGGAATCATCATATTTATAGACCCAGATGCCCCAGTAGTTAGTGGCTCACGGGTGATGGCTAAACTTGAGGATTCTAGCGAGGCAACGTTCAAAGAATATATAATTGATGGAGGCAAGAAGTTTTTAAAACCAATAAACCCTCAGTATCAAATTGAAAGTATAACTACTGGTACTAAAATAATTGGAGTAGTAATCGGCTCATTTGTAGCCGAATAGTATTATGGAAAATAAAAATAACAATATTAACCTGTCAAAAAATCGCTCACCCTTTATGGCCTGGATGCTTGAGGAAGGATCAAACTGGTCTTGGTACACCACCCTCGTTGATTTTGATTTTGACACAACGCCTCGATTTCTGTACAACTGGAGATTGATGTGGCTAAGCTGCTGTGCGGCATTGGCAATGGGATGCAACCAGACCGATGATAATATCAACGGCCCCAATTAATTAACTAAATAAGTAACCTTTACAGCAATATCAACCGATCTCCATTATGGGGATTTTTTTTGGCCTAAATTTCTTGAAGCACATGACACTAATCAACACCTAACAATTAAACTTGCAATCCTTGTTAACTTAACTTATTATATTGGTAGTTAATTAATAACGGAGCAGCAAAAATGAACTCATACAATCGAATCAACAAGCACTTCAATCGTAATGAATGTGGGCAAATTGTAACCCCCGACCTTTCAGATTTTATTGCTGAGTTTACCGCGCAGGATTCATTTACAACACCAGAAGGGACTGTTGAAGCTAACGATTTGCTTGAACACATTGACTTCTCTTCGCGCCAAAATGCCCATGACTCTATACAAATGGAAGCCTTAAAGGGTGAGCCACTTACTGATGCCGATGCGGCAATCAAATGGCGTGAGCTTGTAGTCCTTATGCAAGCGGCAGCTAGTGACTTTTACAATTCTAACATTGTTCCAGACTACCAGAATGGTGATCTATGAACACTTCAACAGAAATGCTAATCATCAATACAGTGGGTGCGATTATCTTCTCGCTGTGTAGTTACCTCTTCTGGTCAGGTCTTGCGGCATGAAAGATCTAATTATTTTAATAGCAGCTTTAGTTTTAAGTGGGGTGCAGATATGAATATTAAACAAGTGCGCTTTGTAGCGACACAACGGGCCGACTTAGATTGGCAGGCAGTAGGGGCAAATGAAAACCCTTACTCAGC
>Ga0209279_10001785_pt1 | contig 11028 bp, 9 predicted proteins | sample CoawatmetaG00DNA_3_FD_187508 | JGI IMG/M metagenome (GOLD analysis project Ga0209279, IMG submission 187508) | Marine microbial communities from the West Antarctic Peninsula - Coastal water metaG006-DNA (SPAdes) (version 2) | ecosystem: Environmental > Aquatic > Marine > Coastal ... | reverse complement strand
AGATAGAACATAATTACTGATAGTATCATAACACCATATAATACTTTTGTATTCTTATTAGGATTAAATTTATCAAGGGTTTTTCGTAAATTATACTTATTGACTTCTTCATATGTAAGGTCATCCATCTTTTTTGTCATAGACCTTGTAATAACCATAATTATATTAAAAAAATATTGTTATAAATCAAATTTATTTACTTATCTACTGATGATAGGAGAGTGGATATGATCAATTCGAGTCGGTCCATTTCCCTAGTATGGATATCTACAAGCATTTTCAGAGTATTATAGTTTGTTGTATGTCCTTTGATGAGTTTGAGTTTGTTTAGTTCTTCTTTGGCTTTATTCATCACAGTAGGTATCGTTCCTTGACTCAACATATCCTGTGGGATAGGTCTCGTATCTTGACTCAACATATCCCGTGGGATAGGTCTCGTTCCTTGACTCAACATATCCCGTAGGATATCATTATCATTGCGAATAGACATAAGGGTTTCGGCAGCGATGTTGACATTATTCTTTTGAGAACGTGTAGTCGGCATATTATAGTTTAACTTGGATAAATACTTAAATCAAATTTATTTCTTAGATCTTTTCTTAGATCTTTTTTTTCTAATTCTCTTATGAGTTTTCTTGAATTTTTGCGAAGGTTTCTTCTTTTTAAGAACAGATTTCTTCTTTTTAAGAATTGATTTCTTCTTTCTTTTATAATTTCTTTTGATTGTTTTGACTTGTTTTCTACGTTTTCTACGTTTTTTCAAAGTTTTAGTGGATTTTCGTTTATTAATACTTTTTCTTCTTTTACGGGATCCGCCACCTGTAGACATTGGATCCGAGTCAACAGGCTGTTGATCCATATCTTCACCTGAGTCATCCTCATCATCCGGATCTCCCATCTCTATATTCGGCGACCCGATGTTCGGCGGCGACCCCGAGGCATCATCATCAACTCTCATCTCTTCATCATCATCCCGCGGCGACTCCGGCGGTGACCCCCGCGGCGACCCGATGTCCAGCGGTGACTCCGGTGGTGACCCCCGCGGCGACCCGATGTCCGGCGGCGACCCGATGTCCGGCGGTGACTCCGGTGGTGACCCCCGCGGCGACCCGATGTCCGGCGGCGACCCCCGCTTTTTTTTACCAGGAACACTACCATCATCATCATCATCATCATCATCATCATCATCATCATCATAAGCATCACCATAAGGATCATCAATCTCACCGATTTTGCGTTTGGGTTTGGAAGATGGTCCATCCAACATTTCTTGTATCCAACGTTGATAAGCATCTGTCTCCGGCACGGATATTACGGTATGTTCGTCTGATTCGTCCATAAATTTTGTGATTAAAGACTGGACAGCCGGGCTCCGTCCGTGTTTTTTGATTTCTTCTTCGATTTGTTGTAATTCAGCCTTACCCTCCACCGTGTTAGCATATTCGCGAATTTTCAAACCGCTTTCTATGAACGACCATATCACAGATTTATCCATGTCTGGTAGCAAGTCGAAAATATTCAGCACTCCTGTCGCATCGGTACTAGATTTGGTCCTTACCAGATGGTCATCAACGTCCTGATTACCTTGGTAGTACTTTCTATGTTCCGGATCTGTTTTAAAATGATGTTGCACCGCTCCCATAATAGACCCATACTCCGGAACCCCTATGCCACCGAGTAGATGTTTAAATTTATCGTCTCGTACTTTGACGTTATTAAAATCAAAATCTTCAATGGTACACCTTTTATTTTGGTCGGTACAGCTTTCTGGGCTGAATATTGGTCCAAATAACTTTTCACCAATACCATCAATACCTTCTTCATAAATTCGGAATGTGTTATCGATTTGCATACAACAATAATATGCTAAAGATAATTCATCCGGGTGGAGTTTCTGGTTTGGCAGATGTGGTGGCCAACTGTTTGAAGACGCGTGTTTTTTATAATCTAAGTGTTTTTCCATAAAATAACCATATAAATTTTCGATTAAACATATATATACTTTTGTTTGATTATATTTTTTTGGGTTGCACGGCATTAATTTTAGTATAGACATGAGATAATTAGTTTTATTTTCAGCATCGTCGGCGCCCGGAGTATTTGGTAGTTCCGGTTCGTGGGCCATTAATATGGCATCCTGCATCAGTTCATCTCTCGTTGTGGCCTCCTGTATCATTTCATCTCTAGATTTCTTCAACGCATCGATCTGGTTCACGAGGTCTATTTTAAATTGTGTTTCATTTTTAATTTCATTGAGCACCTCGAGCACAGCCTTATTATGTTTTATATTGATGTATTGAACGCTAATTGTTTTTAAAAATAGATCTATATCCATATCATATGAAGATCCTATATTTTCCAAAAAAAAACCTAATGTTGCATCCTTATATGCGGGTGGTTCCTGATCTACTCCACTTATTAAGCTCAACTTTTTCTTCACAGGTTCCCACAATCTAAGAATCGCTTGATATTGTACATCAGAAAGATACCCCTCCTCACTATTCCCCTCACCGTCCGTGTGATTCGCCATATGTTTTACAATAAACTTATCACGTATAGTATCGGAAAAGAATTTATAACTAGTATCTTTTGAATCTTTCTGTGATCCTTGAACTAATTTTTTTTTTAAAACTAATTGTGCCTTAACTAATTGAACTATTTGTTTGATACTTTCTTCATCAGGTAAGGCTTCTTCTACCTCCCCCCGAATAGCCTTAGCAACCACGGTAAAGTCAGTTTTCCCGATATCAGGTATACCTCTACCAATTGCCAATAAAGCTTGAATTAATGTAGTTTTTATAATAAATTGGGGGAAAAAGTTTCTTTTTTTTAATAATTTCATTATTTCTATCATAATAGCGCCTTCGTAAAATTCAACACTTTGTCTAAAATATGTAGTATTACCTGCTAGGAACATTAGGTCATGATTCTTATCAGTCTCGTCTGCGCCATTTATTATTTTACTAATAAATCTACATAATGCGTCTTTATCTATTACATATTCACCATTATCACCATATTTAAGGATACATGATACAAATAATAAGTGCTTAATGTTTTCATTTCCATTTAAGACCTCTTGCAATAATTCACTACTTATTAAATTAACTAATTCTGTAAAAGTTACACCACCGAAAATATCAGTATGACCTCCCACTATAGAGATTAAATTAAAAATACTCCCGAACACCCTAATTAAATTTTTAAAATCAATTGTATTCTCGCCCTCTCCCAAAAGACCTTTAATGGCATCCCCATCAACAGTTTTAAAGTCTATATTAGATACTCGTAATAACTTTATTGTACCACTGGCTACTTTATCTCTGGTTAAATTATTTGCATGTGATCTAATATGTTGAGATAAATACGTTCTTATAATTTCTTCACAGGAATAACTCGCCTTTGAATTGTCAGCAGCGTATGTTAAAAATACTGGGCGGAGATTCATAGATTTACTCAGCATCTGAATGGTATTACTTACTCTAGATAGTAAAACCATTATATCATATGAATCACCTTCGTAATCTTTCATTCCATCCTTTAAAACCTTTATAAGTGTATCACCAGTTGTAGTTATATATTTTTTCAACGACAACGATGCGGTTAAAAATGCTGGGTACGAAACGGACTGAATGAGCAACATGTCCGTAGCTTCCTGATTCGAGTCTGTAGGTGCTTTTTTGGTTTTTTTGATTTTCTCGATCAATTCCGAAACTTTGGCCAATTCTATGCCTTTGTGCTGTCCTTTTGCCCCTCTCGGCCGTATGCTGTTCCAAGCGGCATTAAAGGATGCCGCCTTAAAATGTAGTAGTTCCTCACCGTCATCTAGTTTTTTTATTTGAAAAAACTCGAATGTTTCGCCACCAAATAGAGTAGTTTGCAGCATTATAGTTTTAAGTTTACCATCGATTAATGACGATATAGGTAGTTTTTTCCAATTAGGCGCAGCATTACTTAAATATTTGCATATGCGTCCCATATTAATCCCTAAAGGTATTAGCTCTGATTTCTTTTCGCAGCAGCATACTATACAATAATGTTCAGGCACAACGGATCCTTGTGCATCACCCTCTCCATATTCAATTCGACCTACATACAGAGAGTCGTCTTTACCCTCGAAACTCGCCACAATTTTTGCCCTATCTCCAATCATTCTTTGTAATCCTGTTTTTTCATCAGGTGTCAATTGTTCAAATAATTCACGACCGCAGTAGTCTTCAACATAATTACCTTCTAATGCGTCAAATAATAATTTAATTTTGTTGGGTTCAGGAGTCAAGTCATTTAATGTTAAACTGTTACTATTACATAATAAGTGAATCTGAAATATTAATGTAGATTCCTCACTGCGTTTGGATTGCCCTTCTGCTGAAGTATAACCAGGTAAAGTAGCACCATCTCTTTTTATATTTTGTATAAATTGATATTCAGGATCAGGTAATATTTCGAATATTTTTAAATAATGTTCTAAAAATGTTGTAAACGTTGATTTATTATCTTCATATGATTTATCGTTTTCAATACCAACATCTAACACATTTTTCATATCTCTTAGATTGTCATACCATTCTTTGACTTTTTCATCTTCTGGGGTTTGTTCTGAATCACCCGGTTTATAAAGTACATATTTACATGTTGTCCCAAAGGGCGGTTTCGATTTTGCACCTTTATTTAGTATACTTAGCAGTTGTTGCATAATGGAATCACTATATCCTACCATGGATTGTATTGCTATCCCATTTGTGCCATTTTGAACATTATCTATATATCTTTTATTAGTCGTTTGTTGTAGAAGGTAGGCCCCGGGATGCTGGTCGGCTCTATTACCTACCCCCCTCCTGGTTTTCCTTATACCTACCCCGACTTCCCGTAAAGCTGGTAATAGACCTGTAGTTTTGTCTTCAGATGTTAGAGCTTCGAGAACGTCTGGTTCGGCTATGGTGTCCTTAAAAATTTTAATGGCATGGTCCATTTTTCCTATACATCCTCCTCCGGTACTAAGTACAGACAGGTCTATTGCACTTAATTTATCTTCGAATACATTATTTATAAATTCTCCGATATCGATGTTGGTGCAATCATATTGTTCTTTCCATAAACGAACAATTTGATTGACATCTAAACATTGTCCGGCCATAGTAATCATGTAATTAACTGGCCCACCCATCGAACTATCAATATCGAGACCATCATAAGTGAGTTGACTTATAATATCTCGTGATCTTTGTAAACACATATCGATCAAATCTTTTTCTGGTACGCCGACATGCCTTTCTGATAGTAATATTCGAGTTTCTGGATTGATTGTGATCTGCTCACCTTGATTTAACCTTTTGATAAATTCAACAACCAGACCTGAAGAAAATTTAGACGCTTCCGGAGTTGTACCACGTACGGTATCATATATTGATCTCAATTTTCCTAGAAAATCAGATTCGGCGTCCGGCTTTTTCTGTTTTGACTTTGGATCTGTCTTTGGCTTTTTCGGCTTTGGCTTTAGCTTTGGCTTTAGCTTTGGCTTTGGATTTTTCGGGTTGCTTTTTACCAACCCTGTTTTGGAACTCATATATAATATCCCAATATTTTAATTTTAATTTAATTTAATCCAAAACACTTGAATATGATAAATTTCTGGGATACTCATTTTTGGATTCTCATACCAAACAAATTTAAATTTATCATCTTTAATAATATTATAAATAGAATTTCTAATATCTTTATTAATATCTTTATCAATTAATTCAGATTTATCACAAGTATACCACATAATATAATGTCTTGTATCTGGATGAATATCATATTTAAATCTACATACTTCAAACTTATTTAATTTCATATTATAGTTTTTAATAACTTGGAATTTGTTTTCTTTATTTTTAGTGAATACATATTTGAATATATCAATTAGGATAAAATCCCTCATCGAATTATATTCTTCATTTATTTTATCAATCATTCTTTCTTTCATTAAAATATTCATACCTGTTGGTCTAATCTGATTCCCATTTGGGATCCATGGATACAACTTATTATAAGCATTTAGAACATCTATATCAGGATGAATTCTGAAATTTAATTCCATATTATTTATGATAAAAAAAAAGTTTATTTCAAATTTATATTTAAATAAAATACTATTATACTATTAAATGATAATTGGTTATCAGGGAGAGATAGGATCGTATTCATATAATTCATTAAATAAATTTTTAAAAAATAAATATAAAAAGTTAATACCATATAAATCTTTCGAAGAAATATTCATATCATTAAAAGAATCAAAAATAACACATGCATATATCCCGATTGAAAATACAATAGGGGGTAAATTAAATGAGAATATAACATTTATGAAAGAATATAATACACATACAATTGAAACATATAAATATAAAATAAACCATTGTTTGCTAACATATCCTAATGAGAAAAAAGAAAATATAAAAGAAATTTATAGCCATTGGCAAGCATTATCACAATGTAGTAATTATTTACAAAATAATAATTTTATTTCTAAAGAACATTATGATACATCTGGTGCATGTAAACATATTTTAGATAATAAAATAGAAAATATAGGAGCAATCGCAAGCAAAGAATGTTCCAAAATATATAAGCTCGATATAATAGATGAAAATATTCAAAATAATGATAATAATTTTACAACTTTTGTGTTAATTAAGATACTATTAGCGGCGTGATGTCGAAGCAAAGCCTGAAGCAAAATCATACCCGTCACTACTACTCCAACTTGTTGACCTAGAAGACCTATTACTATTCATCACAGTGGCACCCGTAACACCAATAAGAATACCCCAAAACACATCGCTATTACCAACTAGAAATATGATAGCCGCCACAATGATAAGCGCCCCAAATCCTCCTTTATATCCATGATCTTCTGCTGCTGTTGCTGTATTAGGAGACCTACTCAAAGAATACTCCAAACCACAACTACCACTGAGTATGTAAGGGTCATATTTATGATCATATCCTTCACAAATGACATTTAGAGAAACAAACTTTACCCCTTCATTTAGATCGCCTTGGCATTTCCAAACAACATCTCTATCGTCTGTACCTACATTCTTACAAAGAACCGAATCAGGGAGACGCCGTCCAAAACAATTATTCTTACAGTGGAGCTGTTGGACCGGTAGAGACCTTCGTCCGGTGGTTCTCTTTCCGCTAGAAAGAACAAGACTATCAACATCTTTCAGAAGAACCTTGTCTTCAAAAGCGTTTGCTGTGCAAGAGTACGTTGCCGAGATCGCGATCAGGAGGTAAAACATGTTCATATTTGGAGTATTGTATTTACTCAATACAATATCTCAAATTTTTACAAAAAAAACTATCTTATCTAAACTACATCTTGACCTATTGTTCTGGGAATAGTTCTCTAACAGGCGCACCATTCAGGAATGTTTCATATGAAACGAAGTTGTCTTCAATGTATGTTTCATATGATAGGATAGTCATGTCTTCATCTTCGGATGTGTCTGAACCTCCAACTAGAGTCAATGTGGATGCTACTGACGAATAGTCATCTGAATCATCCTCATCTGATGATGAACTGTCTGATTCAGATGATTCCTCCATATAACCGTTATAGCGGAATGCCCGTTGGTCACATATCCACGACCTAAGGTCATAGTCAAGAAACCGATGGGTCCAATTTTGTCTTTCCCGAACAATCCGATTGGTGTTGCTAGTGAATGGAGCATTGTAAGGAGAACGCCTATAGAATTCCCTTCGTTGCTTGAGAGACATCCGGCTAATGTCATCAATATAGGTGGATACAGGTTTAGGGAATTTCTTATAGATTGGTAGGACGATGTCTCTTGCAACAGGGTTCTTGATAGGATGAGAGCGACACATAGGACATGTATGGAGTCCGCTTTCTTTCATCTTGAACTTGCATTCTCCACAAATGAAATGGATCGCTTTACCACACTTGACAGAGTTGTCGTGTGTCTTGCTGATTTCGTTACAGCAGATAGAGCAATCGGTTGTCTTGACCACCAATGTCTTCTTCCTATAATTGGTCTTCTTATGACCCTTGTATTCCAACTTGAGTTTCTTTTTAGAAGCACCAGAAGTCTTGACCCGGTCTCTGCATTTCTTGGTGGAGAGGACCATATTGATATCCGGTTTGTTTGTTCTGTTGTCCGGTTTATGTTTGTTTGTGTTTGTGTTTGTGTTTGTGTTTGTGTTTGTGTTTGTGTTTGTGTTTGTATTTGATCAATAAGTATCTCAAATTTTTAGAAAAAAAGATTAATAATAATAGTTCTTTAAACAAGAATGAAACCATATGTCTGTTTTAGCCACCTTCTTAGAGGATGATAACAACTCATACCTGAATGAACAATAATCTCTTCATTGTCCTTCTTAATAATATATTTGTTCCCGTTTGACCCAAACGTATTACATTCAAATCCGTTCTTACGAAGAGTACCAATGACTTCGTTAACAAATTTACGGTTGAAGTGCTTAGCCATTTGTATTTAGATTATCTTAAATAATTGAATCAAATTTTTAACATTTAATCCCTAAATATTTCAGTGTATTTGTTTCAACACCAAATAAATAGTGTAAAATAATACCTAATATAAATAATCCAATAGTTGTAATAACTAAAGGAATTTTAGTTATATATGTGATTAACATCGCACCAAATATTGTCATATAATAATCTACTAACGCAACATCTAAAAATCTATATTTATGAACACCTTTACCAATTTCACCAAATAGTTTATCATATTGACTGAATATACACATTATAATATTATAATATTTTATTTTTTTATGGATTAATTGTTAAATCAATATCATCATTATTTAATTCTTCTAATTCTAATTCTAATTTAATGACTGGCTTATAATCAATATCTATTTTATTATAGGATGTGAATTCCATAATATATCCTGATAATGCTTTATTACCTTTCATCGAAACATATGATATATATAATGAGTTATATATTTTCATTAGTATTAATACTACATAACTCATATAACTTGTAATCGAAGGAATACCTGCATAATTATTATAAATGAAAATACTTGAGAGAATTAAGTTAATAGAATATATACTAGAAGTCAAGACCATACTTTTAAAATACAAAGTATTATGCTTTTTTAAAGGAATTAATAAATCAGGTTTATCTAATATTTCAGATTCTAAATTATTATCTGCTAAATTATGATCAATATCTAAATGTTTAACGCACCAATTCTCTCTTTTTAATTCAATCGAATAAACACCTACAAATAATATTACTGATAATAAATTAAAACCCAATGTGATATTATGATATAAATCATCATCATCATTGAGTAAGTTATCTGTAATAGAACATATTTTTTCTGTAGTTAAATCCAAAGTGGTATCATAGCATTTCTGCGGAACAAACAATGTTAACATAGATCCCATAACAACTTTATAACTCTGAAATAAGAATAAGAATCCTACTTTAATTCTTTCCTTTGTATCATTACTGACTTTCATTATATGATTACTTATATTAAAATTTGATTAATTTATTATTAAGTTAATAAATATTATTATCATAATTATGGCATTCCTTAGAAAACAAACGAGCGAAGGGAACATTGGTCTGTTATATTCAGTTATTCAGAAATGTATGAGAAGAGGATTAGAAGAAGAATGTCTTTATTATTCAGATATTCTATTCAAAGAAGGAACACCTAATTCATTAAGAAAAAGATTGGTTTATGTTACAAATGAAGATATTGGTCATATTGAATTGTCTAATGAAATTATGGAATGTAAAGATGAAGATTTATATAAATATGTAGTGATATGTTGTAGACTAAAGAAAACACATGATCCGGCTTGGTTATCTAGATTAGCACTCCACTATAGTATGAATAATCTAGAATCTGATAATCCTGAATTAATTGAATCTATGAAAATGACCGAATTTATTAGAAAAGATGATTATAAAAGTATTCGTGAATATATAGGAAAAAAATACTGTAAATTGTATTCATTTTCTGGTAAGAATAACCTTGTATGGTCTTCATATATTATGTTTAATAGAAGACCTGAATTAAATCAAGAATATAGTTTAGATATCGAATTACCAGAAAAGAAAAAGTTTGATAGTATTCCGTTTTGGGTTATGGATAAACATGTATCGGGTGGTACAAAAGGATATCAATTCTTCTTTGATAATTCATTAGTAGTTAATGAAAATATTTATTCTTGTGGTGATAAATATGCGGAAGAATGTAAAAAAGTATATTTAAACGACGAACTTAAATTAGGTAATGGTAAAACTAAAATTCTATATGGTAAATGGAAGGATAAAGATAAAGATTTAGATAAAGATTTAGATAAAAATTTTGACAAGATTATACCTGGTTATAGAAATATTATTCAAACACAATTGATAACTAGTAGAGGTAAACCTCCTGTTTATTATGCGACATCAGATATTGATAATAAGAAATATGTTTTAAAAGGACCTATGACATTTGTAATGAGAAAACAAATTATGAGAACAGAACAAATTAAAATTAAATTAAAACTTAATCATTTGAATGTAGAGTTTGTTAATTTATTTGGAGAGAATTGGATGAAATCTGATAGTTTATTAGATTATGATATTGAAAAGAAAGAACTTAAAACTAGTAAATTAGAAGAGAATGTTTATATTTATTCAGGTAATAATTGTAATTGTAATTTTGATCATATTAATGAAAGTAATTTTATGGATATTTTCACAAATTATATGTTCAGATTAGTTATTGGTTGTAATGATCATTGTGCGAGAAACTTTATCATAAATGATAATAAGGTTTATAGTATTGATGATCATTGCTTAGATTTAGATTTTGATTCAATTGATATGATAAAAATGAAAAAAGATATTAGATTAAAATGGGATTCATATATTATTGTTCATAAAGTAGAAATCTTAAAGATATTAGAAAAATGGAATAGAAAATTTAGATCAGAAAATATGATTAAAAGAATACAACAATTAATTGATATTATTT
>Ga0209279_10001782_pt1 | contig 11034 bp, 9 predicted proteins | sample CoawatmetaG00DNA_3_FD_187508 | JGI IMG/M metagenome (GOLD analysis project Ga0209279, IMG submission 187508) | Marine microbial communities from the West Antarctic Peninsula - Coastal water metaG006-DNA (SPAdes) (version 2) | ecosystem: Environmental > Aquatic > Marine > Coastal ... | reverse complement strand
GACGAGCGCGACGGGCACCGACAGCCATGTCGCGACACCCGCGATCATCAACACGCCCGCCAGCCCCTCCAGATACGGGTAGAGCGTGGCATAGGGCACCCAGCGTTGCGCGAGCAGGTCATAGCCCAGGAACATCGTCGCGAATCGATCGACGTTCTGGAGCTTCAGGATCGCCAGCACGACCATGCTGAAGGCGATGAACCATTCGCCCGCGCGGACCGTGACCGGCGTGCCGAAGGCGGCGAGACTGGCGGCCATCGCCATCAGCGCGGTCATCGCAAATACGGCCAAGACCGGCCGATAGCTGACCGCCTTGGGGTCCGGCACCGACAGTCCGAAATAGCGGCGGAGGTCGTCGTAGCCGCCGATCCGCACGCCATCGATGAACGTCTGCGGCGTGGTCTTCACGTCGTGCGCGGCCTTGAACGCATCGGTTTCGGCACGGGTCGTCAGGTGCCGATCGTCGACCGCATAGCCTTTGCGACGCAGCAGATCGCGTGCCTTCAGGCCATAGGGACAGATGTGGGTCGGCATGACCATGCGGTAGAGGACGGCGCGCTTCGACATGACCGACATGTGGGGACACGGCCGTCATGCCGCCAGCACCCCGCATAAACCAAGGGCGGCCCCCTCGATTCGAGAGGACCGCCCTTAGCCCGTAGTGACGCGATACAGGGCGGCCGGATCGTCCGGCCACCACGGTCCGCTATGCCGACCGAACATGAACGCAATGTGGCCGAACCTAGCCCCCACCATGGCTTCGTCACAAAAACGCATAGGTTGCCCGCACGTCGCTTTCCGTCCGCAGGCACGCACGCGAAGAGCCGCCGATGCGCGGGGCACCGGCGGCTCTTCGCGATTCGATTCGGCAAGCAACGCGGGGCAGCGGCGCCCCGGCAGCAGCTTACTTGATCTTGGCTTCCTTGAACTCGACGTGCTTGCGCACGACGGGGTCGTACTTGCTGAAGCTCAGCTTCTCGGTCTTGGTGCGCGGATTCTTCTTCGTGACGTAGAAGAAGCCGGTGTCGGCAGTGCTGACGAGCTTGATCTTGACGGTAGTCGGCTTGGCCATGAGCCCTAATCCTGAAAACAAGGAGAGCGGCAGCACCAACGCCGCCGCTCGATCAGTCGCGGCGCATGGGCCAGACGGCGACGAAAGTCAACCGCGGATGCCCCCACCCCCATCGTTAACCACCACGTTACCGGTGCGGGCGCATGAATGCCATATGACATGACGGGAGCGGGACATGGGGCATCAGGGGCATATCAACGACATGGCGCTGGAGGCGGTGCGCGCCGACCTGGCGGCGCGAATCGCCGCGATCGACGTGAAGGCGCCCTATACCTGCGCACGCGACCTGAAGCCTGATATCAACCAGATCCGCCTGATCGCACATCGTCATGGCCTGAACCCCGCGGTGACGGTCGCGCATTTCGTCGATTCGGCCTTGTCGCGCGGCGAACATGGTGCCCTGGTGCATGGCTGGCTGTCGATGCTGGGCGACGCGGTCGCCTGCGACCGGCAGGATGTGCGGGCGTGCGACACCTTTGCGGCGGCCTGTTCGGTGCGCCTCGCAAGCTGAACACCGACGACGGGACGGGACGGCATGGATGCATTGATGGCGGCGCTGGTCGCCGCCGCGCTGGCACAGGTGGGCGACCGCCCCGCCTGGCTCGCCGCGATCCTGGCCGATCGCTACCGCGCGCCGGGCCTCGTCGTCGCAATGGCGGCCATCGCGCTTGCCGTGGCCGCGGGATTGGCGGGCGCCGCGGGGGGCCTGATCGCCCCGCAGCTGACGCCCGAGGCGAAGCAGCTGTTCCTGGCGCTGGCGCTGGTGCTGCAGGGCGGTGGCGCGCTGTTTCCCGCCAAGGCCCCCGACCGGCTCGAACGCTGGCGGCTCGGCGCTGCGGCGACCAGCCTGCTCGGGCTGTTCATCCTCGCCTTCGGCGACGGCGTGCAGTTCATCGTCCTGACCCTGAGCGCTCGGGCGGAGCTGGTGTGGCTCGCGCCGCTGGGTGCGACGCTGGGATCGCTTGCCGTGATCGCGCCCGCGGCGCTGCTTGGCGAAGCGGGATGGCGCGCGCTGCCGCTGCGGTCGCTGCGGATCGGGATCGGCATCCTGTTCCTGATCGTCGGGCTCTGGCTTGGCGTGGGGGCCCTTCGTCTGATCTAGCCGCCCGATCAATCTGACCATGATTCCTGATGCAAAATCCCGGTCCGACCGGGAGCGTTTGCGCTATCGGATCGTTTCCGCAACGAACCCATTTCTGTCAGGAGCTTCCCCATGGCCGACGTCAATCCGGCGCTCAACACGCCCACCGATCTGTCGAACACGCGCTCGGTCGCCGACGCGCTGAATGCCTCGCTCGCCGATTGCTATGCGCTGTATCTGAAGACCAAGAACTTCCACTGGCACGTCAGCGGCCCGCATTTCCGCGACTATCACCTGCTGCTCGATGATCAGGCCGCGCAGATCCTGGGCGTGACCGACGCGATCGCCGAACGCGTGCGCAAGACCGGCAACGTGACGCTGCGCTCGATCGGCGACATCAGCCGCCGCCAGACGATCGCCGACAATGACAAGGATTTCGTCGAAGCCGGCGCGATGCTGGCCGAACTGCGCGAGGACAATCTGAAGCTGGTCGAAAGCTTCCGCGCGGTGAAGGACGCGGCCGAAGCGGCCAAGGACAATGCGACCAGCGGCATCGTCGACGACTGGACCGACCAGGCCGAAGAGCGCGCCTGGTTCCTGTTCGAAGCCAGCCGCAAGGGCTGAGCCCGGCTTTTCCGTCGCCCCGGACCCGATCCGGGGTGACGGTACATCCCTGTGCCCGGCCGTCAGCGGGAGGGGATCGGCCCGACGCGCACCAGCCACAGGTCGGGCGGTGCGCCGAAGCGGATCGGCAGATTGCTCGTGCCCAGCCCTGCCGTCACCACCGTCAGCCGATGCGGATCGCGCACGATGCCGCAGCGATAGCGCGGATTGGTCACCTCGACCGGCGCGCCGATCAGCGGCAGCACGACCTGTCCGCAATGCGTGTGGCCGGCGAGCAGCAGCGTCGTGCGCCGCGACAGCTTGACCGCGACATCGGGCGAATGCGCGACCATCACGCCGGCGCCGGCCAGTGTCGCCAGCGCCGCTTGGGTCGGGGCGATGCGATCGTGATGTGTCGCCGGATCGTCGAGGCCGCCCAGCGCAAGCGGCCCGAGCCCCTCACCCTGATTGACCAGCACGAGTACGCCGATCCGCCGCAGCATCGCCGCGATCGGTGCGGGATCGGTCCAGTGATCGTGATTGCCGAGTACCGCGACGACCCCCAGCGGGGCCTTCAACTGCGACAGCGGGCGTGCCAGCAACGGGATCGCCCGCTCCGCCTCGCCGGCGCCGCGCCCCTCGATGAAATCACCGGCCAGCACGACCAGATCGGGGTGGAGCGCATTAACCTGCCCGACGATGCGGGCCAGCCGCCCCTCGTCCATCGCCATGCTTTCCATGTGGATATCGCTCATCAGCGCGATGGTGATCGGCGGTTTGCCGGCCGGCCAGTCGGGCAGCGCCATCGTCACCCGGCGAACGACCGGATCGGCGCGGGCGTTGCGATAGCCGATGAGGAAGACGGCGCCGGCGATAAAGGCGACGATCAGCGCGGCACTGAGAAGCGGACGTTTCACGATGCGGGTCCTAGCGGGAGCGCTTCGACGGCGCCATGCGTTCGTGTGTCCATGCAAGCCTTTGCCGCGCTTCTCGATTCGCTGATCTACACGCGGGGGCGGAACGCCAAGCTCAAGCTGATCGTCGATTATCTGCACGCGACGCCCGATCCCGATCGCGGCTGGGCGATGGCGGCGCTGACCGGCGATCTCGATCTGCCCGGCGTGAAGCCCGCGCAGATCCGGGCGCTGATCGAGGCGCGGGTCGATCCCGTGCTGTTCCGGATGAGCCGCGACTATGTCGGCGATACGGCCGAGACGGTCGCTTTGCTGTGGCCGGCGCCGGTGGTGCCGCCGCCCGATGCCGGTCCGCTGTCGATCACCGCTGCGGTCGACGCGCTGCGCCATCTGTCGCGCTCCGATGCCCCCGCGGTGCTCGCCGGCATGCTCGACCGGCTGGATGCGGAGGAGCGGTTCGCGCTGCTCAAGATGGCGACCGGGGGGCTGCGTATCGGCGTATCCGCGCGGCTCGCCAAGACCGCGCTGGCGCAGGCGTTCGGGCTGGATGTCGATGCGGTCGAGGAGGTGTGGCACGGCCTGTCGCCGCCCTACGCCAGCCTGTTCGCCTGGGCGGAGGGAAAGGGCGCGCAACCCACCCCGGCGGACGTGCCGGTCTTCCGCCCCTTCATGCTCGCGCACGGGCTGGAGGATGCGCAGGTCGACCTCGCCGATTATGCCGCCGAGTGGAAATGGGACGGCATCCGCGTCCAGATCGTCCATGTCGCGGGTAAGACGCGCCTGTACAGCCGTACCGGCGACGATGTGACCGGCAGCTTTCCCGACGTCGCCGCGGCCTTCACCACCCCCGGCACGGTCGATGGCGAACTGCTGGTGAAGGGCGAATTCCAGGGCGGTGCGTTGGACGACGGTGGTGGGGCGGCAAGCTTCAACGCGCTGCAACAGCGGCTGGGACGCAAGCAGGTGTCGGCGAAGATGCTAGCCGACTATCCCGCGTTCGTCCGCCTCTACGACATCCTGTTCGACGGTCCCGAGGATCTGCGGGCGCTACCTTGGACGGAGCGGCGCGACCGGCTGGAGGCGTTCGTGCCGCGGCTCGATCCCGATCGCTTCGATCTCAGCCAGGTGATCGCGGCCGACAGCTTCACGGAACTGGAGGCGATCCGCGCCGGCGCGCGCGATGCGGCGATCGAGGGCGTGATGCTGAAACGCCGCGACAGCCCCTATGTCGGTGGGCGGCGCGCCGGCCTGTGGTACAAATGGAAGCGCGATCCGCTGACCGCCGATTGCGTGATGATGTACGCGCAGCGCGGCAACGGGCGGCGATCGTCCTATTACAGCGACTATACCTTCGGCTGCTGGACCGAAGAGGGCGAGCTGTTGCCGGTCGGCAAGGCCTATTCGGGGATCACCGACGAGGAATTGCGGATGCTCGACAGCTTCGTGCGCCGCCATACGGTGAAGCGCTTCGGCCCAGTGCGCGAAGTGGAGAAGACGCTGGTGCTGGAGATCGCGTTCGATTCGATCCACACCTCCACCCGGCACAAGTCCGGCGTCGCGATGCGCTTCCCTCGCATCGCACGCATCCGCACCGACAAGCCCGCGGCAGAGGCGGATCGGGTCGAAACGCTGCGGCGGCTGGTGACGTAAGGCGGGAGCGACGTACAGGCTCCCCCCTACGCGACGTCATCCCAGCGAACGCAGCGGTTTCCCTGTTGTCGCGCCCAGCAAGAGCCGCTCGAGGCCCCTTCCTTCGCTAGGGCGACGTTTCCGGGGGGCGCCTGTCGATCAGTACGCCCGGGCGAGCAGCACGCGTTCGACGGCCGGCGCGCCGGTGAAGACGCAGGCGCCGTCCGCCGGGGCCTGATCGCCCGGCGCGTTGCGGATCGTCAGCTTCAGCGCCTTCAGCCGCTCGACCACCTGGTCGAGCGCCGCACCGGTGGGACGCGACCATTGCACCTCGACCCAGCCGGGGTTCTTCTGCCCTTCGGCGAAATGCGCCTCGACCGCGGCGAAGTCCGCCGCCGGCACGATCGCCGCCTGCATCCGCGTGGTCGCCTGTTCGTGCAGCGCCTGCTGGATCGCGGCGAGCAAGGCGGGCGCATCCGCCTCGAAATCGCCGCGCGGCATCACTGCCGCGTCGAGCTTGCCGTCCTCGCGATACAGCCGGTCGCGGCGGATCACTGAGACGTTGCCGCCCGCCATGTCGCGGCCGCCGATCTCGATCACGATCGGCGCGCCCTTCTTCACCCAGCCCCAGCGCTTGGTCGCGGCCTTGGCGGGCTTGAGGTCGAGCAGCGCGCGCACCGGCTCGCCCAGCGCGGTCAGGCCGGCGAGGTTCGACTGGATGTCCTTGGCGTAGGCGATCAGCGCCTCGTCCTCGGGCTGATCGCGCAGCATCGGGACGATCACGATCTGCCACGGCGCGATGCGCGGCGGCACGCGCAGGCCGTCGTCGTCGCCATGGACCATGATCACGCCGCCGATCATGCGGGTGCTGACGCCCCAGCTGGTCGTGTTCGCCAGCTCCAGCTCGCCGCTGGCATTCTGGAAGCGGATGTTCTGGGCGTGCGCGAAATTGGTGCCGAGGAAGTGGCTGGTGCCCGCCTGCAACGCCTTGCCGTCCTGCATCATCGCTTCGATGCTGTAGGTCGCGACCGCGCCGGGGAAACGCTCGTTCTCGGGCTTCTCACCCGCGACGACCGGCAGCGCGAGGCAGGTTTCGGCGAAGTCGCGATAGACTTCGAGCATCTTGCGCGTCTCTTCGCGCGCTTCGTCGGCGGTCGCGTGGGCGGTATGCCCCTCCTGCCACAGGAATTCGCTAGTCCGCAGGAACATGCGCGTCCGCATCTCCCAGCGCACCACATTGGCCCATTGGTTGATGAGCACGGGCAGGTCGCGCCACGACTGCACCCAGCGGGCAAAGGCGGTGCCGATCACCGTCTCCGACGTCGGGCGCACGACCAGCGGCTCTTCCAGCTTGGCGGCGGGATCGGGCCTCAGGCCGCCGTGGCCGTCGGGGATCAGGCGATGGTGCGTGACGACCGCCATCTCCTTGGCGAAGCCCTCGACATGCTCGGCTTCCTTTTCGAAATAGGACAGCGGGATGAAGAGCGGGAAGTAGCAATTCTCATGCCCCGTCGCCTTGATCCGGTCGTCGAGCAGGCGCTGGATTCGCTCCCAGATGCCATAGCCCCACGGCCGGATGACCATGCAACCGCGCACGCCCGATTCCTCGGCAAGGTCGGCCTCGGTGATGACGGATTGATACCAGGCGGCGAAATCGGCGTCGCGGGTGATGGGGAGAGCGTGCTTCATGGTGGTGGCTCTTATCTCCGACGGACGTTTCCGTCACCCCGCAAGTCCTCCCCCGCCAGGGGGAGGTGGCAGCGCCGCAGGCGGTGACGGAGGGGGAGGTAAGCGAGAGGCTTCCTCGCGCACGGCACCGGGCACCTCCCCCTCCACCATTCGGCTGGCGCCGAACGGTCCCCCTCCCCCTGGCGGGGGAGGAATTTAGGTCGCGCCCTCGCTCCCAATCCCGCTACAGCCCCGGCATGAACGACCGCATCCTGCCCGCGATCGGCCTGCGCCTGCTGTCGGTCGTGTTCTTTGCCGCGATGAATGCCAGCATCAAGCTGGCCGAACATGCCGGCGCGAGCGTGGTCGAGATCCTGTTCTTTCGCCAGTTCGGCGCGGCGCTGCTGGTGTCGGCCGTCATCGCCAGCGGTCCCGGCATGACGAGCGTCGCGACACGGCGACTGCCGGCGCATGTTGCGCGGGCGGTGGTGGGGCTGAGCGCGATGGCGCTGACCTTCCACGGGATCGTGCTGCTGCCGCTCGCCGAGGCGACGACGATCGGCTTCACCGTGCCGCTGATCACGACGATCCTGGGCGCACTCGTGTTGCGCGAGCCGACCGGGGTGTGGCGCTGGGGCGCGGTGGTGGCGGGGTTCGCTGGCGTGCTGATCGTCGCGGCGCCGGGCCTTGCGGCGAACGACGGGCATCTGCCGCTGGGCGGCGCGGCCTTTGCGCTGGGCGGGGCGTTCGGCACCGCCTGCGTCACGATCCTGCTGCGCCAGATCGGGCGGACCGAGGCGGCGCTGACCACCGTCTTTTGGTTTTCGACGCTGTCGCTGGTGCCGCTGTCGCTCTTCTACGTGCCGGTTGCCCAGAACCACGGGGCGTTCGGCTGGGCGTGCCTGGCCGCGGTCGGTGTGCTGGGCGGCTGTGCGCAGATCGCGATGACCAATTCGTTGAAGCTCGGCCCCGTGTCGGTGGTGGTGCCGATGGATTATTCCAGCCTGTTGTGGGCGACCGCGCTCGGCTGGCTGATCTTCGACACCTTGCCGGCCAGCGCGACCTGGATCGGCGCGCCGGTGATCATCGCGAGCGGCCTGATCATCGTCTGGCGCGAGCAGGTGCGCCAGCGGCAGGAAACGATCGCGGCAAGCGCCGACGACGTCGCCTAGCCGTCGAAGCGGCGCAATCCGGCGCTTCACGCCGAGTCGATCAGCCCCCATATGGACGCCATGTCGTCGCGCGCCCGCGTTCTCGTCCTCAATTCCGCGCTCGGCCCGCTCGACTATCGCGTGCCGGCGGGCTCGCATGTCGAGCCGGGATCGGTGGTCATCGCGCCGCTGGGTCCGCGTCAGTTGCTCGGCGTGGTGTGGGAGCCCGAGCGGATGCCATCGGATGCGGAGGTCGGCGACAACCGCCTGCGGCCGCTGCTCGGCGTGGTCGACGTGCCGCCGCTCGCCGCGCCCTTGCGCCGGCTGATCGAGTGGGCGGCGGATTATTATCTCGCGCCGCCCGCCGCCGTGGTGCGGATGGCGCTCGCCTCCACCTCCGCGCTGGAGGGGGCGCGGACCGTCACCGAGTATCGCGCCACCGGCACCGTGCCGCCGCGCCTCACCCCACAGCGCGAGCAGGCGCTGGAGCGGATCGGCGACCGGCAAGGCCTGATCCGCGAGCTCGCCACCCTCGCCGACGTGTCCGACGCGGTGGTCCGTGGGCTGGTGAAGGCCGGCGCGCTGGAGGCGGTGAGCGTCGATATCGACAGCCCCTATCCGCATCCCGACCCGGCCTTCGGTCCGCCGACGCTGGCCGAGGCGCAGCAGGCCGCCGCGGACGAGCTGGTCGCCGGGGTCGCCGCCCATGAATTCCGCCCCACCCTGCTCGACGGCGTCACCGGATCGGGCAAGACCGAGGTGTATTTCGAGGCGGTGGCCGAAGCGATCCGGCAGGGGCGGCAGACCCTCGTGCTGCTGCCCGAGATCGCGCTGACCGAACCGTTCCTGAAGCGCTTCCACGACCGTTTCGGCTGCGAGCCGGTGGCGTGGCATTCGGGCCTACGCTCCACCCAGCGACGGCGGGCGTGGCGCGCGATCGCGAGCGGCGAGGCGCTGGTGACGGTGGGCGCGCGGTCCGCTTTGTTCCTGCCCTATCGCAACCTCGGCCTGATCGTCGTCGACGAGGCGCACGAGACGAGCTTCAAGCAGGAAGAGGGCGTCCATTACCATGCCCGCGACGTCGCGGTGATGCGCGGCAAGTTCGAGCAATGCCCGGTGATCCTGGCCAGCGCGACCCCGGCGATCGAGACGCGCCAGCAGGTGGCGCTGGGCCGCTATGCCGAACTGAAGCTGCCCGGCCGCTACGGCCCCGCCGAGATGCCGACGATCGAGGCGATCGACCTGATCCAGCACCCGCCCGAACGCGGCACGTGGATCGCGCCGAAGCTGGTGACGGCGCTGCGTGAGACGTTCGAGAAGGGCGAGCAGTCGCTGCTGTTCCTCAACCGTCGCGGCTATGCGCCACTGACGCTGTGCCGCAATTGCGGGCACCGCTTCCAATGCCCCAATTGCACCGCCTGGATGGTGGAGCATCGCCTCACCCGCCGGCTGGCCTGCCACCATTGCGGCCATGTGATGCCGACGCCCCGCGCCTGCCCGGAGTGCAAGGCGGAGGACAGCCTGGTCGCCTGCGGTCCCGGCGTCGAGCGAATCGCGGACGAGGTGGCGACTTTGTTCCCTGAGGCGAAGACCGCGGTCGTCACCAGCGACACGATCTGGTCGCCGGCCAAGGCTGCGGAGTTCGTCGGCCGGATGGAAGCGGGCGACATCGACATCGTCGTCGGCACGCAGCTCGTCACCAAGGGCTATCACTTTCCCAATCTGACATTGGTCGGCGTGATCGATGCCGATCTGGGGCTGGAGGGCGGCGACCTGCGGGCGGCGGAACGGACGTTCCAGCAGATTCGGCAGGTGTCGGGGCGTGCGGGGCGTGGAGCCAAGCCGGGGCATGTGTTCATCCAGACGCACAGTCCGTCGGCGCAGGTGATGCAGGCGCTGATCACCGGCGATGCCGAGGCCTTCTACGAGGCGGAAACCGAGGCGCGTCGCGATGCCGGCGCTCCGCCCTTTGGCCGCTATGCCGCGATCGTCGTGTCGTCGGAGGAGCAGGCGTGTGCGCATGAGGTGGCGCGTGCGGTGGCGCAGAGCGCGCCACGGGTGGATGGTATGGCGGTCTATGGCCCCGCCCCTGCCCCGCTCGCCATGCTGCGGGGGCGGCATCGCTATCGGCTGCTGGTGCATGCCCGGCGCGCGCTCGACGTGCAGGACGTGATCCGCGACTGGCTGGGCGGGCTCGACTGGCCGGCGAAAGCGCGCGTGACGGTGGACGTCGATCCGTATAACTTCCTGTAAGGACCAATACCGGTCCAAAGGATGACGGCATGACGACGCGGCGCGGGTTTCTGGGTGGCATGGCGGCGGCAAGCGGAGCGGCGGCGATGCCCGCGATGGCGGCGAGCCCGGATCGCGCGCTGATCGTGTCCACCTGGGATTTCGGTGCGGCGGCGAACGATGCGGCGTTTGCGCGGATGAAGGCGGGGGGCACGTTGCTCGACGCGGTCGAGGCAGGGGCGATGGTGCCGGAGGCGGACCCGGAAAACCATTCGGTCGGCTATGGCGGCTATCCCGATCGCGACGGGCATGTGACGCTGGATGCGGTGATCATGGACGATGCCGGCGGCGTCGGCGCGGTCGCGGCGCTGGAGGATACGGTGCATGCCATCTCCGTCGCGCGGCGGGTGATGGAGAAGACGCCGCACACCTTGATCGTCGGCGAGGGCGCGACGCGGTTCGCGCGCGACCAGGGCTTTCCGAAGGTCGATCTGCTGACGCCGCCGGCGGAGAAGGCGTGGCGCGAGTGGCTGAAGACCCCGCAATACACGCCGGTCGCCAATATCGAAAACCGCCGCGCGCCTTTGGGCGGTGCGCTGGATCACGACACGATCGGGTTGCTGGCGCGCGACGCCACGGGGCGGATGGCGGGGGCCTGCACCACGTCGGGCATGGCGTTCAAGA
>Ga0209279_10001780_pt1 | contig 11054 bp, 12 predicted proteins | sample CoawatmetaG00DNA_3_FD_187508 | JGI IMG/M metagenome (GOLD analysis project Ga0209279, IMG submission 187508) | Marine microbial communities from the West Antarctic Peninsula - Coastal water metaG006-DNA (SPAdes) (version 2) | ecosystem: Environmental > Aquatic > Marine > Coastal ... | reverse complement strand
GTCAGGTAGAGTGGGCCCTCCTGACAAAGTCAGCCTGCTAAAACAGCAAGGAATCCTGCCTGACAAAGTCAGCCTGCTAAGGCAGCTTACAGTCAACTTTTGTGAAGGCCCACCCTAATGCTGGTTAGGAAAACCAGCAACTAAAATGGAAAATTAAAGAGTATCCATAGCTTCGAATTCGAATTTAATCTCTTTCCAAACTTCACAAGCCGCAGCAAGTTCAGGAGACCACTTACAAGCTGCACGCATAACGTCACCACCTTCACGAGCAAGGTCACGACCTTCGTTACGAGCTTGAACGCAAGCTTCAAGAGCTACACGGTTAGCTGCAGCACCTGGAGCGTTACCCCATGGGTGACCTAGAGTACCACCACCGAACTGAAGACAAGCATCATCGCCAAAGATCTCTACAAGTGCAGGCATATGCCATACGTGGATACCACCAGAAGCAACTGGCATAACACCAGACATACCACACCAATCTTGAGTAAAGTATACACCACGTGAACGGTCCTTCTCGATGTAAGGATCACGCATTAGGTCTACGAAACCTAGAGTTACTTCACGCTCACCTTCAAGTTTACCAACAACGGTACCTGAGTGAAGGTGATCACCACCAGACAGACGAAGAGCCTTAGTAAGAACACGGAAGTGGATACCATGGTTACGCTGACGGTCAATTACAGCGTGCATAGCACGGTGAATATGAAGAAGAAGACCGTTATCACGACAGTAGTTAGCTAGTGAAGTGTTTGTTGTGAAACCACCAGTAAGGTAATCATGCATAACAATCGGTACACCTAAAGCAGCAGCAAACTCAGCACGCTTAAGAACTTCTTCAGAAGTAGCAGCTGTAGTGTTTAGGTAATGACCTTTAACTTCACCAGTCTCAGCTTGAGAACGGTAAATTGCTTCAGCACAGAAAAGGAAACGGTCACGCCAGCGCATGAACGGCTGTGATGTTACGTTTTCATCATCCTTAGTGAAATCTAGACCACCACGAAGACATTCGTAAACTGCACGACCGTAGTTTTTAGCAGAAAGACCTAGTTTAGGCTTAATAGTACAACCTAGAAGAGGACGTCCATACTTGTTTAGACGATCACGCTCAACTTGAATACCATGTGGAGGACCTAAGAAAGTCTTACAGTAAGCAGGAGGAATACGAAGATCTTCAAGACGAAGAGCACGTAGAGCTTTAAAGCCAAATACGTTACCTACAATTGAAGTAAATAGGTTAGTAACTGAACCTTCTTCAAAAAGGTCAATAGGGTAAGCGATGTAAGCGATATATTGCTCATCTTCACCTGGAACTGGCTCAAGATCATAACAACGACCTTTGTACTTATCAAGACTAGTAAGACCATCAGTCCATACTGTTGTCCAAGTACCTGTTGAAGATTCTGCTGCTACAGCTGCACCAGCTTCTTCAGGTGGAACACCAGGCTGAGGAGTCATACGGAAAGCTGCAAGAATATCAGTTTCTTTCAGTTGGTAGTCAGGAGTGTAGTAAGTAAGACGGTAATCTTTTACACCAGCTTTAAAGCCAGCACCTGTTTTAGTTTCAGTTTGTGGTGACATGCACGCCTCCGAAAATTTATATATTTTTTTCTTGGGTTAATCTGCTCGAGTATTTTTGTTGCAACCGAAGGAACTAAGTTTTAGAATAATTTGTCATTGAGTTTCCCTATATTATATATATATAATATATTTCCTTTTTTGTAAAATTGTTTTTTTTGATTTTTGTGGTATTATAGTACTAACTTCATCTTTATTTTCTGGATAGGAGTCTTTATTCATTGCTTCTAAGCAATACGAGACCGATTGACAAATTACTCATACGGATTTAAACGAACGAGATAGATCTCAAAATTTCAAAAATATAAAAGGTTTTTTTATGAGCACAAGTGTGAAAAATAACGTTGGTACAATTACACAAATCATTGGTCCTGTTCTAGATGTAGAATTTACTCCTGGAAATATGCCAAGTATTTACAATGCTATTATTGTAGAAGGTAAAAATGAAGCAGGCGAAGAACTTAAAGTTGTTTGTGAAGTTCAAAATCTTTTAGGTGATAACCTTGTACGTGCTATTTCAATGAGTGCAACCGATGGCTTAATGCGTGGTATGAGTGTAGTTGATACCGGAAATGCTTTAGCAGTTCCAGTAGGAAAAAACACACTTGGTCGTATTTTCAATGTTTTAGGCGAACCAGTTGATGAAATGGGCCCTCTTGATACAGTAGAAACTCTACCTATTCATCGCGAGGCTCCATTATTCGTTGAACTAGATACTAAACTAAGTATTTTTGAAACAGGAATTAAAGTAGTAGACCTTCTTGCACCTTACCGCCGCGGTGGTAAAATTGGACTGTTCGGTGGTGCTGGTGTTGGTAAAACTGTTCTTATTATGGAACTTATTAACAACATTGCTAAAGCACATGGTGGTGTATCGGTTTTCGGTGGTGTAGGTGAGCGTACACGTGAAGGTAATGACCTTTATATGGAAATGAAAGAATCGGGAGTAATTAATGCTTCTAACCTTTCAGAATCAAAAGTAGCACTTGTATACGGACAAATGAATGAACCACCAGGTGCTCGTATGCGTGTTGGTCTTACGGCATTAACTATGGCTGAGTTTTTTCGTGATGTAAATAATCAAGATGTTTTACTATTCATTGATAATATTTTCCGTTTTGTTCAAGCTGGTTCTGAAGTATCTGCTCTTTTAGGACGTATGCCTTCTGCTGTTGGTTACCAGCCAACCCTAAGTACTGAAATGGGTGGTCTACAAGAGCGCATTACTTCAACGAAGACAGGTTCTATTACATCAATCCAGGCTGTTTATGTACCTGCTGATGATTTAACAGATCCAGCTCCAGCAACTACTTTTGCTCACCTTGATGCTACAACTGTATTATCACGTGGTTTAGCTTCAAAAGGTATTTACCCTGCTGTAGATCCTCTTGATTCTACATCTATGATGCTACAGCCTTGGATTCTTGGTGATGAGCACTACGATGCAGCTCAAGCAGTTAAGAAAACTCTTCAGCGTTATAAAGAACTTCAAGATATTATTGCAATTCTTGGTTTAGATGAATTATCTGAAGAGGACCGTTTAGTAGTAGCACGTGCTCGTAAAGTAGAGCGTTTCCTTTCTCAGCCTTTTTTCGTAGCTGAAGTTTTCACAGGTTCACCTGGTAAGTATGTATCGCTTGCTGAAAGTATTTCGGGATTCCTAACTATCCTTTCTGGTGAATTAGATGATCTTCCAGAGCAGGCTTTCTACTTAGTAGGAAACCTTGAAGAAGCTGTAGAAAAAGCAGGTTCATTAAAGTAATTTAATTTTTACTAAGCATTTAAACGCTTAGTAAAAATTATGCTTAGATTTTAAAATGTTTTTTAGGGGGTTAACTTCAATGAGTTTACAAGTTTGTATTATGGCTCCAGATCGTATTTTTTGGAATGAAGAAGCAACAGAGCTGATTTTACCAACAAATACAGGGCAAATGGGTGTGTTAAAAAACCATACACCACTAATTACAGGTTTAGATGTTGGGGTTATGCTAGTACGTTCCGGGACTGAATGGGTTTCAATGGCATTAATGGGCGGCTTTGCTCTTGTAAAAGATAACAAAGTAACCATTCTAGTCAATGAAGCTGTACTTGGTTCAAATATTGATTCTGAAGAAGCAGAGGCTCAATATCTTGCAGCAAAAGAGACACTTGAGAAGGCAGAAGGACGCAAAGATAAAATCGAAGCTAACCTTTCTTTTAAGCGAGCACGCGCTCGTTACCAAGTAAATGCTAACAAAATCTAACAAATAAGTCATAGGCTCTCACAAAAGAAAACCTATGACTTATTTATGATTGACTGTAAGCTGTCTTAGCAGGATTCCTTGCTGCCTTAGCAGGATGGGAAATCTGCTAAGATCTTCCTTACCTGACAAGGTCAGCCTTATCTGACAAGGTCAGCCTTATCTGACAAGGTCAGCCTTATCTGACAAGGTCAGCCTTAGCAGGATTCCTTACTGCCTTAGCAGGCGGTTATTAATTAACTTATTTATGCTAATGTACTTTTTATTTGGGTTTAACTGAAAAAAAATATTATATCCTGTTTATAAAAAAGTTAAGTCAAACGAACAGCGTTTTTATACTGTTCGTTTCGTTAATATTTAGAATGGCCAAACAAGTGGATCAGGGAAGAATCGGTTAATTTCGATTAATAAACCAGCAATAAAAGTAAAATATGCTGCTGCTAGTACAGGTGCTGTCGATAAATAAGTTTGAAAATCTTTCATGCTTTTCCCCTAAAAAATAAAATAACTCTATTTTTTCTTTACTTGTTGACTGTAAACTGCCTTAGCAGGTTGACTCTAAGCTAACTTCGTCAGGTTCATTAAAAACGAATAGATATGTGTTTATTATACGACAATTATCGTTATTCAATTCCAGCATAGAAATATGACGCTGCAGGCTGTCCTGACAAAGTTAGCTTACAGTCAATCTTAGTAAGCTTGCAATACGAATAAATTAACTAGGAAATAGAAATTATTTTTAGAACAATAAATATTTGAGTTGGCTGGGACTCGAACCCAGGACCGGTCGGTTAAAAGCCGAGTGCTCTACCAACTGAGCTACCAACTCATATTCTTAGTAAACTAATATTTCATAAAATTGTCAATTTTCTTAATAAATGGTATCTCGGTATAAAAAAAGCTTTGTTAAGGCCAACAAGATCAATAGTAAATAGATAATTATCTTCTTGTCCCATACGTTATTATTAGATACAATAATATTGTTGTCTGACGAAACGATACACTACTGATCTCATAGAAATTATGTTAACGTTAAAGATTTTTGTTTATACCGTAGTGATTTTTTTCATCTCTCTATTTATTTTTGGATTCCTATCAAATGATCCAGGTCGTAACCCAAACGCGGATTAATCATTCAAAAATCTGAAAAAGCCCTCATCTTTATTGCAATGGGGGTTTTTTCAAGAGAAACCAGAGGCGGGTGATCATATCACCAACTCTAATTTTCTTTTCTATTTATTTACTATTTTTTGATAAAAAAAAATGTTTGGTAAAGTTAAGAAATTTGTCTTTCAGGACAAATTTCTTAACTAAATAATTTATTTGTATAATTCAGTTCCTAATCGTAGTGCGAAAACACCAGTAATTAGAGCTGTAAATAGTGCAATAACAACTTGGCTATCTGATAACATAATGTTCACCTTTGGTTTAAATTGTTTTTCTTTCTAATTGTTGACTATAAGCTGACCTTGTCAGGATTTCTTATACTGACTTTGTCAGGCTGCCTTAGCAGGATGGGAAATCTACTAAGACAGGTTTTACTTATGTTGACTGTAAGCTGCCTTAGCAGGCTGACTTTGTCAGGATGAATACAATAGATATAACGTATATAAGGTTTCAGTTGATTCAAACCTTTTCAATCCATTCAATAATTAGAGTAGAAATTAAAGATTTCCTTGACGAACAGAAAGTAAAATAATAACAAGCGGACCTGCTGCTACAATAAAAAGCAGAGATGTTAATTGGAAGACTAGTTGTAGATTCATTTGATTACCTCATCAATAAAAAATGCTTAGTTTAACGGAAAGCTACGGAAGCTTGCCATACAAAAGCAAGTAATAGAAAAAGCACAGGAATAATTGGAAGCACATCTACAATCGGATCGAAAGGAGCGTAAGCTTCAGGTAAACGAGCAAGAACACAATCAGCCGTAATGAAAGTAGTAAGATTCATAAAATCCTCCAACACATTTTTGATAAGAGTCAGGTTCCTCTTTTTGCTAGGTCTACTTTTGTAGTATACAACAATCTTTGAATAAAAACTATATATCTATTGTAAAAACAAAGCCTTCTGTCGGATTCGAACCGACGACCGTCGCATTACAAATACGATGCTCTAGCCCCTGAGCTAAGAAGGCAGGTGATCTAAGTAAGAGTTTAGCTGGATTAGTTATAAAGATCAAGTTTTTTCTCTAAATAGTTTTTTTTCACTATTCTTGAAGTGGTTACCGGGTTTATGGTAAGCTAAAAGTAGCGGGGTAGAGCAGTCTGGTAGCTCACGGGGCTCATAATCCTGAGGTCGGCGGTTCAAATCCACCCCCCGCCATAAGTCAGCAAGAAATCCGGACAAAGTCAGCTTAAAGTCAACGATAAGAAAAATTATGGTCTTTTTTCTCAATTTATGGTATTTTAACAATTGAGCATGGCCGTAAGACTAAGTGAAACAAAGCTTCCCCTCCTGTAAACCCTATACAACTCTATATGAATATATCTAAAAACCGTTTTTCTCCTATCAAAGCTGGGGAAATGATTGACTATAAAAATATTGATTTATTAAGTAAATTTGTGACAGAACAAGGTAAAATTTTACCACGCCGCGTAACTCGTCTAAGTGCTAAACAACAACGTTCAGTGACAAAAGCAATTAAACAAGCACGTGTTCTTGGATCACTTCCATTTATTAATAAAGAAGGTTAAAAAGTGTTTGCTCCTATTAGTCGGAGCAAACACTTTTTTATTCAAAGAAATCAAAACTTTTTATTCCCTATTGATTTTTAGATAAAAATCATTATCTTCTTGTTCAAAAACGAAAAAAAGATAGTTGACTGTAAGCTGACTTTGTCAGGATTGCTTATGCTGACTTTGTCAGACTGCCTTAGCAGTATTAAGATCCTTGTCAGGTAGAGCATTTTACGAACTCATGGGAATTATTTAATAGAAGCCTTACCGCCTGCTTCTTCTAATACTTTTTTAGCTGCTTCAGCATCATCTTTTGAAACACCTTCTTTAATTGGTTTAGGTGTAGATTCAATAAGGCCTTTAGCTTCTTTTAATCCTAATGAAGTTAATGCGCGAACAGCTTTAATTACCGCAATTCGCTTATCTGAAGGAACTTCATCTAAAATAACATCAAATTCTGTCTTTTCTTCAACGGCTCCAGCAGCATCTCCACCTGGCCCTGCTGCCATCATAACGGCACCACCCACTGGTGCTGAAGCATCTACACCAAAAGTTTCCTCAATTTGAGAAACTAATTCTGCGGCTTCTAATAATGTAATTGATTTCAGTTGTTCAATAATTGCGTCTGTAGTTGCTGACATAAAAATTCCTTTTTAATTTATTTTTTTGTATTTTATCCAAGGCTTGACTGTAAGCTGCCTTAGCAGGTTCCCAAGAATAAAAATGAATATTAACGTTTTGAGAATTGCGGTGCTTTACGTGCTTTTTTTAACCCATATTTTTTTCGTTCTTTAGAACGAGAATCACGTGTTAAAAAACCTTCTGCCTTTAAAGGTGGACGGTTTGTTATTTTGATTTCACATAGTGCACGTGCTAATCCTAATTGGATTGCTTCCGCTTGACCTGTTAGTCCACCACCTGAGCATTTAATAACAAGATCGTAAGTATCCTCTAAACCTAAAGATTCTAATGGACCTCGAATAACCTTTGGGAAACGAGAGTTATTTTGCATATAATCTATACCTGGTTTACCGTTAATTGTAATTTCACCAGTTCCTCCAGAAATAAGTTCTACTTGTGCTATTGCTGTTTTTCTTCGACCTATTGCTGTTACCACAAAAATGCTCCTGTATATATAAAATATCCATTCCAGATCTATTAAAAATAGACTTGAATTTTTAGAATATTTTGTTATCTTTTTTTTTATTTTTTAAAGGGGTAAACTAATTCCCAATTTATTTTGTAATGCTTCAATAACTTCATCTGCTGATTTCTTACCAAAATTTTTCATCTCTAATAAATCAATTTTGGAATAACCTAATAAATCTGTCACATTTTGTATTTTTGCCCTTTTTAAGCAATTATAGGCGCGAACTGAAAGTCCTAAATCTTCGATTGGAAATTCATCTGTAATTAATTGCGGTCCTTTTATTTCAATAAGATGTGGAAAAGGCTGATTATCTTTTTCGATTGCTTTTTCTTCTTTTGAAAGAAATGAAAAGAGGTTGATACAAAGTTCAGCTGCTTTTTCAATTGCTTCAGGCGGTGTTACTGTGCCATCAGTTAACATTTCAAATAAAATCGTTTCAGAACTATTTGCACCTAACAATGAATCAGACTTTAAAACAAAATTAGCCCATTTAACAGGTAAATTAAATTCACTAACAGATAAAGCTGTATTTACTGGGTATATGTGTTTTGTAGGAGTCCACAATTGGGTTCCAGTATTTGCTTCAATAGTAATCGTTAAAGTTAAAACTAGATGAGCAGAGGTGACTGTTGCAATAGGTTCATCTTCATTAAGGATTTTTAATGGAAAAGGTAATTCAATTGCACTCGCTTTAATAATACCAGGTTCATCAATGGTTATTTGAATTACTTGTTTTTCTAATGGTTTAAAGGGAAAATCATCTCTTCGTATTTTTATTTTTTTCAGATTATTTAAAATCTCAAAAATAGACTCCCATACTCCAGGAATAGTTGAATATTCATGAACTGAACCCACGATTTTGTTTTCATTCGGTAAGTTATTTAATTCTGTATGCCATTTTGGGTCAAAATTTACAGAAGTAATAGAAAATCCTTTAATATCATAAAGCAATGTTCTTCTTAAAGAATTGGCTAGTGTAAGCCCTTGTCCCCGACCGACTGGTCCAATTTCAAAAAGAGCGTATTGAACTAATTCTTGGTCAAATTCTCTATAAACATCAGGTGGAATCACAAGATATTTTTCGAATTCTTTTTCAAAGATTGTTTGGTAACTAAGGATCTTAATCTCAGGTAATTTTTCCATGTTATCCATGGTTTTTATCCTCCCTGACAGAGTCAGCTTACAGTCAACTTTACATAAAAAAAAGAAATTAAACGCGTCGTTTTTTAGGTGGACGACATCCATTATGAGGGACTGGTGTAATATCACGAATTAGAGTAATCCCTAGACCTGTTGCTTGAATCGCACGAATTGCTGTTTCACGTCCTGAGCCCGGTCCTGTAACCATTATTTCGACATGACGCATTCCTTGATCCATAGATTGTCGTGCTGCTTGTTCAGCAGCAGTTTGAGCAGCAAATGGGGTTGCTTTTCTTGCGCCTTTAAATCCACAAGCTCCAGCTGATGACCAAGCAAGTACACCACCTTTGGTATCAGTTACCGTAACAATTGTATTGTTAAAAGTTGCTTGAATATGCACAACTCCTTTTGTTACCTTTTTTTTTACTTTCCGAGTCACAATTTTTTTTGTTTGGCGAGCCATGTTTTTTTTTGATTTCAAATATTTTTTCCTGACAAGGTCAGCATAAGTTAAACAATCGTTTTAAACTTTACGTGAGTAGTACTCAATAACCAGAAGTTCATTAATCTTTAATGAAATCCAATTACGTTGCACAATACTTTTGATTTCACCAGTTAGTGTGTTTTTTGTAAAATTTAAATGTTCTGGCAGTGAAGCACTTACAGTTGTCTCTAAATAATTTTCAACTAATTTTTTTGATGCCTTATTTTCTTTCACTTCAATAACATCATTAGGCTGGCATACATAACTTGGAATATCTACTGAAGTTTTATTTACCATGATATGGCCATGACTTACAAGTTGTCTTGCAGCCACAATAGTAGGTGCCATACCTAATCGAAAAATGATATTGTCAAGTCGCATTTCTAATAACTTAAGTAAGATCTCGCCTGATGAACCTTTAGCCTTCCGAGCTTTTTTCATATAATTAAGTAATTGTTTTTCTGTGATTCCATAGTTATAACGTAACTTTTGTTTTTCACGTAAACGAATACTATATTGCGAACTTTTCTGATTTGCTGCAGAAGATCCGTGTTGTCCAGGAGAATTTTCTTTCTTTGATAATTTCCGTGTAAGTCCTGGTAATTCACCAAGACGACGAACAATTCTTAAACGAGGTCCGCGATATCTAGACATGGTTTATTCCTTTTTTTCTGTGAATAGTTTTTTCCTTTCTTATCGATAAGAGTAACATATTTGTTTTTAAAAGTTAATCATTTTTCTAATGAAAACTTGTTCTTTTTGAAAACTGTTTTTATAATACTAATAATAAAGAAAAATAGGTCCATATTACAAAATATTCATGCTTACTTCTATTTTACCTTCTCTACTTGTACCACTTGTAGGTTTAGTTTTCCCTGCAGTTGTGATGGCTTCTCTTTTCCTTTAGTACAATCTGAAACACCTCTATTTTAGGTCTATTGAAAATAGACCTGGTTTTAAGGAGTTAATTTTTATAATCAGTGTGCCTTTATTAAAACAATCAATGGGGTTCATAAGGGGAACCCATAAATTTCATATTGGCATGAATATAAAATAAGACTTTAGAATGAAAAATAACAAAAGTGTCAGCCAAATTATTTAAGGATAGAGAAAAAAGTAACTCTTTAAATAATCAAAAGAAAAAAACGGACTTTCTCTAAATAATCCATGCTGCTTGAGTTCTTACCTGATGTTACATCTGCTAAGGCAGCTTACAGTCAATCAAGAAATCGATTATTTGAGCCATATGTATTGAGAAATACTTTTATAGGTTCTAAAGGAGGTTTTTTTTAGACCTACCTAGTTATTGAGCAAGAAGAAATCAGTTAAAGAAGATTTCCTGCTAAGGAAGGTCTTAGCAGATGTCCCATCCTGCTAAGGAAGGTCTTAGCAGATGTCCCATCCTGCTAAGGAAGGTCTTAGCAGATGTCCCATCCTGCTAAGGAAGGTCTTAGCAGATGTCCCATCCTGCTAAGGAAGGTCTTAGCAGATGTCCCATCCTGCTAAGGAAGGTCTTAGCAGATGTCCCATCCTGCTAAGGAAGGTCTTAGCAGATGTCCCATCCTGCTAAGGAAGGTCTTAGCAGATGTCCCATCCTGCTAAGGAAGGTCTTAGCAGATGTCCCATCCTGCTAAGGAAGGTCTTAGCAGATGTCCCATCCTGCTAAGGAAGGTCTTAGCAGATGTCCCATCCTGCTAAGGAAGGTCTTAGCAGATGTCCCATCCTGCTAAGGAAGGTCTTAGCAGATGTCCCATCCTGCTAAGGAAGGTCTTAGCAGATGTCCC
>Ga0209279_10001778_pt1 | contig 11062 bp, 17 predicted proteins | sample CoawatmetaG00DNA_3_FD_187508 | JGI IMG/M metagenome (GOLD analysis project Ga0209279, IMG submission 187508) | Marine microbial communities from the West Antarctic Peninsula - Coastal water metaG006-DNA (SPAdes) (version 2) | ecosystem: Environmental > Aquatic > Marine > Coastal ... | reverse complement strand
CGCAGCAGCCCTTGCCTTAAGTACAGCATCCGATGGGCCATCATTGTTACCATACTTATATTTTGGTGATGCAGCCCTAGTCGCTTTAACTATTGCTGCTTTCTTAGACTTACCGCTGCCTCGCCTCTTCTTGGCTACTGGTGCCCTGTCGTTATTATCATTCCTAGCCGCTTCTCTCTTCTGCGAACCTGAGGGGCTGGCCTTAGTCTTCTGTGTCCATGCCATGTGTTATCTCCTGTCTTTAGACTTCTAATGCTGCTAGTCGAACTTCCATAGCTGCAATTGTAGCAATAGCTTCTTGTAGTGCTGCAGTAAGTAATGGTACAACCTTAGATTGATCAATACCTTGCATATCGGGAACACTACGGATGCCTGTGACCTCAGCAACTGCTGCTGTGACTTCAGTGCCTTCTTCATCATAAGTAGCTTCAATAGCTTCAGTGATAACATAAGACTCATCCTTCATGGCGTCCTTAGTTCCATGTGCTGCTGCTGGGATAACTGCCCCAAGCTCATGTGCTAGGAAGCCGTCTGTACGTGTACCATCTGAAATCCACTCAAAGTTACAAGGCTTTAGCTGCATAAGTGTAGCTGTAGCACCTGTCATTGGCTGAACGTCAGTCTTCAAACGATAGTCTGAGCTTGTGTTATAAGCTGTGGCTGACCCTGTTACTGAGATACTACCCACCGTAGTACCGTCTTTGCGAAACTCCTGAACAGCCCCGTTTGAGCCAGTTCTATTTAAATAAAGAGATACATCACTAGCAGTTTGGACTACAATTTGATGCTGAGACGAACTTAAACTAATACCTGTATTGCCAGTACCTCCTAGCCCCGATATTGTAGTAGTACCAACAAGCACGTTGCCAGTAGCATCTATAGTCATAGCAGTATTCGTAATGCCTGAGCCATAGCTATTCGATGTGCCAAACTGTAGCTTACTACCACCTCCCGTGGTTAATGCAGCAATTCTAGCCGTAGGGTTAGTTTGGCTATTACCTTTAAAATCAATACCACTGTAGTCTGTTGCCGCTGTTGAGCCGCTGACAACTACGCCTAACTCAGAAGTACCCGTGAATGAGGTAATGCTCGCTGGGCCAGATACTTCTAGTTTGGCTGTAGGTGCCGAGGTTCCTATGCCTACGAGTCCAGCGGTATCAATAGTCATAGCAGTAGTCCACGCTACTGTAGGGTCTGCATCGAAAGCTACTTGAGTAACTGTAGGTGATACCTTAAAGTTAATGTCTCCTGCGTTACTCATGGCCATTTGCTGCTTAGGCCACCTAGTAGAACTTGACCATACACCATCAGCACTTAGATAGGCATTATTAGTTAGCTCTGTATCCGTATCATTGCTACGACCCGTAAGTGCTGCGTAATTTCCTACCTGTAAAGCAAACCTATCGTTAACTCCGTCATACCATGCGTGGGGGGTGGCACCAATACCTACGTTTCCAGTAGTCACTATCGTACCAGTGTTTACTTGACCTGATAGGTGTGCGTCTTTAAATCTTACTGACGAGATGCCTAAATCAGTGGTGTTATCGCTAGTGCCGTTAGTTGTTGCGTTCCACGGGTAAATTGCATTATTAGTTGCGTCGAAGTTAAGTGCCGAATCACCACTACCAATATAAAACCTCCCTGAATTAGCTACACCAATACTACCCACCTTAGCAGTATCTTTATAAACCTCAATAATGTCGCCATCATCAATTAACCTACGAACTTGCAATGGGTGAGCGCCTGATCTGGTAAGCACACCATAACCTTCTGGGCGAAGCTCACAACCTGCCGTCACTCCTGTAGAAGCAGACTTACCAACAAGCACGTTACCAGCACTGTCTATGCGCATGCGTTCTGTGCCAGTAGTAGATAATGCAATCACGTTAGAAGCTGGTCGCCATAAGCCAGAGTCAGCATCCCCATTAAAAATTAAAGAAGGTGAGGCTGCGGAGCCTGTAGAGTCTATACTTACATTAGTTGTACCAGCGCGTAGAACAGTACCTACACCACCTGACTGAACTTCTAAGGGGTATGATGGTGAGTCGGTACCAATACCCAAACCATCAGCCGTTACAGTGCTAGCATTGACATCGCCATTACCTTTAACAGTAAACTTATCAGCACCGCCAGCTTTCATCTTCATGAAATAGCCACCAGTAGTAGCGCCAGTAGCTGCATGAGTTACATTGATAATACCATCGTCAGACTCAAAGTTAGTTCCGCTGGTGTTAATGTTTAAACCAACACTACTGTTAGTTGCACCAGAAGTATTAACTATTAATTTGTCACTAGAAGTTACAGTGCCAGTTACGTTTACGCCTGTGGTTGTGGTGGCTATTTTAGGACTTCCATCGTAATACACCTTCACACTACCATCATCATTACATTCTAATGCTTTCTCACCTGTTTTTGGTCGAATCTGAACATCACCTGTAGTAGACTCGATAATTAAAGTGTTACTAATGGCTCTTATATGGCTAGTGCCACCATCATGGTAAATCTCTAAGTCACCACCAGTACCAAAAGTAGACTTGACGTTATCACCATGTAGCGTATTGCCTGTCATAGTGCCACCAGCTTTAGGCAATGCAGCGTCAGCAGTTACAGTAGTTGAACTTAAGATAGCATCTCTAGTGGCTATGTCTACACCATCAACAGTAGAGGTAGTAGTGATAGCACCAGTGAATGCAGCGCCAGCTAGGTCAGCTTTAAGGTTAGCTTCTGTAGTCACAAAGGCTGTAGTAGCTAGTTGTGTAGTAGAAGTGTCTGCAGCCGCTGTAGGAGCCGCTGGTACGCCTGTGAACGTAGGGCTAGCTAAGTCAGCTTTAAGGTTAGCTTCTGTAGTCACAAAGGCTGTAGTAGCTACCTGAGTGGTTGAAGTGTCAGCAGCCGCTGTAGGAGCCACAGGGACACCAGTAAGTGCTGCGTTGTTAGCGTTAGCCTTAGTAGCACTGGCTACGGATATGGCATTAAACTCGTCATCTAACTCAGTACCACTTAAGGTCTTGAGTGGGTTACCTGTGGTTAAGGCATCCTTTGTTGCAAAGTTTGTAGCTTTAGTATAGTTAGACATTATTAAATTACCTTACCTTGTTTAGCATATATTGATAGTTTCTGTAGACTCAGCGCACCACCATTGATTTCAGCAGTAAAGCCCATCTGTAGTATGTTACCTGAACCTGAGGCTGCTGCCTGTTGGTCATTAATTAAGACTGAACCTGCGTACTCCGAAAGGTTATACTCAGCAACACCATACTCATAGATAAGTCCAGTCTCTAGTGTAAACGCATGAGAGTAGAAGATAGGGCTATAGTCATAACCGATCTTAAGTGCGAAGGTCTGACCCGTGGCACCTACTGTGGTAGCTGTTAGTCGCTTTACGATCTTATTTACGTTAGGCAGTCCTAAGTCAAAGAAGTTACTGTAGTAAGACATTTGATATTGTGTACCATTGTCTTGATAACCTATATACTTAGCTATGCCATTAGGCTGTGCAAATAGTATATCCTGACCTGACGATAGGAAAGCCTTAGGCGTGAGTGAGGGCCATACAGTTACCCGATAAGCTCCATTCTCTAGTGTCTTACGTGTGTCAAACACAAAGGTCTGTCTAGTGGTAGGAAAGGATAACAAGTAGAAAGCATGTGATGGTGAGTAGACAGCCTTAACATCCTCTAATACTTCGGACTCAATAGCTATATTGATATCATCACGTACATTCTTAGAGATGTCTCGCATAGGCTGAGATTTCTCTTGTACTGTTCGATTGAGTGAACGTACACCTGTGCGACTTAAGAATAAGATATCCTCACCAGAGTTCTGTACAGAGTCCCTAGCGATACAACCGACACCTTGGATAACTTCTGTTAACGTAAGTGAGGTAGTTGTCATTGAGGCTTGGAAGTTATTACCATCACCATAGATGATAATGTTATTCTTACAGAAGATAATTAGGAAGCCGTTATGGGCGCCTAAGGCTACTATCTCGTCCATACCTTGAGTAAGGACACTAGAGATATCTATTGAACCTGCTGTACCTGTATTCCAGTCAGTTCCATCTAATACGTCAGTGAACCATACTGTAGTCTTATTTGCGGTAGTATCTGCAGCCCATAAGCGTCCGTACGCTGCTAGAACTGTGTTCGCACTAGGGTAGCCTGTAGTAGCGCCTGTGTGTACAGCCATTGAGTCAAATACTGTTGAACCTGTCTCGTCACTATAGACCAAAGGAATGTAGTCACGTTGAAAGAAGAATTGATGGTCATTTAAAGTAGCTGATTGCCAGTTACCTACAGCTATAGTGTCTGTGGTAGTTGGTGTGACTGTGGTTAAGTCTACTGTGCCTTTGTAGAACTTATCAGCAGTCCATGATAGGCGTGTGTCTGTTCCTGTGATGTCCTTGAAGTCTGCCATGCCAAGTAAGTTAATACCTACGTTGTCATCTACTACAGTGTCTACGGACAATGACTGATAAGCCCATCCCTTACGGGCACTTAAGCGTCCTTGCTTGTCTATGATACAGTTGTCTGCGTGTTGTGCGTAACCATCCTCTAGCGAAACCCCTGAGTCTTGGGTGTTTAGACCGAAGAATGCAGGGGCAGCTATGGAGGCCGCTAGTAATGGTTTAGCCATGTTATGGTGCCTCCCAAATGAGTTCCTCTGGATGCTTACTTGCATCAATAGCAATAGCATTAGATAAGAAGTTGTTTGCCAAAGCCTTAGCTGAGACAGGTGACATACCTCCGTCTTCCCCACGCTCCTCAACAGCCATTGCGTAGGCTAGAGCTTGTACAGGTAAGAAGGGTATATCTAAGGTGTCTGCATCTAATAAGATGTTAGGTGAGCGTTTAGCTATGTTAACTACGAGACTAAAGACACCATCAGGCACTGGGTATAACTTGATCTTAGTGTCGCCATTAGAGTCTAAACCATCAAACGTATAGTAAGCTGGTGTGCCCTCAGGTGCTGTGTTGTTGTAGAAAGCATTGTCAAACCAGTCAGTCGTTTTATAGGTTATCCAATTGTTGCTGGTGTCATTGATAACATTAAAGACTGTTGAGTGATCACCTGAGGCTGTGATAGCGTAGCTAGAGGTGCTTGCTGATGTTGTTACTGTGATTGCCTGACGTAAGCTAGACCAGTTCCATGCACTTTCCACGGACTCTATAGCGTCATGTACCATTAGACCAATTAGCTTAGAATAGCTGTTTTCATCAATGGATGTAACCTCACGCTCCCTAAGGCGAATGAGTATATTATTAACTAATTGTAGGTATGTTTTCATTTGTCTGCCTTGTTTAGATCAATAATAGCAAAGACTTTATCAACGATAACGCCATTACAATCGTGTCGTGTGCGTATCTCAATAGTGTCGTAAGAGTTTGGTACTGTTGTAACCTCTATGAGTAAATATTGCTGTCCTTTAGACCTGTCATAATTCTTACTTGGTGAACCATCTTTAGGTTGCCACTTAAGATACGTAAGTACGCCTGTGTTATTTCCAAAGACTTCAAGACGTTTAAAGGTACACTCATTCTTCGTGAAGACAGCTTCAACTAGATAACCTACTTTAGGTGCCTCTGTAACTGAAAGTATCTCAACATTTGAGTAGGGTACTGGTGCTGCTGTGATATGGCGGTAGCTCTCTAGTATGCCTGTACCACCTACGCCTATAAGCAAAGCCCAAAAGACAAGAGAGGCAAAAGAACTGGAACTAGGGTGTAATTTGTTCATAATACTAAGCCTCCTTTCAAGGCAAAACCTAAGACGGCTAGAATAACAGCGCCTACAATTAGTTTGAATAGCCATAAACCTTTATCATTGAAACTACTGATCTTGCTTTCAGACTCCTTGATTCTATGCTGTAGGACTGCTTGGTGCTTCTCAAGTTCAATTACATCATCTGTAATATGCGTTACTCTATTCTCTAACTTGGTCAGGTTACGATTGACCTCTTCGACATCAGCCATAAGAGGCCTCCATTTGTTAGTTAAGCTATGCGCTTAGGTTTTGGTCTTAGTATGCTATCAGCCAAACCGCCACCAAAGTAGAAACCTACAATTGAAAGCATTATCCAGTCGATTTGAAACTCTTGTAAAATATCCTTTACTTGTGTAATGTCTTGACCCATGAAGGTCATTGCTATGACTAACAAGTATGTACTAATGTATGTTGCGCCAAACATCAGTGCAATGTAACGCTGTGCTATCTTGAATGGTGCGTAGCTCTGCATGAGAGATATCTTTGCTTCATTCTTAGCTTCTATCATCTCTACGTCTGAGGTGTGCAAGTCGTCTATCAACCCCAAGCCTTTCTCTATGACTTCACCAGAGCCAAAGATTGTATTTAGTATACCCATATTCAATCCTTACCATTTTGATTTATTGGCCCAATAAGCTGCGCTCATTTTACCTTTAGCTATGTTCGCGCCATGCCTTGCTTTAAATGACTTACGTTTTGCTTTCATTGCTTCTGACTCACCTGCCTTAGGTGCGCCTGCAGTCTTAGCACCTTGCTCACCAAAGCGAATAGTCTTTGTTTTATCACCTACTTTTGCTACGACCACATGAGACTTCTTAGGGTGGCTAGGAGTTCGCTTAGGCTTGTTGTAGCCTGCAAGACCTAGCTTAGTAAGTTTAGCATCTTTAGCCATTACAGTTCTCCTATTTCTTCTTAACTGGTTTAGCTTTAGGTTTAGCTACAACCTTCTTCTTAGGGCGTCCTACTTTACTTCCGTATGTTCCTGTACCATATGGCATAATGCCTCCTATTTCTTCTTAACTAACGAACTTTTGTGAAACAAAGGCTTACTAGAAGCAGTGTGTTTAGCTCCTGTCATAGCCTTACCTGCTGTTTTGTGCATTGGGCCTGTATATTCTTTGCCATTCTTTAAGTAATGTTTTATACCCTTCATCCTTAAACCTCAGTCTTCTTTAATTATGTGTAAATTTAAGTTAAAAAAATAGGAGCCTCTAGTAAGTTATGTTTATACTAGAGGCTCCTTTAGTTAGCTGAGGTTAGCCGTTAACTGCCATTACGAAGCCAGTCTCTGGACGCAATACCTGAGTACCATACAAGCGGTCTGCAGTGTACAAGGTTCCTAAGAACTCTTGCTTGTACTGAGTCTGTGAGCGGATACCCTGTTGCTCTGCAAGAACCATAGTGTCCTTGTGACCAAGCAATGCACCACGAATGATACCACCAGCAGTAGCAGCGTTCTCAGCAGCAGTCTCAAGGATAGGACAGTTACTAGACACATAGATGTCTACACCATACAACTCACCGATCTTACCATTTACAACACCTTGACCATTAACGAAGTCAGAAGACACATAACGATCAACACCCATGATAGCATTACGCATTGCAGGTGGGATGACCAAGAAGCGTCCGTCCATTGGGGTGTCAGCATCGTCCATCTTCTGAACCATGTCACGTAGGAAGCTATCAGCAAATACGTCAGCAGGCACAACAGTGTCAGCAGTATAAGCAGTAGTACCTGTAGCAGCATCATTAAAGAAAGCTGCTGAGGTGTGCCAAGATGAACCATTTCCGTCACCGAAAGACTTACCTAGGGTGAACATGTCGTCATCAACCTGCTTACCTAAAGCATAGCCAGCATCACCAGTATAGAACTGACGTAGAGAAGCAAGAGCTTGTACGTTAGTAATATCTTCGATCATACGTGAGTATTCAAAGTGCTTGTTAATAGTAACTGTAACTTCTGACTCAGTAGCATTCTGAATTGTTACAGCAGTGTTCTCTGCCTTAGCAGTTGCAACGCCACGGGTAGGTGCAGGGATATGAATTGTATCACCCTTCTTACCTGACATTGAAATCTTCTTAGTTAGTGGTGCTAATACTAAATTCTTCTCGTAGGCTGCGATAACTTCGTCAGACCAAATCTCTGGGATGAAAGTTGCTGCGTCTGTGTTACCAACCATGCCGCCTGTTGCGGGATATACTGAAGTAGCCATTTTTAATGTCTCTCTATTTTAAAAGTTAAGGTTTGTTTATTTAACCCGTTTCTCACGATATGCTTGTGCAATATCATCAGATAACGCTAAGTAGCGATCAGGGTCTGTTTTCATAAGTTTAATAATATCAGCTCGTCTGTAGATTTTTTTGGAAGTGCTAGAATCAGGGTTACCACGGGTAGAACCCATAGACCCTTCTTTGACAGCTTTCTGCCTTCCTTCTTTCTCAGCCTGAAGTGTTTGATTGATAGCACCACTACGATCTTTCCAAAGGGAGAAGATTTCGTCTGCGGCTTCTACATCAAAGTGTTGGTCTGCTTGGACAAACATACGTGTCCGTATTTTAGAGGCTTTTATCCATTCTGCGAACTTAGGGTCATTTACGATCTGCGGTATCTCAGGATGGTTGTCTTTTAGAAGTGCCATTGAGGTTTGCTGTTTATAAGCTCTCGTGGATTCTTCTGCTGCTCTAACGGAAGGGTGATTGTCTATAGCTCGGCTCATTGCCTTCTCAGGGTCTGAGTAGAAATCTATGTCTTCGGGGGTATCAGCAGGGGCTTGTGATGCCTCATTTGACGTGAGTTGTGTGTTGATATAGCTATCGACTACATTGCGTAAGTCACCTACTTCAGAAGATTGACGACCTAATAGCTTCTCAGCCTCTTGGTGCATCCGTACTACATCTTCTAACGACTTACCGCTGTACTTATCAGGGAATGCTTCAGGTTCAGGTGCTGCCTCAGGTGTTGCCTCTTGCGAAGGTTCCTGATTTGCTTCTGTATCTGTAGCCATATCATCTAAGCTATCAAAACGCTCATTACTTAAGTCCTCATCGAGGATTACTGCTGCCATATTAAACTCCGTACCTTAGTATTGTGGAGATATTAGAAATGAAAGCTCCTAACTATCAGGGTTGGCCTTCTCTGCTTTTGCTCTGCCTTGTTCATGAGCCTTTATCCACTTCATAGTGGCACCAGCGAAGTCGCCAGAGAAAGGTTCAAGTACGGGGCGTGGGGAACAAACTTGTCTGGTTGCTTCGGCTGAACAGTCCTTACACAGTTGTGTGTCAGGTGAGCCTTTAACCATATGTTCGTTGATATGTCCTAAGACACATTTGTAGTCATAAAATCTAAACATCGTCTAGTGACCTTTGGGATTCTTCTTGACCGAAACGTGTAGTCTCTTCAAGATTGAGGATAGCGCCAATGATGTTCAATTGACCCTTACGGAAGTAAAGATCATTGTTATCCTTGGCACCTTCGATAGAATCAATATTAGCACTATTAGCTGTTAAGTCAGTTATGAATGTTTGCCAACCTTCTGTACGAAAGAGATCATTCATCTGTCTAAAGTATAGCTCTAGTTCTTGTTCTGTCATATCTTACCTATAGTATAGCATGTTATTGAATAAAAGTCAAGTTATTTCTTTACTTTCTCCTCTTTATGTGGTATGGCCTCTAAAGCAGCAAGTTTACTTTCTAAACTATTCACTCTATTGACTAAATACTCATAACTGGAATTGACCTGCTTAACTACATTCTCTAAGTCTCGCTGTGATACCATTACTTGCTGCCTCTTGTTTACTTGCTTAAACTAAACCAATTATCGTGTAGTGTTGACTCGGTGCCTATTGTTAACTTAACCTCAGTATCGTCAGGGAATAGAGCATAAGCTGCCCCTTCCCTACTATAGATACGTGCAGTACCCTCTAAGGGCACGTCAGGTATGAAACTAATTGTAGGCACCTCATAGGTTGTCTGACATTCATGTGACACTTATACGCTCCTTAGAACCATCGTCCCACATACGCCAAACTGACTTATCAGGCAAAGCATATATGATACAGGTATTCTTTTTAGGTGTTGGAGGTGCTTTAGGTAACACTTTAATGTCATAACCACTCATATATCTTATGCCCATAACTATACTCCCAGTCCTGTCATGAATATAGATACATTCTCACGCTCTAGTAATGAACTATCTATAGTTATTGAATTGACATCTACAGAAGTGAAGCCATATACGATAAATGTATTATCCACCATGAAGTTTATCATGAAAGCATTACGGTTTATTAGGTTCATGTTGTGTGTGAGCGTAGAAGTTCCCACAGGGACTGTTATGTTTGTGTAGAAAGATTTAAGGTCAGTGCCGACACCTGCAGGGCCGCGACCACCACCACCAACATTACTCATGTAGCGATCACCACCTGAGCCGCCTTTGATTTCACCAGCATCTATCTCGCTACCATTAGATAACTTAATAACTAAATGATTGTCAAAGTCAATAGAAGCCTCAGTAATTGAGACTCCATCAGAACCATCAGAACCATCGGAACCATCAGCACCATGGACACCTTGCTTACCATCGTGGCCTACACCATCGTGGCCTCGGTCACCTTGGTCACCCTTGATTGAGATACCATCAGCACCATCGTTACCATCTACGCCATGCTTGAGTTGCAAGGCTTTAATTTGCTTCTCAAGATTGTTATAGACAGCTAAGAGTTTAGCGTCATTACTTATCATTCAAACCCCTCAGGTGGCCCCTCGGCTACATTAGGCGCTAGGCGCTCCATTAAGGCGTTCTCAGCCACGTTTGGCGCTGGGGGTTGCGTAGCTACACGTTCTTTTAACTGTACCTCACGCTCCTTTAAAATGCCCTCAGAGACACGCATCCTACGTTCAAACTCTTTGTCGTCCTTATCACCAGCCTGTAGGTTAGTTGTGACAGCCTTCATATGAGCTATCTCAGTCTCCTTAGGTACTGCTAGAGCTTCCTCATGTAGCTTGTGTGCCCTCATTTCAGACTCTTTAGCTTGCATATTGAGTGCAGCAGTTTGTGATGCCTTAAGTGCAAGTTCTGCCTGTTGAGCTTCCTGTTGAGCTTTCTGAGCTTCAGGGTTAGGCTGTGCAGCTTCTTCAATAAGTCCAATCAACTCTTCTCTATTGGAGACATTCATGTTATCTACGATAGACTTAAGCATAACTGGATAGTAAGGTGTATCCTTGCCCATAGTCTGTAGTAATTGTACAAGTTGAGAAACTTCGTACTCTCTAGCAACAATTCCTAACGTAGATGTA
>Ga0209279_10001775_pt1 | contig 11087 bp, 5 predicted proteins | sample CoawatmetaG00DNA_3_FD_187508 | JGI IMG/M metagenome (GOLD analysis project Ga0209279, IMG submission 187508) | Marine microbial communities from the West Antarctic Peninsula - Coastal water metaG006-DNA (SPAdes) (version 2) | ecosystem: Environmental > Aquatic > Marine > Coastal ... | reverse complement strand
AACAAAAGATTTATAAGGCTTTATGTAGGTATGGAAACATTTGGAGTTTATAAAATGGAAACTTCTGATTTAAACGCTGTTTATATTTATAAAAAAGACGATGAAGGTCAATTATATTTAAGTTACCATAATAGAACAAGAACTGGAAAAGTAGTTTTAGATAAAAATCAGAAAAGAATATTGAATACCACTAAAAATGTAATTAAAGAATCTTATAAACATGAAGTTTTTGTTTTGGGAATTCAAAAAAACAGTAAAGTCGTAAATGCTTCAAACTATAAAGTATTCAAGGAAGATATTGGAGATATTCCGTTTAAATACAATCCTATTTTTTGGAAAAAGTTTAATTCTCCACCAACTACAAGTTTTTATAAAAAAAGTGTGAAAGAATTAGAGTCTATTTTTGGAGCTTCTTTAGAGGCACAGTTTAATGCGTTAAATAGATAGTTATTTGGTTTAGAATCTACATAAATACTAAAGATATAGTTTGGTACAAAACTAAAATCTAAAAAGCATCAATAAAAAAATCATTACTAAAGATTTTACTGTAAAAGTATGCTATAGACTTTTTGAAGGAGCTTCAATACTTCTTTCTTCTCGAAAACGAAATGTCAATGCTACTGCCTTTTATATTGAGATAGAAAAGATCAACAATAAAAGAAAAACAATAAAAGAAAAACAATAAAAATAGTAAGTTCGTGAACATATATCTTATTGTTTTTTCTTTTGTTTAATTTTCTTAGTAAACTAATTAATAATTACTTAGAACTTAATTTTGATTGAATTTCTTCTAAAGAAAGACCTTTAGTTTCTATAAGATATTTGTATAAAATAATGAGACCTACAAGTACAATACCTGCATAAATTATAAAAGTTGTGGCTGCTCCAAAAATGTCCATTTCTAATGGGAATAAATATTGAACTAATGCACTAACGGTACTTGAAATTAAAGCAAATAAAGGAATTGCTATTCCACGATTAGAAATTGGAAAAATCTCTGAAAGCAGCACCCACATAATAGGCCCTATAGAAAAATTAAAAGCTGCAATGAAAGTTAAAATACTTAATAGTATTAAAATTGCATTCATATGTGCAGTTTCTTTAAAGATTAAACCAGAGTTATCTCTAGCAGACTCTACTCCAAGAATTTCAGTTAAAGACCTTTTGAAGGCAACATCACTTTTAAATTCTTTTCCAACAATATCATTTAACTTTTCTATGTTTGGAATATCTTTCATTTTAACAATAGCATCTTTAGTTACTTGGTATGTTGCTTGTTTAAACCCGTAAGAAACGGTTGATATACTTATAATAATCAAAATTAAACCACCAATTACTAATGGTCTACGACCAAATTTATCAATTAAAGACAATGAAATCAAAGTAGCGACTAAACCAATAACACCAATCCAAATGGTACTAGAAAATGCTGCATCTGTTCCTAAACCTAATTGCTCAAACATAGTTGGAGCATAGATCATAACTGCATTCATACCTGTAAATTGTTGAACAACAGCTAATGTTAAAGCTATAATTAAAACGATTCTCGTTTTACTACTAAAAATCTCTTTTAACTGCCCCATTGTTGAAGAATTGCTACCAACTGAACTTTCTAAACTATGAATCATCTGTTGAACTTGTGCATCAATTTTATCTTCTGGATACACTTTTGATAACGATTTTTTTGCATCATCAATTCTACCTTTATAGACTAACCAAGCTGGACTTTTTGGAATTAAAAACAATAATAAAAACCATAAAATAGCAGGAACTATTTCTATACCAAGCATCCATCTCCAACCAGTTTCAGCTAGATTCAAATCTTGTACCCATTGTAAATCGGATCCCATTTGTTGTAAAATCCAATAATTTATTAAATAGGCTGCTGTAAAACCAATTCCCATATTTATTTGTAATGTAGATACCAATTTACCTCTCTGTTCTGCTGGTGCAATTTCACCAATGTACATAGAAGCTAAAGTAACAGAGCTAAAGGCTAATCCTCCTAAAAATCGAAACCAAAATAAGGATAAAAATGATGGAGCTAAAGCAGAACCAACTGCAGAAACTATATAAAATATTGCGATAATTTGTAGCGTAAGCTTTCTTCCAAATTTGTTTGCTGAAAATGCTGTTAGAGGTAATGCTATTAATACTCCAATACCTGGTGCTGAACCAATTAAACCAACTTGTGAAGCCGTTAAATTAAATTCTTGTATTATAAATTTAAATCCTCCAGAAATTAATACAGCATCTAAACCAAAGACAAACGACCCTATAGCTACTATAATAGCATATAAGAATGCATTTTTTGTATATTTATTCATAGTTGTTAATTATTTTAATTAATTATGAGTTGAAAAGTATCGCTTTTTTTAAACTTTTATTAATTACCAATTACCACTTTATTGTTAGTATTTACCCTCTTTTCTAAAATTTCTCCATTAGAATATTTCACTTTAACTTTCACTGATTTTGTGCAATTTCCTAAACCAAAATGAACAAAATTATTATGATTCAATGAATATTGTGATGCTGATGCACCAACTCTTTGCGTTTGTGTATTTCCGCAAGAAGAAATTGTTACCAAAGCGCCTAAAGGAGAAATATTTCCTTTTTTAGAATTTTTTACTTCAACAGTTATAAATTTATTATTATTTGAAGATTCATTTTTAAACAAATGCCATTTTGCTCTTTCGTCTCCAACAACCACATCTATAACTCCATCTTTATTGTAATCTAAACTTTCTACAGCCATTCCTATACCGCCTAAATCTTTGGTAATAATATTATGACTTTCTGTTCGATTAAAACTAGATTTACCATTATTTAAATATAGAATAGATTCGTTTTCGAAAACTAATTCTCCTCTTCTAATCACCAATAAATCTTTGTAACCATTATTATCATAATCTGCAACAGTAACTGCCATTGTATATTCTTCGAGTTCTAAATTTGCTTTTTTAGTAACATCAATAAATTTTGATTTTCTATTTTCTAACAAAATATCTTTTGGTCCTTTCGATATTTTTTTTGCATTGTAATTTTTTACATTATGAACAACACCGGTTGCTGGTGCCCAAAGAAAGCCACCAATTCTCCATTTTTTATTTCCTACATAACCAATATACCAACCTTTTTTTTCTTTATAATCTGGGTTGTCAGGAAAACCTAAAGCATCACTCATAACTAGATTGATATCTTTTCCTGAATGTGTTTCTCCTTTAAATTCATAATCATAAGAAGCTTCACCAATATAGAATGTATCATTATTTGGCCATTGAGACTGTAAATTTTGCATTTCTAAAACTTCTCCAGAAACAAAATCATCTAGTTTTAATTCTCCTCTTTTAGAGAAAAATCCTAAATCTTTGGTTTCTTTATTATAGAAAGTATCTCCTTTTTTAAATTCAGATCCTCTTGTAAAATACAGATCCATATCGCCATCATTATCATAATCTATTTCTGCAATAGTGGTAACTTCATCAATATCAAAAGGAAATATTTTTTTGGTAACATTTGTAAACGTTAAATTACCTTTTCCTTGATATGCGATTACATTTTCGTGACCATATAAAATAATATCAATAATATTATCATTATTAAAATCTGTCAATAACGTTTTTTGTCCGTTTACTTTACTTGCTGGCAAGGTTGAGTGTAAAATTAATTCTCCCGCCCCATTATTTTCATACACATAATTCTCACTTGCTCCTTTTTTTGCTCCATCAGGAAAAGCGAAGTTTAGCAAATCTAAATCACCATCGTTATCTAAATCTACAAACTTTACAGTTCTACCTCTCATTAAAGCTAAAGGCTCTTTGAAATCTGCCATTGGAATAAATTCTCTTCCTTTTACTTTGTATATTTTAGAGTTTCTTGCATTACTTCCAGAACCTCCACCTCTCGACATAATTACTTCTAAATGACCATCATTATCGAAATCTCCTACAGAAATCCCATGTAAATCGCCCATGATAATGTCATAAGGTTTTGCAAATTTTCCTTTGTTGTTCCACTGAACTTGAATACCAAAACCATGATCGTTTATCAATAAATCTGGATAACCATCTTTGTCTAAATCTGCAACAACAGGTGAATCCCATTTTCTTAAATCCTTTTCTTGTCTTGGAAATTCTTTAAAAATTTCTTTGAAAGTAGTTTGTGAATTTAAGTTGAAATTGATAAAAGTTATCAAGACTACTAAAGCTATTTGAAAATAATTTTTCATGACTCTCATTTGTGTTTTTTTTAAGTTAAATATTAACTTTTATGCTTTCTTTATTTTTTTTCTTTGCTAAAACATTAAAATACCTTTTAAGCGTAATTCCTTCTCCAATTTCAATGGTATAAGAGCCTAATGCTACTACTTTTGGTTGATAAAATTTCCCTTTAGTTCTAACAGAAGACACAATTTCTCTGGTTGCACTTTTTCTTATAGTAACTACTTGATTTCCTTTTGACAATTCTAATGTTGGAAGTAAAAATGATTTTCTAGGGTTAAAATTATCAAATTGAGAAATTGTAATTGGCCAACCTTTATACTGTTTGGCATTAGGATCCGTAATATCTACATTTCTTGCCCAACAATCGAAAGTAATAGTTCTGTTTGGTTTGTTATATTTAACAACTCCAAAACCTGCAACTCTAGTAGATAATTTTCCTCCTACTTTTATTTCTTCAGCAGAAGGATTTCCAACTGCCTTTACAGTTATTTTATTTTGAAAACCATCTAAAAAATCTCCTGTATAATTAGGTGTGTTTTTTTCTCTATTCTCTCCTGGTTTTTTTGGATCCCACCAACGCATCCAAAAGTTTGCAATTGCTGGGGTTACAAAAGAATAACTTGCATCTCCCCAATCATCAATACCATGTTTAACAAAAGTTGCTAAATGTTGATCTCCACCAATCATTGGAGAAAAACTTTTTCTTATTACGGCTAAAGCTTTGTTTCTACCAGATTGTGGCCAACCATTAGTATCAAAATCAGCAATAATCTCTCTATCATGTTTACCAGTATAATTGTTTACCATTGCAAAAACACTTTGAGTTAACACAGTTTTCATTTCAGCGTTTTTCCAATCTGTTGTCCAGTGTTCTAAAAATTTTAATTGACGTTCGCCTAAAAGTTTTGCATTTGGAATGTCTAATTTTTTAGTATCAATAGTTGGATCAAAAATAGCATCCTTTGTTCCGTTTGGAAAAATGTCTGGCGCATATTTAGGTAAATCTAATAAGCCAGACTTAAACTTTCTGTCTTCTAAAATTGCAAAACTGATTCCTCCCCAATTTAAATCTGTGTAATAAACACCAATTCCTTGACCTATTGATGTAGAATCAAATGCATCTGGTAAGTGACTTGTTTGTGCTCTTTCTACTTCTTTAACATATGCTGCTGGTCTATAATATCCACCAGAACTACCTCCTAAAGTTTTCGCCTTTTTACCATTAGCTCCCCAAATATTTCCTTGTCCAACGTCATGATCATCAACAATACAAATTGTAGGCGTATTTCTAATAATTTCGCTAAAATCTTTACCGAATTTTAACCAATATAAATAGTGTTGTGCATGATCATACACCTGATCTCCAGAAAAGAATAATAAATCTGGTTTTAGCTTTTTAAGATTGTCAACAATATCTGTTCTAGGAATATCTCCTCCATGTCTAGGATAAATAGAATTACAAGTTAAAGCGGCTAAAATAAAATCTTCTTTATGAATTGGGTTTTTACGAATAATTCCTTCATAAAAAGCTTTGTTATTATGAACAACTCTATAGTTAGCTTCTTTAGTATCATCCCAATCATCAATTCTAAAAAGCGAAGTATAACCAGGGTATCTTATAGGTGCTTGTGCTTTTTCAACCCATATACCATTTTCTTGAATTTCTAAAGTGGCTTCAAAAGGCTCATAGTTTTTAATCGGATAAAATTGAGCTGTCATTTTTACTGTTTTTTCATGAACAGTATACATAGCAAAAGCAATTCTATCTTCAGCCTTTAAATTTTTTGGTAAAGATAATTCTTGACCAATACTATTAAACGAAAGAATAAAAAAGAATACAGTTATAAAAAAGGTAGCTTTCATACTTAATTAATTGTTCCAAACAACTGGTATAAAAACCGTCATTTCAGCTTGTCCTCTATTGCTCCAAGCAAAATAAGGTACTAATTGAGTTTTATGCGATTTAAAAACTGGTTTCGAAACTGTCTGATACATTTCATCAGTTTTATCACTTCTTAATAAAAGTTCCGTTTCTATTACTGTTACTCCATCTAAAAAATCATCTTTATGAACTGCTTTTAAAGGAGAGTCTCCATTTAAATACACGTCTAAAATTGAGGTGTTTTTTGGTAAATCTGGAGTTTCTATTGCATACACAATTGGTCCTCTTTTAACTGCTAATTGATTTCTAACTTCTTCAATTCTATTATGTCCTTCAATAAAAGTAGGTTCCATAGGCATGTCTAAAACAATAACATCTCCTGCTTTCCAAGTTCTATTAATGTTTGCAAAATTACCTGGGTTTATTTCAACACCTGCATCTTTATCATTTATCTTTAATGTACTTCCTAATGCCCATTTTGGAATTCTAATTTTTAGATCGAAAGCAGTGTTCTTACATTCATCAATAGTTATTTTAACCAATCCTTTCCAAGGATAATCTGTGTCTTGAGATAATTTAAAAGGAGAACCATCTAACATTGTTGTATCTAAATTGTTTCCACCGAATAAAACAACAGCAACGCCATTTTCTGATAAATTATATGCCCAACCAGAAGTTTTACAAATGGTTCTTACCAAATTTGGCGGACAACAAAAACATTCTAAATAAGGTTCTCTTTCTGGGCTTTCTGTAGAACTATCGTGCATTCCGTATTCTCTAGAACCGTTTACCATTCTTAATGGATTTGAATAGAAATAATCTTTCCCTTCCAAACTAATTCCTGATAAGCCACTATTGTATAAAACTAATTCTATAATGTCTGCGTAACGAGATTCTTCTTTAATTCCCATCATTCTGCTACTAAACATTGCGTTGCATAAATTTGCACAAGTTTCGTTATAGGCAGTCATATTTGGCATCATATACGCATCTATAAAACCTTCTTCAATGGTATCTAAATTGGTTGATGCTCCATGATGTGCTTGTCCCACTGCGCCTGTTACATACATTTTTTTGCCTGTAACGTTTTCCCATAAGATATCTAAAGTATCAATTAATGCTTGTTCTCCTGTTTCTGCATATACATCTGCTGCACCGGCATAATAATACAAGGCTAAAACTGCGTGACCAACTGCTTCTGTAGATTCTCTAAATGGTGTTCTTTCTTGCACCATATCTCCAATAGGATAACCAATTGTAGTAGATTCGTGCTTAATTTCGTAAGTTCCTCTTCTGTTGATAAACTTTTCTGCAAGTTTTAAATATTTTTTGTCTTTTGTAGTTCTGTACAATTCAACTAAACCCATTATTTGCGTTTGATTGAAACCAAAACGTGCATAATGTTTGGTGTCTGGCATAAAATAAGCGTGTAGTAAATTCGCCATTTTAATAGCAATATCTAAAAAGTTAGTTTGTCCAGTAATTCTAAAATGTACAGAAGCTGCAATAAATAAATGTCCGAAATTATACATTTCGTGGTATTTTCTATTTTCAAATCTGTCTGCACCATCTGTTATTTGAACGTGTGTATGAATATAGCCATCTTCTTCTTGAGCACACCCAATAAGTGCAATATATTCATCTAATTCTTTTAAGATTGATGCATCTTTATTAAGACCATAAATGTAGGTTTTGGCTTCCATAAATTTGAAAAAATCTCCATCATGCCAATAAAAACCTTTATGTTCTCCTTCTTTTTCTCCAGCTGCAATTTTGAAGTTATTTAATCCATGACCAATATCGCCACATAATAAATCTCCCATATAAGGAAGCATTATATCTGCTGCAGTTTTTACTTTTTCTGACCAAAAACCAGCATTCCATTTACAATCACCAAAATTGATGCTTTTTAATTTTACAAACGGACTCTCTGAAGTATTTGTAATTGCTTTATTATGGATGTTTGAAATTGTACTCATTAAATATGATTTTTTATATTTTAGAATAAAGGCCACACAGATTTTAAAAACCTGTGAGCTCTGACTAATTTTTAAATTTAATTCTTTTTTATTTGAATATCATCAATATAAAATTTAGCTGCTCTTGTTTTTGGCAAATCTTTTTTATTGACTTCTATTGAAATTGCATCATTTATAGCAGATGCTTCTGTTCTAGATATTTTAGATTCAATGGTTATCCATTCTCTTCTTGGTAAACTTCTAATACTATCAAAAGTAACCTCTAATTTAGGGTTTTGTAAAACGATATTAATTTTATCTGCAACCACACCTTGATCTAACCAAACTTTAGCAGATAATGTAAATTCTCCAGCTTCTAATTTTAAAGAACCTTCTGGTGCCATTGCAACGGCTTTATCTACCTCTAAACTTTCAGTTTTACTAAAACCAGCAAACTTTAAACTGTTTACACCTTTGTGATAATCTCCATAAGCAATTGATAAATATTTTTCTGAACCACCATCTATTGTCCAGAATTTCTGATAATCATCTGGTACAGAACTTTCTGGTAATAATGTTAATGGTCTAGGGTTTTCTTCAAAAAGAATAGGCCCTTCAAAACCATAAAAAGCAGCATCTTTTGCTAACAAATTATCAGAAGGTTTTTGCCAAACTCTCATGTATTCAATTTCGAAATCTACAGGTAATTCTTCTTTGTCTGGTAAACCTAACCAAAAGAATATCTCTGAATCTAACCAGATTTCCATAGGATTATTCAAAACAAAAGAAGTACCTAATTGGTCTTGAGTAAAATGACGAATCATTTTTCCATCAATAAATAATTTTAAATAATCTACACCCCATTCTGCGCCATAAACATGAAAATCATCGGCAGTTCTAAAATCTAAATTTTCTACGTGATTAAATATTTTTGTTGGTCTTTTTGCTGGTGGACTCCAATCATGAGCAGTTGCTAAATAAGAATCTTCTCTGATATTTCCTTTTTTGTTTTTAGGATTCCCCATCAACTCATAAATATCTAATTCTTGTTCGTGACCAATTGCCCAAAATGCACCAGTAATTGCTGCATTACCAACTTTAGACTTTACTTCCATATAACCATACAAAAAACGTTTGTTGGTTAAAACTCCTGCAGTTGTAATTGGCATTGCTGTTCCGTCTTTATAAATACCATATTTAGACGAACCCATGTTACCATCTGCATAACTCTCTTTTATGAAAGGATAATCTGGTTCCCAGGCAGTTTTTAGCTTTAGTTTACCATCTGAAACACTTACATTTTTAGCTACAAATTGAGAAGGAGCACGTCCTTTCCAAATATAATAGTTATCATTTCGACCTTCCACAAACCACTTTACAGTGTCTATTTCTGTTCCTTTAAACTCATCACTTAAATCATTATTTAAAACCCAACCTCCAGAGTTTTCTTGATCAGAAAAAGGCATTGGTGTTGTGATTTCTGTTTTAGCTTTATCTTCCGTTTTTTGTTGACAACTTACATTTGTAAGCGTTAATAACCCGAATAATGCGATAAAAGTATACCTCTTAAATTGTATCATTATATTATATTTTAATTTACTAGTTCTTTTTAATTTCAATATCGTCAATATATAATTTAGCAGCCTTTGTTTCTGGTAAATCTTCTTTTCTAATTTCTATAATCATTCCATCATCTTTTGCTGATACTGCTATTCTAGAAATTTTCTGTTCTATAGTTAACCATTCTTTTCTTGGTAATTTCTTTAATCCAGAAAAAACTAAATCAGCTTTAGGATTCATCAAAGAAACGTGAATACTATCTGTAATTCGACCTTGGTCTAGCCAAACCTTCATTGACAATGTATACTCTCCTGCTTCTAGTTTTAAAGAACCTTCTGGTGTTTTAACTGTAACTTTTGCAACATTTAAAGAATCATTTTTTCCATATCCAAAAAACTGTAATGCTTCTACACCACTTGCATAATGTCCTTCCGTAATTTTTAAATATCTTTCTGAACCTTCACTAAATAGCCAAAATTTTTGATAGTGATTTGCTTCTGAATCTTCTGGAACCATTGTTAAAGGTCTTGAATTTTCTTCAAATAAAATCGGTCCTTCAAAACCATAAAAAGCTTTGTCTTTTGCTAATAAATTATCTGATTGTTTTTGCCAAACTCTTACATATTCAGCTTCGAAAGTTGCTGGTAATTCTTCTTTATGAGGAATACCTAGCCATTTAAAAATTTCTGAATCTACCCAAATTTCCATCGGATTATTTAAAACCCAATCTGTACCTAATTCATCTTGTGTAAAACCACGAACAAATTTACTATCTCTATAAATTTTTAAATAATCTTCGCCCCATTCTACTCCGTAAATATGAAAACTATCAGAAGTTACGTAAGGTAGTATTTCATCATAACCAAATACTTTTGTTGGTCTTGTAGATGGTGGACTCCAATCGTGAATTGCAGTTCTATTTGTATATTTATCAATTGAGCCTTTTTTAGCAATTTTTGGAACTGCCAATTGCTCATACATATCTAATTCTTGCTCAAAACCAATTGCCCAAAATGCGGCGGTCATTGCTGCGTGTGGGGCTTTCGATTTTATTTCCATATAGCCATTTAAAAACCTCTTTTTACTTACAATTGCTGCAGTTGTAACTGGTAAAGGTTTGCCTTTGTGAACGCCATAGGTATCGTTATTTTTACCATCTGCATAACTTTCTTTTGCAAAATTATACGTTGGTTCCCACTGCGTTTTTAATGTTAATTTGCCATTTCCAACAACAACATTGTGTGAAGCATATTGTGAAGGTGCTCTCCCTTTCCAAATATAATAATCGCCATTTTGTCCTTCTACAAACCATTTTGTGGTGTCTATTTCTGTGCCTTCAAATTCATCAGAAATTGCATCATTTAAAACCCAACCCTCTTTATTTTCTAAATCTGAAGCAGGATAAAATTTAGAAACTGGAACTTCAATTTCAGTTTCCTTTTTATCTTCTGTTGATGAATT